>Ga0181607_10000250_pt1 | contig 43772 bp, 26 predicted proteins | sample 041ome_9_FD_132420 | JGI IMG/M metagenome (GOLD analysis project Ga0181607, IMG submission 132420) | Coastal salt marsh microbial communities from the Groves Creek Marsh, Skidaway Island, Georgia - 041413US metaG (megahit assembly) | ecosystem: Environmental > Aquatic > Marine > Intertidal zone...
GCGTGCTGGTCGATCTTCGTGCGCAGGTCGGCGAGGTCGATGTTGCCGGCATCATCACAGGCGACCGGGACGACGCTCATGCCTCCCATGACCGCGCTGGCGGGGTTGGTGCCGTGCGCGCTGGTGGGAATGAGGCAGACCGTGCGTTGGTGGTCGCCCCGGGCGGCGTGCCAGGCGCGGATGGCGAGCAGGCCGGCGTATTCCCCCTGGGAACCGGCGTTGGGCTGGAGCGAAACGGCGGCGAAGCCGGTGATCTCGGCCAGCCAGCGCTCGAGGTCGGCGACGAGACGTTGGTAGCCGCGGGTCTGCTCGGGCGGGGCGAAGGGATGCAGGCCGCCGATTTCCGGCCAGGAAACGGGAAACATCTCACTGGCGGCGTTGAGCTTCATGGTGCACGAGCCGAGCGAGATCATCGAGTGGCACAGGGACAGGTCCTTGGCCTCGAGCCGCTTGATGTAGCGCAGCAGCTCGTGCTCGGTGTGAAATTGGTTGAACACCGTGTGCTCGAGGTAGCCGGATTCGCGGGCAAACGGGGCGGGGAGGTCGAAGGCGGCGCCGACGGTGTCGACCGCGGGCAGGGTGGCGGACTCGTTGAAGAAGGTCAGGATCGTGGCGACCTCCGGGAGCGTGGTCAGTTCATCGAGGGCGATGCCGACGGTGGTCTCGTTGATCACGCGCAGGTTGATCCGCTTGGCATGGGCGGCGGCGTGGACCCGGGCGGCGGCGACGTTGCCCACGGTGAGAGTGTCGAAGACGGGGGCACGGTTGACGCTGGCTCCCGCGGCGCGGAGGCCGGCGGCGAGGAGTTCGGTGAGGAGCTTCACCCGCCGGGCGATTTGACGCAGGCCGGCGGGGCCGTGGTAGACCGCATACATCGAGGCCATCACGGCCAGCAGCACCTGCGCGGTGCAGATGTTGGACGTCGCCTTGTCGCGGCGGATGTGTTGCTCGCGGGTGCCGAGGGCGAGGCGCATCGCAGGGTTGCCCTGGGCGTCCTTCGACACGCCGACCAAGCGACCGGGCATCTGGCGTTTGAAGGCGTCCTTGGTCGCCAGGAAGCCGGCGTGGGGGCCGCCGAAACCGAGGGGCACGCCGAAGCGCTGGGCGGAGCCGACGGCGATGTCGGCCCCGAATTCCCCCGGCGGGCGGAGAAGGGTCAGGGCCAGCAGATCGGTGGCGACAATGGTGTGGGCCTTGACCGCGTGGGCGGCGGCGAAGAAGGCGGTGAAATCGCGGATACTTCCGGTGGTGTCGGGGTATTGCACCAGCACGCCGACGGTCTGGTCGTCGGGCTGAAACGCGGTGTGGTCGCCGACGGTGACCTGCAGGCCGAGCGGCTCGGCGCGAGTGCGGACGATGTCGATCGTCTGCGGATGGCACTGGTCGGAGACGAAGAACACGGTGCCCTGCCCGCGGCGCAGGCGGTGGGCCATCATCATCGCTTCGGCGGCGGCGGTGCCCTCGTCGAGCATCGAGGCATTGGCGATGTCGAGCCCGGTGAGTTCGGTGACGAGGGTTTGGAAATTGAGCAACGCCTCCAGCCGGCCCTGGGCGATCTCGGCCTGGTAGGGCGTGTAGGCGGTATACCAGCCGGGGTTTTCGAGAATGGTGCGCTGGATGACCGCGGGGGTGGCGGTGCCGTGGTAGCCCTGCCCGATGAAGGAACGAAAGACCTGGTTGTCGCTGGCGATGGCGCGGAGTTCGGCCAGCGCGGCGGTTTCACCCAGGGCGTCCGGCAGGTCGAGGGGCCCGCGACGGATGTCGGCCGGTACGGCCGCGTCGACCAGGGCGTCGAGCGACGGCTGGTCGAGCGCCTTCAGCATGGCGGCCTGCTCGGCGGCGTCCGGGCCGTTGTGGCGGCGGGCGAAAGTGTCGGTGGGAGGCAGGAGGGCGGAGAGCGACGCGGGGTCGTTCACGGAAGCAGGCATAAAGAAGGACGGTAGGCGTGGTCTACCGTCCGGCAAATTGAAAGCGGGAACGGGGGCAGGAATTTGACCGGGCCTTGGCCGGCATTACGCCGACGCCGGTAGACGGCGAATCCCAGCACGGCCAAGCCGGCCAGGACGGCATAGGTCGACGGTTCGGGCACGGCGGATGCGGTCAGGGAATAACTGACGGTTAAATCATCCAGGCGCCAATTTCCGCTGCTGGTCGACGATCCGCCATAGCCGTACAGCATCACGGTCAGGGGGGCACTGCTGGTACCCGTCACGCTGCTGAGGGAGCCCGTCTCGTAGAGCAGCCACGAACCGTCCGGCGGGGAAGCCGACAGCGAGGTCGAGAAAACCGCGCTCCCGTAGTTGTCACTGCTGGTGTAGACGGCCAGGTCGCTGGGGCCGCTTGCGGTTGATCGGCTGCCGAAAGTCAGTTCGGTCAGGGTCACCTGGTAGCCGGATACGGGAGTGAGGGTGAATACGAAGGCACTGGAATCGGGCAGGCTGAAGCTGCCCGCCTTGGCGGCGAAGCTGACGCTGAAATCCCCGGTGGCCCCGGCATAACCCGCAGACGATGACGTGGTGTTGAGGGAAAGCGTCTGGGCGAGAAAACTGGAGAGGTCCGAGACCGAGAGATCGGCGGACGTGGTGCCGGTGTTGGGAGACAAGGTGCCGCTGGCGGTGCCGAAATCCCAGCCGATGGAGACTTGGGCGCGCAGGCCCACGGGGAGCATGACCAGCAAGAGGGTCCCTGCGTTGATGCCAACGAAGGCGCTCCGATTCAATACGACTGCTCTCATGGGTGCATGAGTTGAGGATGGGGAGCGCCTTGATCCTAAGGGCCGGGGCTGCATTTTCCGCGCCAGTCGGAGGCGTTTCACCCCGGGGATTGCCTTACGGACGTGAAACGCTGTGCATGGTTCTCATGACACGTTCGGAACGTGCTGATTACGTGGGTCGACGGTTGGCCGAGCTCTATCCCTCGCCGCCGATACCGTTGGATCATTTTGATGCGTATTCGTTGCTCATCGCCGTGTTGCTGTCGGCGCAGTGCACCGACAAGCGGGTAAATTTGATCACGCCGGCCTTGTTTGCCCGGGCGAAGACGCCGCAATCGATGGTGCGACTGACCGTGGAGGAGATCGATGCGATGGTGCGGCCGTGCGGGTTGGCACCGCGCAAGGCCCAGGCGATTCACCGGCTGTCGGAAATCCTGCTGACCGATCATGGCGGGGCGGTGCCGCAATCCTTCGAGTCCTTGGAGGCACTGCCGGGGGTGGGGCACAAGACCGCTTCGGTCGTGATGGCGCAGGCTTTCGGGGTGCCGGCTTTTCCGGTCGACACCCACATTCAGCGGCTGGCGCAGCGGTGGAAGCTCTCGCCCCCGGGCGCGACGGTGCAGCGGGTGGAGAAGGATCTGAAAAGGGCGTTCCCGCAGTCCGAGTGGAACGCCCTGCACCTGCGGATCATTTACTACGGCCGGGAGCATTGCACCGCCCGGGGGTGCGACGCCCACACCTGTGAGATCTGCGCCCATCTGAACGGTCCTGCGCGGACGTCCCGCCCCACGGTCCGACGGGTGCGAAAACCGTCTTGATTTGACCGGGTGGGTTGTTCACGTTCGCCGACCCTCAGACGAGGTTGGTTCCGGACGCATAGTCTCAGTTGGTTAGAGCGCTTCCTTCACACGGAAGAGGTCACAGGTTCGAGTCCTGTTGCGTCCACCAGCCCGTTGTCGCGAAGGTCACAGCCGTCCGGCCCGAATTTGGGTCAGGCGACGGAGGTTTTCGCGGGCGATCTCGAAATTGGGGTCAAGGGCGAGGGCAGCCTCCCACTCACGTTGGGCGTTGTTGAGATCACCCAGCTGGGCATGGACGAGCGCCAGGGTATGGTGGGTGGCGGGATTGCGCGGCGCCAGCCGCACGGCCTCCCGACCATGTCGCAGCGCCTCGGCACCGCGACCGGGCAAAGCGGCGAACATCAGGGCGATGTTTTGATGCAGCCAGGGCAGGTTGGGATCGAGGTCGAGCGCGGTCTGGTAGTGCGCCAGACCTTCGGCCTCGCGACCGGGCATCTGCATCAGTGCGGCGGCGAGGTTGCCGTGGATCTCGGCGGAGTCGGGTTCGAGCGCGAGGGCGGCTTCGTATTGGGCGACGGCCGCCGGCATCCGGCCGGGGATCCGGGCGAGGGCGTTGGCGAAATTGAAATGCACGCCGGCCTTGTCCGGCTCGATTTCGAGCGCGATCTCGTAGTGATGCACCGCCTCGGCCAGGCGATCAGGTTGGCGGGCCAGCAGGTCGGCGAGGTAGGCGTGGGCGGACGCGACCTCGGGGTCGATTTGCAAGGCGGTGCGCAGGTGTTGTTCCGCCTCGGCCTGGCGCGCCGGCTGGTCGCCGAGCAGGAAGGCCAGCTCGCTGTGCGCCTCGGCGAAATTGTCCCGGCGCTCGATCGCTTCCTCCAGCAGGGCGATCGCTTCCGGGCGCTGGGCGGGATCACGTGACAATACCATCGCCAGGCCGTGGTAGGTCTCCGCGGGATCGGGATTCAACCGCAGCGATTCGCGGTAGTGGGCGATCGCCTCCGCGTCGCGTCCCGGTTGATCGGCATAGGCATGAGCGAGGCCGCGATGCGCCATCCAATTGCTGGGCACCCGCGCCACGTTGGCCCCGAACAGCGATTCCCAGCTTTGATAAAAGCCGCTTTGTTCGCGGGCCAAGGGGATCGCCGCGACGACGACGGCCGCCACCACGAGGCCGCCGCTGGCGCGGGCAACGGTTGATTGGCTCGGCCAGCACCGGACCGCCGCCACCACCACCGCACCCACCAGCCAGAACAGGGCCAGGTATTGGAAGTGATCGGCGACGTAGGAAAACGTGAAGGGGAAGACGTTGAAGAACCCCAGCGCCGGAAACAATGAACCGCCAAACAGCAGCCACGCCGCCAGCGGTCCCCGCGTGCGATGCCGAAGGGCCCAGAGTCCGGCGGTCATGGCCAGCGCAGCGACCAGGTAGAGCCACCAGCCGCCGGCCGCCATGGGCACATCCCAGCGCTCATAGAAGAAAGCCAGGTTCACGGGCCACAGCGAATGGCCCGCGTAGAACCACAGCACCCGGCCGGCTAGCAGGACGCGGTCGAGGAGCGAAAGGGAAAATTCCGCGCCCTCGGCCCCGATCAGGTTCACCTCGATCCAGGCGGTCGAGAGACCGGCGATCATCGCCAGCCCGAACCACGGCAACAGGGGCATCACGTCGCGCCGCCACTCGATCCGCCCGCGGCGCCACCAGGTGATGACCAGCCAGGCGGCCGGCAGCGTGGCCGTGACGGTCTTGGAACCCAGGGCGAGCCCGAACCACACTGTGGCGCGGACGTAGTCGCGTCGCCGCCGTTTGTCATCGAAATCCAGATACGCCAGCGCAGCCAGCAGGTAGAACAGTAGCGACAACGTGTTCTTCTGTTCCGAAATCCACGCGACTGATTCCACGGCCACCGGGTGCACGGCCAAAATGACCGCGGCGAGCCACGCGGCCGGGGCCGGGATGATGATCCCGGTCGAACCCTCGGCCGCCGCGGATCGACCCAGTCGCTGCAGCAATAGCGCAAAGAGGCAGCACGCCAGGGCATGCCAGACCACGTTGATCAGATGGTAGCCCAGGGTGGCGTCGCCCCACAGCTGGCTTTCGAGCCAGAAAGCCGAGTGTAGCACGGGGTAGTATTGCTGCGTGGCGTGGACATCGAACCAGATGCGTCCGAAGCCTTCGAGCGAACGCAGCTCCGGGCGCGTCACATGCGACGGATCATCCCACAGCAGCTCTCCGCCGAGCGCCGGCCCATAGGCCAGGAAGGCGAGGCCAAACACGACCGCTGCGCCGGCCCAGCCGAGGGTACGCCGGGCGGGTGCGGATGAGGCCGTGGGCGCGTCAGTCATGGCTCAGCGGTTCTCCAACTGGTCGAGCCGGCGCAGGTTTTCGCGGGCCACCGTAAAGTTCGGATCCAACGCGAGCGCCTGCTCCCACTCCCGGCGGGCGTCGGCCAATTGGTTCAACTGTGCATGGATGATGGCCAGCGTGTGATGCGTGGCCGGGTTGCGCGGTGCCAGCCGCACCGCCTCGCGCCCGTGGCGCAGCGCATCCTCGCCGCGCCCCGGCAGGGAGGCAAAGAGCAGGCCCAGGTTCTGGTGCAGCGAGGGCAGTGTCGGGTCGAGATCGAGCGCGGTCTGGTAGTGGGCGAGGCCGTCCGCCTGCCGTCCCGGGAGCTGCATCAGTGCATTGGCCAGATTGACGTGGATCTCGGCGGAGTCCGGCTCCTGCGCCAGGGCCGACTCATAGTGGGCGATGGCGTCGGCCATGCGGCCCGGCAGGGTCGCCAGCGTGTTCGCCAGGTTGAAATGAACCGCGGTGAGATCGGGGTCGAGCCGCAGGGCGGTCTCGTAGTGGGTCACCGCGTCGACCTGCCGGCCCGGTTGTGGGGCGAGCAGGTTGGCCAGGTTGTAATGGACGGTGGCGGCCTCGGGATCGAGGCGCAGGGCCGCTTGAAACTCCGCTTCCGCCTCGGCCTGGCGCCCGGGCATGCCGCTCAGCAGCAAACCCAGGCCGTCGTGGGCCGCGGCCAGGTTCGGGTCGAAATCGAGCGCGAGGTTGAAATGGGCGAACGCTTCCTCGTCATCGCCGGCGCGGACCAGCGCCTTGGCCAGGCCCACGTGGGCGCCGGCCAGGTTGGGTTTGGTGCGCAGGGCCGCCTCATAGTGCCCGATTGCCTCCGCGAGACGAGCGGGGTCGCGCTCGATGCGTTCGGCGATGCCGAAGTGGGCCTCGGCGTAGTGCGGTCTCAGTTCCAGGGCCCGTTCGTACAGCGTCATGACCTCGTCGGCGTGGGCCGGATCTCCCGACAGCAGCACCGCCAGGGCGAGATGGGTGTCGGGTGACCGCGGGTTGAGGCGCAGCGATTCCCGGTAATGTGCCTCGGAGGCCGCCTCCTGGCCGGGCTGGTCGGTGAGGGCCCAGGCGAGGCAGCGTTGCGCCATCCAATTGTCCGGCACGCGGGCGACGTTGGCGGCGAACAGCGCTTCGTTGGAATCGTAGAGCCGGGCCTGACTGCGGGTGATACCGATACTGATGAGGAGCAGGACTGCTGCGAGCGCGGCCGTGCCGATCTGGGCCGGCCGGGGCAGCCGTTGTGCGGCCATAGCCAGGGTACCGGTCACGGCGCCGATCAGGCTGAAACTGGCGAGGTATTGAAAATGGTCCGCCACGTAGGAAAACGTGAAGGGAAACACGTTGAAGAAACCCAGGGCCGGAAACATCGATCCGCCGAACAACAGCCACGCGGCCAACGGTCCGCGCGTGCGGCCGCGGATCCACCACAGGGCGAACGTGACACCCAGCGCGGCGACCAGATACGGCCACCAGCCGCCCGACTGTGTAGGCACGTCCCAGAGTTCATAGAAAAAGGCCAGGTTCACCGGCCACGCCAGCGAGCCGAGGTAGAACCACAGGATTCGCCCGGCCAACAAAGCGCGTTGCCAGAGCGGCAGGGAGAAACTGTCGCCATCGGCGCCGATCAGATTCACCTCGATCCACGCCGTGGAGAGCCCCGCGATCACCGCCAGGCCGAACCACGGCAGCAAAGGCACCACGTCGCGCCGCCCGTCGATCCGGCCGTGCCGCCACCACTGGATCACCAGCAGCGCCGCGGGCAGGGTGGCCGTGACGGTCTTCGAACCCAGCGCCAGCACGAACCAGCCCGTAGCCCAGGCGTAGTCGGTTTTGCGCCGGCCAGTGTCGAACCGCAGCCAGGCCAGGGCGGCCAGCAGGTAGAAGACCAGCGAAAGGGTGTTCTTCTGCTCCGATATCCACGCCACGGACTCGACGCAGACCGGATGCACGGCCGCCACGCTGGCCGCCAGCCACGGCACCCACGCCGCCGGGGGGGCGGCGCCGGTGGGCGTCTCGCGGCGGCGCCACAGCCGGCCCAGCAGCGCCGCGAACAGCACGCAGGCCAGGGCGTGCCACACCACGTTGATCAGATGGTAGCCGACCACGGCGTCGCCCCACAGCTGGCTCTCGATCCAGAAGGCCGAATGCAGCACCGGGTAGAACTGCTGCGTCGCGTGCACATCGGTCCAGATGCGGACCAGTCCGTCGAACGAGCGCAGTTCCGGCCGGGTCACGTGGGCCGGATCGTCCCACAGGATTTCCCCACCGAGCGCCGGCCAGTAGCACAGCAGGCTCAGCGCAAACACCACCAGCGAGCCCACGAGGGTGGGGTGCAAACGATGCGGGCGGGGTTCGGGGGTGGGCACGACGGACATTGGTAAGACACTCCAGTGCGGCGCAACTCTCTTGACAGGATTGCCCCGCCGCGGCCGCGCGGCGTTCAACGGCTTCCCGCGATTTTGGCAAAGGGGTTGAGTCGCGGACGGCCCTGCACACGTTCGAAACCGTGTCGTTGCCCCTCGTTCACCTCGCGCCATGCCGTCGGCTGCTCGCCGTTTTGCTGGCGGCTGCCTGCAGCGTGAGCCTGGGGGCCCAGCCGCTGGGTGATCTGAGCGGACCCCGCCAGCCCGCGAGCACGCAGGCGATGAACGCCCGCGTGCGGCAGCTCTGGGCGGAGTCCGACCCGCTGGAGAATTTCTATCTCAACGACCGCGCCGTGGAGGTAAGCCGCGCCCGGGCCGCCGCCGTCACCGATCTCGGCGAGCGCATCCGCCTGCTGCAAAGCCCCGAGCGCTACCTGCTCTTTGCGGGCCGCACCGAGGAGGCGTTGGCGGAAGTGGCCGCGCTGGAGGCGCGCCTGGCCGCCCAGGGCCTGCGCCTCGACGAGGCCCCCCGCCGCAGCTTCACGATGTTCAAGGCCCTCTGCCACCTGCGCCTCGGCGAACAGCAGAATTGCCTGCTCAACCACAACGGCGACTCCTGCCTGTTCCCCATCCAGGGCGGGGGCGTGCACCTGCATCCTGAGGGGTCGCGGGAGGCCGTCGCGTTGCTGACCCAGGTGCTGACCGACCACCCGGACGACCTGGAGGCGCGGTGGCTGATCAACATTGCCTACATGACTTTGGGCGAGCACCCCGGCGGTGTGCCGGCCGCCTGGTTGATCGATCCGGGCCACTTTGCGGCCGATTATGACATCAAGCGCTTCCCCGATGTGGCCGGCGCGCTGGGCGTGGCGGTCGACGACCTCGCGGGCGGCGCGGTCATGGACGACTTCGACCGTGACGGCTGGCTCGATCTCATGGCCTCGGGCTCGGGGCCGGAGAGCCAGCTGCGCGTCTTCCGCAGCAACGGCGACGGCACCTTCGCCGACCGCACGCTCCCGGCCGGACTCGAGGGCGTGACCGGCGGGCTCAACCTCGTGCAGGCCGACTACGACAACGACGGCGACATCGACGTGCTGGTGCTGCGCACCGGCTGGCTGCGCGGGGAAGGCCTGCATCCCAATTCGCTGCTGCGCAACAACGGCGACTTCACCTTCACCGACGTGACCGAGGCAGCCGGACTGCTCAGCTTTCATCCGACCCAGACCGCGGTCTGGTTCGACTACAACGGCGACGGCTGGCTCGACGTCTTCATCGGCAACGAGACCTGGGCCACCGACCAGCGCCACCTCAGCGAATTGTATCGAAACAATGGTGACGGAACCTTCACCGACGTCGCGGCCGAGAGCCGTCTCTTTGTCGACGACTATGTGAAGGCCGTCGTGGCCGGCGACTACAACAACGACGGCCGGCCGGATCTCTACCTCTCGCTGATGGGCGGGCTCAACCTGCTGCTGCGCAACGAGGGGCCGGCGCGCGGCGATGAGGGGCCGGCCGCCCGCTGGCGATTCCGCAACGTCGCCGCCCGGGCCGGCGTGGCCGCGCCCATGCTGAGTTTTCCGGCCTGGTTCTGGGACTACGACAACGACGGCTGGGAGGACCTCTTCGTCTCGGGCTACAACGTCACCGATGCCGGCGATGTCGCGGCCGACTACCTCGGGCTGCCGCACCGCGCCGAGCTGCCGCGGCTCTACCGCAACCGTGGCGACGACACGTTCGAGGACGTGACCGTCACGGCGGGACTCGACACCGTGCTGCTCACGATGGGGTCCAATTACGGCGACCTCGACAACGACGGCTGGCTCGACTTCTACGCCGGCACCGGCGACCCGGACTACGAAACGCTGGTGCCGTCGCGGATGTTCCGCGGCACGCCCGACGGCCGGTTTCAGGATGTCACCGTCTCGGGCGGGTTCGGCCAGTTGCAGAAGGGTCACGGCATCGCCTTCGGCGACCTCGATAACGATGGCGACCAGGACATCTATTCCGCTACGGGTGGCGTGCTGGCGGGCGACCACTATCCGAACCAGCTCTTTGCCAATCCCGGTCACGGCCACCACTGGCTCACCCTGGAGCTGGAGGGCGTTGCCTCCAACCGCAGCGCCATCGGCGCCCGGATCAAAGTGGTCGTGGCCAACGCTGCCGGTGTGGAGCGCACGCTGCACCGCACGGTCCGCAGCGGCGGCAGTTTCGGCGCGTCACCGCTGCGGCAGGAAATCGGGCTCGGCGATGCGACCGAGATTCGCCGGGTCGAGGTCCGGTGGCCCGCGACCGGGCAGACGCAGATCCTGACGGCATTGGCGCCGGATCGCTTTTACGCCGTGCGGGAAGACGCCGCCACCGCGGTGCCGATCGAGCGCGGTCGCTTCGCCCTGCCCACGGAGGCCGGTGCCAGCGGGCACGAGCACGGGATGTGAGGGTAGAGACGCCTCGCCGAGGCGTCCGCCATGGGGCAACGCGTCTGCGGACGTCTCGGCGAGACGTCCCTACCGCCGCGGTAGCTGCGCGAGCATCTCGCGGCAGAAGGCGGCGAGCTGGGCGTTGCCGGCCTGTTCGGCGAGCTGGACGCCTGCGGTGAGCTGTTGGCGCGCCTCGGCAAAACGACTCAGGCGGGCATAGACCTGGGCGAGGAGCACGGCGCTCTGCGGGTTCTGGGGCTCCAGCCGGCTAAACTGTTCCAGCGGTTCCCGCGCCGGGGCGAGCTGGCCGGCGGTCAGCAGGGCGGAGCCAAGGTTGGCGGCGAGTCCGGGCACCGTCGGTTCGATGGCGTAGCCCTCCCGGAAGTGGTTGAGGGCGTCCGCCGTGTTGCCGGCGCCCTGGGCGGCGATGCCGCTGCGCAGGTGCCAGGTGGCGGTGATGCGGCGCACGTCGGGCACGCCCCAGTAGGCGTCGTAGAGCGGGCGCACGTAGTCGCCGGCGGCATCGAGTCGGCCGGCACCCATTTCATGCAGCGCGAGAAACGTGAGAGAGCGCGCGTAAGTGGGCTGCTGGACGAGCGATTGTTTGAAGTAGGGGACCGCCTCCTCCCGGCGACCCAGGCCGAAGAGTACATCGGCCAGATTGAAGTTCGTATCGGCGTCGTTGGGGTTCAACGCGAGGGCGCGGCGGAAGGCGGCAATGGCCTCGTCAGTGCGACCCGCGTATTGCAGCGAGACGCCGCGGGCATTGTGCAGTTCGAAGGTGTCGGGATGCTCCCGCAGGCCGGCATCGAGCACGGTCACCGCCCCGGGGGCATCGCCGGTGCGGCGCAGCACTTCGGACAGGTTGAGGTAGAGCGAGATCGGCGCCGCCTCCCCGCGGTTGGCAAAAAGGTCCCGGGCCTGGCGCAGTGACGTGCCGGCCCGCTCCAGCGCATCTAGTTTCAAGTAAAGGTCGCCCAGCAGCTCGCGGCCGCCCGGGTCGTCTGGGGCGACCTCGACGGCGCGCTCAAAGATCGCCGTCGCCGCCTCCGGGCGACCGTTCTGGTATTCACGCATACCGAGCACCCGCAGGAGCGGCGGGTCGAAGCAGGCATCATTGAGTTCGCGCACCCACGGGTCGGGGGCGTCCTCGAACCGGCCGGCCTCGTGGCCGAGCCAGCGGTGTTGGCGGGCGGTGGCGCCGTCCCCGTCTTCCGCCACGATCTCGGCCAGCAGGTTGTGCGCGCCGGGAAAGTCGGGCGCATCGGTCGTGATCGCGGTGAGTTCGCGGCGGGCCGCCTCGCGGTCTCCGTTGCGGAGATCCAGCCGCACCCGCCCGAGCCGGGCGTAGGGATCGCGGCGCAGGAGCGCGAGCCGTTGCGCGTAGGCCTCGCGGGCGGTGGCGGTGTCACCGGTCTTGAACGCCAGTTCGGCGCGCTGCAGCCAGGCCGGGGCATAAGCGGGGGCGCGTTCGACCGTGAGGGCCAGTTCGCGGGCGGTGGCCGCGTCGTCGCTGCGCAGGCGGGCGAGCTGGGCCAGGTAGTGCGGCCAGCGGCCGTTGTCCGGATCCTCGGTGCGCAAGATCCGCCAGCAGGCCTCCGCGGGAGCGATGAGTCCGTTCGCATGGTATAGCCGGCCGAGGGCTTCGACCGTGGCCGGTGACGGGTCGCTTCGCACCGCCGCTTCGGCGGTTTGGATCAGGGTTTGCAGTGAGGCCGGCTTGCCGGCGACGGCGGCGGGTGGCGGCAGGCCCGCGGCGATGCGATCCGCCTGGCCGGGAACGACAAAGTGGTAGGTGCCCACGGCGGCGGCGACCGCCGCGAGGAGCGGCAGCAGCCGGGCAATCAACGGAGGGACCGATGTCTTCATGGCTGTCGCCACAGCGTGACGTTGCTCATGTTCTCGTAGGGCGGGAACGCATGGAAGCCGCCGGTGACGATCTCGGGCACGCCGTCGCCGTCGAAGTCACCGGTGGTGGCGGTGATGAGCTGGATCGGCTGGGTGGCCAGCACCACCCGGGTGAACTGCTGGGCGCCGTCGTTGATCCAGGCGATGAGGGTGGGGGTGTCGGGGTTCGACCAGTCGCCGAAACCGCTGACGGTGATCAGATCGAGCGCGCCGTCACCGTTGAGGTCGGCGGCCGAGGGCGCGTAGGCGCCGGCCATGTCGCCAATCCGGTGATACACAAAGTAGCCGTCGCCGCGGTTTTCCAGCCACTGCACGCCGTGCCATGAACGCGGGCCGCGCACGGAGTAGTCGAAGCCGTCCCCGTTGCTGACCAACAGGTCAGGCCGGCCGTCCTGGTTGAGATCGGCGACCTTCATCCCGCTGCTGCCGAAGTCCTCGTTGGTCGAGCCCCAGAGAATGCGCTCGGTGAAGCGGCCGTTGCCTTCGTTACGGAACAGGTGCACCTCCTCCCACTCCTGGGAGATGAGGGCGGTGAAGTCGGGCCGGCCGTCGCCGTCGAAGTCGGCCACCGGCGAATTCACGTTGCCCGACTGGGCGTTGACGCGGTGGGCGGTGAAACGCCAGTCGCCCTCGTTCTCGAGCCACTGGGTTTCGCCCTGGTCGTAGCCGAACTGGCCGACGACGAGGTCGAGGCGGCCGTCGGCATGGCCGGCGAGGTTGGCGGCGCGCACGTCGGTGACGCGGGCGACGTTTTGCAGGAGCACGCGCGGCTGAAAGCGCTGGTTGTCGATATTCTCCAACACCACCACCGCCCCGATGCGGTCGTTGTTGGGCATGACCTGGCCCATGCTGGCGACGAGGACGTCGAGCCGACCGTTGCCGTAGAGATCGGCCGCCCAGACGTGGGCCGGGCCGGCGATGTCGCGGCCGATGATCGTCTCCACGAAGGCACCGCGCGCGGTCTGCCGGATCCAGCGCACGGTGTTGGTCGAGCTTTCGCAGTAGAGCACGTCGAGCCGGCCGTCCTGGTCGAGGTCGAAGGCCTGCAGGTTGGTGACGAAGGGTCGTCCGAGGACGGCCACCGGCGCTCCGATCGGCTCGGGGAGGTAGCGCAGGTCGATCGCGGCGGTGCGACCCGTGGCGTCCGCCGCTCCCGTCCGGACGGGCAGGTCCCGGGCCCGGAAGCTTGCCAGCCCCCAGCCAACCATCGCACCGAGCCCGGCGCCGATGAGTACGTTGCGGGAGAGTTTGAGAGCGGACCCGGCCACGATGCGGTTATCTTGGCGCTTCCAGCCGCGTACGCAATTCGGTCGGTAACTGGCGCAGCGCCTCCTCGCGCAGGTAGTCCTCGGGGAACGGTTCGTCCAGCGTGTTGGCGAGGATCATGAACCGATAAAGCGTCGGCGGGGTGACGGTGCGCAGGAGGTATTCATCCACTTCGTCCATGCAGTATTGGAGCTGCTCCCGGGCGAACTCGTCCTGCTGACCCAGCAGGAGCAGGTTGGTGAGATTGACGCGGCGGTCCCACAGCAGATCGCCGTCACGGGCGTCCTCAAAATAGGGCAGGATGGCGTCCATCGCCCGCTGGAACTCCGCCCGGTTGGTCAACGCCACCGCCACCTGGGCCCGGGCCACCAGACCGCCGAGATCGGACGGAAACGATTGCTCCAGCGTCACCGCGATTGCCTGGGCCAGTTCCAGGCGACCGGACTCGATGAAGTATTCGCCGAGGCGGCTCAGGGCGGTCGCGTTGTCCTGCACATCGACGACCTCGAAGACGATGGCGCTGGCGCCGAGGAAACCCTCGATTTCCGGCAGGGGATGATGCACCGCCCGCAGCCATCGCGGAGGCAGCCAGTTGTCGAGCATGGCGATGATCGAACGGTCGGGCTGGGCCGAGCCGAGTTCGGCGTAGCGGTAGAGAAAGTCGTCCCAGCTCGGCATGACGATGTGCGACAACTCGCGCTGCGTGGCCAGCGCCTCCGCCTCATCGGTGGAGTTGGTGGCCGCGATGCGCACGGCGGCGCCGAAGCCTTCCTGGTTGCCTTGATAGGGGGAACCGATCCCGCGGACCCCGCCGAAATAGTACAACGCCGGCACAATCTCCGGCGGTGCCAGCACGACGGAACGGTAATCGTCGACCCGCTTGTTCAGCCAGTAACCGAGGTCGCGCTCGGTCAGGCTGCGTTCGTCGGCGTTGGTCAGGCGTCCGGCGGCCGACGGCAATGAAACGGGCACCAATCGCAGCAGGCTGGGCAGCAACACCACCGCGAGCAGGATCGCCATGGTCCGGCGGGAGCGGGCATCGGTGCAGGTGGCCGCCAGCACGGCGATCAGCATCCCGACCAGGGTGCCGGTGGTGCTCCACCAGGCAATGGAATCGAAACCTAACCCGACGCCTGTCAGCACCGCCCCGAGCACGACGAGCACCGCCGCACCAAAGGCCGGCGGGAGTTGCTGGCGCAGCAGTCTCCACAGCCCGAGGCCGGCAAAACTCAGCGGCAGCATGGTGGCCCAAAACGACCAGCGGACCCCTTCGCGCACCAGCCAGTCGACCAGCGAGGCGCCCCGTTCCGCACCGGGGATGGGCGACATTTGCGAGCTCATGGAGTCGCCGATCAGAAAGCCCGATTGGCCGAGCACCAGCATGGTGATCGGCAACGCCAGCACCAGCAGCAGGCCGCCGGTCGCCTCGATCATCGCCCCCTTGGTCCAGGCCGTCCGTCCGCCGGCGAATCCGCGCTGCAGCCGCGCGATCAAGAGGCCGAGGCCAATCCAGGCCACCGCGTAGAGCGGATGGTTGTTTTGCAGGCTGAGGGTGCGCACATCGAGACGGTCCGGGGCATTTTCCACCAGGAAGGTGCCGATCACGGTGATGGCCCCGGCCCCGGCCCAGGTGCGCCATGGCCAGCTGGGACCGCTGGAGTCGCTTTGGTCTCGGGGCGAGCGGGAAACCCACCAGGCGGCGGCGATTCCGCCCAGCCCGAGTCCGGCGATCACCGGCACGCCACGATGGGGATCAACCCAAACGCTCAGGCCGCCGGTGATGCCGCTCACGACGAATCTCCAGCCGGGTCGTTTGCCGGTCAGGCCGAGGGCCAGCATCAGGGTGCTGCCTGCCACCAAGGCCGCCACCAGACCGCGGTCGTTGGGCGAGCCGGGGTAGAACGCGCTCAGCACCGGATACATCAAGGCCAGCGCCGGCACCGTCATCGCGCAGGCGAAGAAACCAAACCGCCAGGCTACGACTCCGCCGATGACGAGCAGCAGGACGACGTGCAGATAGACATCCGCCACAAACGCCGAGCGTTCGATCGCCGCACCGACTGGTTCGTCACCCGATTGCCGCCAAGCGCCGAGGCGGGTCAGCCACCAGCGGTAGGGCGACGGCGACCAGACCGGCCGGGTGCGGGGGGCGTTGTCGAAATCCACTTCGCGCAGCCGCCACGTGCCTTGGGCGGCCAGCTCCTGTGCCTGGGCGATCCATTGATAGCTCTCGCTGTTGTGGTCGAGGGGCACCCGGTACCGCTTGCCGTCCGCGTAGCCGGTGGGCGAATCGGCATCGAGCGCCGGTGCCTCGATGGCTCGCGCCGAAAGGGCGTCCACGTGTCGTACCGCGGCACGGTCGAACCATGCGAGCAACGCGAGGGCGACGGGGATCGTCGCCAACCAGGCAAGGGAGCGTATCCGGGATCCTGCGGGCATGCGGAGGGGCGGGGTGGTTTCAGGCGAAACGTCCACTCAAGGTGTCCGGGTTCCCTGACGCAAGCGCAGTCCCGGCTTCACGGCAACGGGGGGCCAGTCTTAGCAGGCAAGCGCGGCTTGACTCGGTTTCGCGCCCGGAATCCCCTGTTTATCAACTCCATGGCGGTTGAAGTTACCCCTCTTCGCCGGCGCTTTTGGCTACGGTTCCTGCTCATTCTCCTGCCCCATGCCGGAGCAATACATGCATATGCCCAGTCACCGGGTTTGAGCGCCACGCCCCTTGCTCCGTCGGTCCCGGCTGCGGAAGGGCTCGGGTTTGTGCCCATGCCATCCGCGCGCACGGGCATCGTGACCGAGAACGCCTACGCCGACCCGACCATGTGGGGGGAGCGCAACCGCGAGTTTAAATTCGGCGCCATTGGCACGGGCCTGGCCATCGGCGACTACGACAACGACGGGCGGCCCGACCTCTTCGTGGTCAGCAAGACCGAGCCTGCCCGCCTGTTTCGCAACCTGGGCGACTGGCGCTTCGAGGATGTCACCGAGGCCGCCGGGCTCGCGGGCGCCTCCGGCTTGCTCGATCGCGGCCTCGCGTGGCTGCGTCGCTCGACCGATGACAGCGCCGCGGCCACGGCCGATGACCCCACCCGCTGGAAGCAGGGGGCGGCCTTCGCCGACGTGAACAACGACGGCTGGCTCGACCTCTACGTCTGCCGCTTCGGCGCCCCCAACTGGCTCTACATCAACCAGGGCAACGGCACCTTTACGGAGGAGGCCGCCGCGCGCGGGCTCGCGGTCACCGATGCCAGTGGCATGGCCGCGTTCTGTGACTATGATCGCGACGGCTGGCTCGATCTCTACCTGCAGACCAACCTGCTCAATGCGGTCACCGCGCCGACCGGCCAGCCCGACCGCCTCTTCCGCAACAACGGTGACGGCACCTTCACCGACGTGACCGCCCGTGCCGGCATCGGCGGGGCCAACCAGGGGCACGCCGCCGTCTGGTGGGACTACGACGCCGACGGCTGGCCCGACCTCTACATCGCCAACGACTTCGCCCCCGCCGACCACCTGTATCGAAACCTTGGCGACGGCACCTTCGCCGACGTGCTGGACCGCACCGTGCCGCACACGCCGCACTCGTCGATGGGCGCCGATCTCGGCGACCTGAACAACGACGGCCGACTCGACCTGCTGGTGGCCGACATGGCGGCCACCACGGCCGAAAAGGACCACCGCGGCATGGCCAAGATCCGCGCCCTGCTCGACGACGCCCCCGAGGAGCCGGGGGTCGCGCCGCAGATCATGCGCAACACCCTCTTCCTGCCCACCGGCACCGGGCACATGCTGGAGGTGGCCCAGCTGGCCGGCCTCGCGGCGACCGACTGGACCTGGTCGGTGAGGCTCGAGGATCTCGACAGCGACGGTCGCGTCGACGTGCACGTCACCAACGGCATGGTGCGCGAGCTGCACAATGCCGACATGGTGCGGCGTCTGTCCGCCAGTGAAAGCGCGGCGACCAGCAACCGGGTGGAGCGCGGTGCCCCGCGGTTGGATGAGCCGAACCTGGTCTACCGCAATCTCGGCGACCTGACCTTCGAGGAGACCGGCGCGGCCTGGGGCCTGAATTCACCGGGGGTCAGTTTTGGCGCGGCGTTCGGCGACCTTGACGGCGACGGTGACCTCGACCTCGTGCAGGCCAACTACGAGGCCGGCGTGAGCGTCTGGCGCAACGATGTCACCAAAGGCCACCGCGTCATCATCGCCTTGCGTGGCACTACCTCCAACCGCTTCGGTCTCGGCGCCGTGGTGCGCGTGACCACCGCCGCGGGCGAACAGGTGCGCGCCCTGGTCTCGGCCCGTGGCTATCTGTCCACCAGTGAGCCGACCGTTCACTTCGGCCTGGGGGCGGCGGAGCGCATTGAGCATCTCACGGTCGAATGGCCCAGTGGCCGGACGCAGATTTTCAACGACTTGCCAGTGAACCAGCGTTTTGTCGTGACCGAGCCGTCGGAACCGGCCGCCCTGACCCCGCCTCGCGCAGCTTATCAACCCGGTCTCTACACGGAGCAGGGGGCGACACTGGGTCTGGCGATCACCTCCGCCGAGCGTCCCGGTCTGCCGCCCGATGCCCAACCTCTGTTACCGCGTCGGTTTGACCGGACGGGGCCCGATCTGGCCGTGGGTGACCTCGACAGTGACGGCCGCCCCGACGTGATGCTGGGCGGGACCACAATGGAGCCGCCGCGCTGGTTGCGGGCGTTGCCGACGGGCGGATTTGCCCCCGTGGCGCCGCTGGCGGCGGGCCCGGGTTTCAACGGTCCCCTGGCCCTGCTGGATGCCGATGGTGACGGGGATCTCGATTTGCTGCTGACCCGGGCCGGAGCCGAACGTAGTCGCCCTGTCGGCACGTGGTTGCCGGAGCTGCGGCTGAATGACGGCCACGGGGACTTTGCGACGGTCCCGGCGGGAGCGTTGCCGGCGGTGGCGATCAGTGCCGGCGCGGTGGCGGTGCTCGACTTCAACCGCGACGGCCGGCCCGACCTCTTCATTGGCGGCCGGGTGCAGCCGGGCGCGTATCCGACGTCGCCGCCCAGCGTGCTGCTGCGCAACGACGGGGGCCGGTTCACCGACGTGACCGCCGAGCTGGCGCCCGCCCTCGCCCGGGCGGGCATGGTCAGCGCCGCCACGGTGGCGGATCTCGACGGCGACGGCTGGCCCGACCTCGTGCTGGCCCGGGAATGGGGGAAGGTGGGTTATTTTCGCAACAACGCGGGCCGCGGCTTCAGTGACCAGACGGCGTCCGCCGGCCTGGCTGCCACGGGCAACGGGTGGTGGAGCGCGGTCGCGACCGGGGACTTCAACGGCGACGGCGTGGCGGACATCGCGGCCGGTAATGTCGGTTTGAATACGCCTTATGCCGCAGCGCCGGGCAAGCCCGCGCTGCTGTATTACGGCGACTTCAGCGGCCGCAGCCGCTCGGCCGACCGGACCCTGATCGAGGCCTACTACGACGAGCGCGACCGGCTGGTGCCGCGCCGGCCGCGGCTGGTGCTGGCGGCGGAAATGCCGGCGCTGGAGCGGCGGTATCGCCGGGACGATCTGTTTGCCGCCGCGACCTTGCCTGAAATGGTGGGCGAAGAGGCCTTGGCGGCGGCGGAGCGCTGGGAGGCCACGGAGTTTCGCAGCGGGGTGTTTCTCAGCCAGCCGGAGGGTGGCTATCGCTTCACGCCGTGGCCGCGTATCGTGCAGGTGGCCCCGATCGTGGGTTTCGCGTCCGGTGACTTCGACGGCGACGGGCGTGCTGACCTCTTTGCGATTCAAAATGACTTTTCACCCATCGGTTCGGTGGGGCGCTTTGACAGCGGTCTCGGTCAGTTGCTGCGCGGCGATCCCACGGTGGCGAGCGGTTTGGTCCCGGTGCCGCCGGCCCAGAGCGGTCTGGTCGTGCCGGGCGCGGCGCGGGCCGTCGCGAGGCTGCCGCAAGGGGAAGCGCCGCCGGTGCTGGTGGTGACGCGCAATCAGGACAGCGTGCTCGCGTTCGGGAGGCGCGTGGCGCCATGAGCGGGGTTTGGTGCAATCTGGGGCTGCTGGGCGTAGTCGCGGTCGCGGCGCTGCCGGCGCAGGATGCTGCGATCGAGCTGGCGCCGTTCAACCCACGCAGTGCGCCCGCGGGGACGACGATGTTCACCGAGTTGACCGGCGAGGCGACCGGCATCGTGGCGGAAAACAACTACGCCGATCCGCGCATGTGGAGCGACCGCAGTCCGGAGTTTTCGCTGGGAGGCATGGGCACGGGGGTGGCGATCGGCGACTACGACAACGACGGCCGGCCCGACCTGTTCGTCATGAGTAAGACCGAGACGAGCCGGCTCTTCCGCAATCTCGGCAACTGGCAATTTGAGGACGTGACGCAGGCGGCCGGCCTGATCCTGGCCGAAGGCGAGACGGGAGGCGGTTCGGTCCTGGGCGGTCTTTTTGGCGGCGGTGGGCGTGGCGACGACGCGGCCTACGCCGGGGTGGAGGCCTGGAAGCAGGGCGCGACGTTTGCCGACGTGAACAACGACGGCTGGCTCGATCTCTACGTCTGCCGCTGGGGCGTGCCCAACTGGCTCTTCATCAACCAGGGCGACGGCACCTTCACGGAGGAGGCGGCGGCACGGGGCCTGGCGGTGGTGGATGCGTCGGGCATCGGCGCGTTCTGCGACTACGACCGCGACGGCTGGCTCGATGTCTACGTGCAGACCAACATGCTCAATGCCCAGACCAGCGGCGACGGTCAGCGCGACTACCTGTTCCACAACAACGGCGACGGCACCTTCACCGACGTGACCGAACGCGCCGGCATTTACGGCAAGAACCTTGCGCACTCGTCGACCTGGTTGGACTACAACGAGGATGGCTGGCCCGATCTCTACGTGGCCAACGACTTCGCCCCGTCGGACCGGTTGTATCGCAACAACCAGGACGGCACCTTCACCGACGTCATCCACCAGGTGGTGCCCACCATGCCCTACTCGGCGATGGGCGCGGACCTGGGCGACGTGAACAACGATGGCCGGGAGGACTTCTTTGTCGCCGACATGGCGGCGACCACACACGAGAAGGATCACCGCGGCGCGGCCACTTCACGTGAGTTGTCACGGGCGGACGCGGACAGCTTCTCCCAATCGCCCCAGACGGTCCGCAACACGCTCTATCTGAAGGCGGGTGATCGTTTTCAGGAGGTGGCGAATATGGCCGGCATCGCGGCGACCGATTGGACGTGGTCGGTGCGGTTCGAGGACCTCGACAACGACGGCCGGCTCGACCTGCACGTGACCAACGGCATGGCGCGCGAGTTTCAGAACGCCGACCTGCGCGACCAGGTGCTGCGCGCCGGCAACCCGGCGGCGAGCGCGCGGATCATGTATGCGAGCCCGCGGCTGGAGGAGGCGAACTTCGCCTTCCGCAACCGGGGCGACGTGGCCTTCGAGGACGTCAGTGCCGCGTGGGGCCTCGGCCAGGTGGGCATCAGTTTTGGCGCGGCGTTCGGCGACCTCGACGGCGACGGCGATCTTGACCTGGTTGTGGGCAATTACGGCGAGAGCGCGACGGTCCTCCGCAACGACAGCCAGACCGGTCACCGCGTGACGATCGCCCTCCGCGGCACGGAGTCGAATCGCTTTGGTTTGGGGACCCGGGTGGCTCTGAAGACGGCGTCGGGCCGGCAGGTGCGCACCCTGACGTCGGTGCGAGGCTATTTCTCGGCAAGCGAGCCGATCGTCCACTTTGGACTCGGTGCGGATGAGACCATTGAGGAGCTGGCGATCACCTGGCCCAGTGGCCGCACCCAGACCTACCGGGATCTGCCGGCCGACCGTCGTTTTGTCATCACTGAAGCGGGCGAGCCGCCCTTGAACTTTGATCCGCCGAGGCAGGCGCCGACGGGTGGAGCCTACTACCTGTCGCGGGCCGACCCGGCGTCCGGTCTCGTCGTCGAGAGTCGCGAGGGGCCGTTTCGGGAGAACACCAGCCAGCCGTTGATGCCGATGCGCTTTGATCGCCTCGGCCCGGCGTTGGCGGTGGGCGATCTCAATCAGGATGGGATTCCCGACCTGGTCCTCGGCGGCACGACGGTTACGCCGGCGCGGATGCTGGCGGGCTCGACCGCCGGCTACAGTACGCTCTCGCTCGCACCGCTCACGGCCAGCCCGACACTCAATGATGGGCCGGTCCTGTTGTTCGATGCCGATGGGGATGACGATCTGGATTTGCTGGTCACGCGCACCACCGCGGGGCTGCCGGCCGGCGATCCCGATTACCAGCCGCAGCTGCTCACCAATTCGGGTGGTGGTAACCTGACGCGGGCGGCCGAGGGCAGCCTGCCGAGCTTGCCGGTCAGCGCGGGGGCCGCGGTGGCGGCCGACTACGATCGGGACGGGCAGCTCGACGTGTTCATCGGCGCACGGGTCGAACCGGGCAATTATCCGGAGGCGCCGCGCAGCGCGCTGCTGCACAACCGGGGGGGGCGGTTCGAGGACGTGACCGATGCGATGTCGGATGAGTTGGCCCGCGTGGGGTTGGTGACCTCCGCCTTGTGGACCGACATCGATGTCGACGGTTGGATCGACCTGCTGGTGGCGACGGAGTGGGGGACGGTGCGGGCGTTCCGCAACGAGGCGGGTCGGCGCTTCACGGACCATTCGGAGACGTGGGGCTTTGCCGCGGCCGGCAGCGGGTGGTGGACGTCGCTGGCCGCCGGAGATTTCAATGGTGACGGCCGGCTCGACTACGCGGCCGGTAATGTGGGGTTGAATACGCCTTACCGGGCAAGTCCGGCGGAGCCGGCGGTGATCTTTCATGGCGATTTCCGCGGCCGGGGTCGGGGTACGCAGCGCCTGATCGAGGCCTACTACGAAGACGGTCGGTTGTATCCGCGCCGCACGGCCAAAGCGCTGAGTATCGCCGTGCCGACCATCAACCGCCAGTTCCGCTTCACCAACGACTACGCGGCCGCGACCCTGGAGGAGATCGTTGATCCGGAGAAATTGGCGGCGGCCAGCCGGTTCGAGGCGACGGAGTTCCGCAGTGGGGTGTTCCTCAGCGGCGCCGATGGCCGGTTCACATTTTCGACCTTGCCGCGGCTGGCGCAGATCGCCCCGGCACAGGGCATGGTGGCGGGCGATTTCAACACCGACGGCCTGACCGATCTTTACATGGTGCAGAACAGCTTTGCGCCCATTCCGGTAACCGGACGGTTCGATGGCGGCATCAGCCAGGTGCTCTGGGGAGACGGGCAGGGCGGGTTTGCTCCCGGTCGCGCGTCCGGCGGCCAAGCGCTCACCGTGACCGGAGATGCCAAGGCGCTGGTGACCCTCGATTTCAACAACGACGCCTGGCCCGACTTCCTGGTGTCGCGCAACAACGCGACGACTGTCGGCTTTCCCAGTTTTATCGGCATGTTCAGCCCACCGCCCCGTCTGCGTGTATCCCTCGCCGGGCCGCCCGGCAACGCCACCGGCGTCGGCGCGCGCGTCAGCCTGCACCTGACCGACGGCTCCGTCCGCGTGGCGGAAGTTGCGGCCGGCGGCGGCTACATGAGCCAGTCGGCCCCCGATCTTTTCTTTGCGATCCCCCCCAGCAACCCCGCCACCGAGCTGACCGTGCGTTGGCCCGATGGTATCGAAACCCGTCACCCCGTCCCCGCGTCGGGCACGACCCTCATACCCCGAAGATGAAACACCCCGTTGCTTTCTGCCTGCTGATCACTGCTGGGATCGCGGCCGATGGACTCGAAGAATACCCCCTGACTCCCCGCTCCACTGCCTCCGGATCGACCCTGTTCACCGAATTGCCGGCGAGCCGGACCGGCATCGTCGCGACGAACAACTACGACGATCCGCGGATGTGGGGGGATCTTTATCGTGAACTGACGTTCGGCACGATGGGCACGGGAGTGGCCATCGGAGACTACGACAACGACGGCCGACCCGACCTCTTCGTGGCGAGCAAGACCGAGACCTCGCGGCTCTTCCGCAACCTCGGCGACTGGCAGTTCGCCGATGTCACCGCCGCCGCCGGCCTGGCGGTGGGGCGCGACGTCGCGCAAGGGACCGGGTTCGTGTCGCGCCTGTTCGGGGACAACGAGGACGGCCCGAAGCCCTGGGAGCAGGGCGTGACGTTTGCCGACATCGACAACGACGGCGACCTCGACCTCTACGTGTGCCGCTACGGGGCGCCCAACCGGCTCTACGTCAATCAGGGCGACGGCACCTTTACCGAAGAGGCGGCGGTTCGCGGTCTGGCGGTGGTGGACGGCTCCGGCGTCGGCGCATTCTGCGACTACGACCGTGACGGCTGGCTGGATGTCTACGTGCAGACCAACATGATGGACTACGCCAATTTTCCCGACGGCCGGCGCGACTACCTGTTCCGCAACAACGGCGACGGCACCTTCGCCAACGTCACGACCGCGGCCGGGATCAGCGGCGCGACCGCCGGGCACTCCGCCACTTGGTGCGATTTTGACGCCGACGGCTGGCCCGACCTGTGGGTGGCCAACGACTTTGCCACCCCCGACCAGTACTACCGCAACAACCGCGACGGCACCTTCACCAACGTCATCAACGAGACGGCGTCACAACTTTCCTACTACTCGATGGGGGCGGACTTCGCCGACGTGAACGGGGACTGTCTGTTTGACCTCTACGTGGCCGACATGGCGACCACCAGGCACGAGAAGGACCAGCGCAGCATGGCCGGCTCGCGCGTCCGCGGGCAGAAGATCGACGAGGGTTCACCCGTCCCGCCCCAGTACATGCGCAACGCCCTGCACCTGAACACCGGCACCGGCCGGTTCCGCGAAGGGGCGTGGTTGGCGGGGTTGTCCGCGACGGACTGGACCTGGTCGATCCGTTTCGAGGATTTCGACAATGACGGGCGGGTCGACCTGCACGTGACCAACGGCATGAACCGCGAATACCACAGCGCGGATCTGCTCGAACAGATCGTGCGCTCGGAGAACCCGAGCGCACTCGTGCGGATCATGCAGGAAAGCCCCGTCATGGCGGAGCAGAACCTGGCCTTCCGCAACGACGGCGACCTGCGTTTCACCCCGGTCACGACGGACTGGGGCCTGGACCGCACCGGGGTAAGTTTTGGCACTGCCACTGGTGATCTGGACGGCGATGGTGATCTCGACCTGGTTTACGCCAATTATCAGGGCGCGCCGGCGGTCTTCCGCAACGACAGCACGGTGGGCCGGCGCACGGTCATCGCGCTGCGGGGGACTGCTTCCAGCCGCTTCGGCACCGGCGCGGTCGTGCGGATCCGGACGGCGGCCGGGGAGCAGATCCGGCAACTCATTCCGTCACGCGGCTACCTGTCCTGCAGCCAGCCGGTGGTGCATTTCGGACTGGGCGCGGCCGAGCGGATCGAGCGCCTGAGCGTGCTCTGGCCCAGTGGCCGCGAGCAGGTGTTCACCGATCTGCAGGTCGACCGGCGCTTTGTGATCACCGAACCGGCGGAGTCGGCCGGCATGGTGCAGACTCCGGCCCAACCGCAGGAGTCGCCGCTTTTCCGTGAGGTCGGGGCGGATTACGGGTTGGATCTGGCCGGCACGGAACGGGTCGTTGATGAGCCCAACGGGCAGTCGCTGCTGCCGTTCCGATTCAATCGTCCCGGGCCCGACATCGCGGTCGGCGAGATCACGGGTGACACCTGGCCCGATCTGGTGGTGGCCGGCACCTCCGCGGAACCGCCGCGGACTCTGGTCGGCACGGCGGCGGGACGCTTCAATGTCGTCAACGCATCCCTCCTTGCGGGTGACACCGGCCTGGCGATGGGTCCGCTGCTGCTGTTTGACGCCGACGGGGATGGGCTCGACGACCTGCTCGTCACCCGTACCGGTGCCAATACCCAGCTGCGCAACGTGGCTTATCAGCCCACCCTGTTTTTCAACCGCAACGGGTTCACCGCCGCGCCGGAGGGCACGTTGCCCGAGGTACCGCTCAGCGTCGGCGCGGTGGCCGCGCTGGACTTCGATCGCGACGGGGACCTCGATCTCTTCATCGGGGGGCGGAATGTTCCCGGCAGTTATCCGACGTCGCCGCCCAGTGTGCTCTTGCGCAACGACGGCGGCACGTTTGCCGACGTGACCCCCGAGACGTTGCGGGCCCCTGGCATGGTCACGGCGGCAGTGGCCACGGACCTGGACGCGGACGGCTGGACCGACCTGGTGCTGGCGACCGACTGGGGCACGGTGACCTGGCTGCGCAACGACGGCGCAGGCGGTTTTGCCGACCGGACGATGGTCGCGGGATTTGCCGCGGCCGGGACCGGTTGGTGGCGTTCGCTGGCGGTGGCCGATTTCAACGGCGACGGCCGGCCCGATGTCGCGGCGGGCAATGTCGGCCTCAACACCCCGTATCAGGCGAGCGCGGACAGCCCGCTGGTGGTCTTCCTGGGCAACTTCACGGGTCGCTCGCGAGGCGCCGCGACCCTGGTGGAAGCTTATTACGAGAACGGCGTCCTCTATCCGCGGCGGGAGCGCAAGGATCTGTCGTCCGAGATTCGCACCCTGCAGCGACGCTTCCGGCGTGCGACGGACTACGCGTCCGCGCCGTTGGATCAAGTCCTGGACCCCGAACAGCTGGCGGCGGCCGAGCGCTGGGAGGCCGCGGAACTGCGCAGTGGCATCTTTCTCAGCGCGGCCGACGGCACCTGGAGGTTTCAACCCTGGCCGCGGATCGCCCAGATCGCACCGGCCGAAAGCATGGTGGCAGGGGATTTCGATGCGGACGGTGATGCCGACCTCTACGTGGTGCAGAATGACTACGCGCCGATCGATTTTGTCGGCCGGTTCGCGGGCGGTCTCAGCCAATTGCTGGAAGGCGACGGAACCGGCTACCTGGCCGCGGTCGATCCCGCGACGAGCGGCCTGATCGTGCCCGGCGACGCGCAGGGTGTGGTCACGCTCGACCTCGACCGCGACGACCGACCGGACTTTTTCGTCACCCGCAGCAACGCCCCGGCCCTGGCGTTTCGCCGCCAGGACAACTGATGTTCACATCGAAGGCAGCTCGCCGAACTGCTTCCGATAGGCTTCGCGGAGTTGGCTGACCTGGTTGCGGTCGATCCGGGGCTGGAGGGCCACTTTGGCGAGCCAGCCGTCGGCGGCGGCGCGGTCTCCCGCCTCGATCGCCTGGAAAGAGAGGCCCGTCAAGGCGGTGGGGTGCAACGGGTCATGGATCAGGGCGGTCTCGAACATCCGCACGGCTTCGGCGGCGCGGGCCTGACCTGACAACAGCATGCCGAGGTCGACGTAGGCGCCGGCCTCGGCGGGCCGCAGGCGGATGGCGGCGCGGTAGTCGGCGATCGCCGCGCCGATGTTGCCGTTGGCCCACTGGCGCCGGGCGCGCATCTGGTGCAGGCTGGGTGAGTCGGGTACGGCCTTGAGGCCGGTTTCGATGAGGGCCTCGGCCTCCGCGATCCGGCCGGTCTGGGCGATGGCGGCGCTCAGCTTGCCCCAACCGTCGGCGAAGCCCGGGTCGAGCAACGTGCATTGGCGAAACTCGGCGATGGCGTCGTCGAGCTGGTTGCCGTCCAGGTACAGGTTGCCGATCTGGTAGTGGATTGAGACATCCGACGGATCGAGTTCAAGGGCACGCTGTAGCAGGGCGATGGCGTCATCGCGTTCGCCGCTGCCGGCGAGGCTCCCCGCGGCCAGAGCAATACGGAAAGGATCGTAGCAGGCGTCGATCAGTCCATCGAGCCAGGGGTCAGCCGGGTCGCGGTAGGCCCCCGAGGCTTCCTTGCGGCCGCGGATGGCCAGCGCCTTGGCGTCCTGCCCGGTGTTTTCGTAAAGCGTGACAATGAGGTCGTACCCAATCGTGTAGTTGGAGCGGCGGACGACGTCCTCGAGGATGCGGAGGGCGGCATCCGGGTGGCCGTTTTCAAGTTCGATCCGAGCGAGGCCATGCAGGGCGTAGGGGTTGCCGGCGTCGACCGCCAACGCGGCCTCGTAGGCTGCGCGGGCACGGGGCAGGTCGTTGGCCTTGAGGGCCACGTCGCCGATGCGAAGGCGCGCCGGCAGGTAATCCGGCGCGAGCGTGGTCACGCGATCCCACAGGTCCAGGGCGGCATCGGCCTGACCAAACCCCGCGAGGATGGAGGCGTGCAGGTGTGGCCAGCGGGCCTCCTCCGGCTCCAATTGGGCGAGGCCCTCGTAGCAGGTGATGGCCTCGGTGAAGAAACCGTTGGCATGGTAGAGGGCGCTGAGATGCCGCAGGCCTTCGCGAGCCGATCCGCGGGACAGTGCCTCGTTGGTCGTCGTCTGCAGGGCGTCGGCAAAAGGCGCGGGGAAGCCGGCGGTGGCGGGCACGACGGGGACCCAGGGCACCACCGCGTCGCGTTGGTGGCCGGACCGCACAAACCAAAAGCCGGTCACTCCGCCCAGGAGCAGCAGGACGATCAGGCCAAAGAGCCGGGTACGGGCGTTCATCGGGAGGCGGGCGGGTTGCGATGGGTCCAGAGCATGACGCGACCCATGTTGTCGTAAGGTGGGTAGATGTAGAAGCCGCCGGTGACCAGTGACGGACGACCATCCGCGGTGAATATGCCGGTGCCCAGCGTGATCAGATCCTTGGGCACGCGGGTGAGGACGCGGGGTTCGAAGTGCTGCTGACCGTCGTTGCGGAGCCAGAGCAGCGAGACGACGTTGCGGTTGGAGTTGTTCCAGTCGGAGTAGGCGGCGGTGGCGACGATGTCCATGGCGCCGTCCTGATCGAGGTCGACGCCGATCGGGGCGTAGGCACCGGGCAGATGGGCGACGCGGTGGTAGCGGAAGTTGCCGCCGCCGGTGTTCTCGAACCACTGGAGGCCGTGCCAATGGCGGGGGCCGGGCGTGGCGGCCGGACCGAAGCCGTCACCGTTGGAGTAAAGCAGATCGGGTCGGCCGTCGCCGTTGAGATCGGCGGAGGAGAGGCCGCTGCTGCCGTAGTCCTCGTTGGTCGAGCCCCAGATGCGTTGCACCTGGAAGTTGCCGCGGCCGTCGTTGGGAAACAGATACACCTCCTCCCACTGCTGCGAGAGCAGGGCGGCGATGTCCGGGGTGCGGTTGCCGTCGAAGTCGCCGATCACGACGTTGATCGCCCCGGACAGGGGGAGGATCACATGGCGCTCGAAATCATCCGGGGTGAAGCCGGGGCCGGTGCGTTCGAGCCAGCTCACCATGCCCTGGTCGTAGCCGAACTGGGCGAGGGCGAGGTCGAGCTGTCCGTCGCCGTTGAAGTCGGCGGGCCGCATATCGACGATACGCTCGGTGTGGGCCAGGATGGCGTGCGGGGTGAAGTGCTGCTGGCCGTCATTTTCCAGGATCCAGGCCGTGCCGATGCGGTCGTTGTGCGGGAAGACAACCGTCATGCTGGCCACCAGCAGATCGAGGTCGCCGTCGCCGTCCATGTCGGCGGCTTCGACGTGGACGGGGCCGCTCAATTCGGCGGCCAGCCGCGCTTCGGGGGCATAGACGCCGATGGCGGTCTGGCGGATCCAGAACAGTTCACTCGATTGCGCCTCACAGTAGACGATGTCGTCGAGCCCGTCCTGGTCGAGGTCGACGACCTTGAGGTGGGCGATCCAGGGCGGCAGCTCGCCGGCGGGCGCCAGCTCGGTGGACTGCAGGTAGTCCAAGGCATCGCTCATTCCCGCCGGGGCGGTGGTGGGGGCGGCGCGTGGGACCGGGGCCGGTCCGCAGCCTGTGAACAGGCCGAATCCGAGGCACGCGGACAACGTACGGAAGACCGGCAGCAGGAAGGGGTGGGGACGGCGGGATATCACGGGGCGAAGGGCGAATCATTACGCTCGGGAGTCTTCCCGCAAGTCCCCGCGCAGGATTCTATGGCGCGAAGCGGAAGAGGTCGGGCCATTCGCAGGCGCGGTTCTAAGCCGCATTAGGATACCTTGTGCCGGAAAGGTATCCTGCCAATGGCGGGCTATTTGAGGCGATGGCCAAAAGCGTCTTGCAGGGGTTCGGGGCGTTACTGATGCTCGGGCGAATTTTTCCCGAAACCCAACGCCGACCAGCGCCATGGTATCCGCCAACACTGACCTGAACTACGACAGCAAAATCGAGGGAGACATCGTTGTTTCCCGGCTCGACGCCGTCATCAACTGGGTCCGCACCAACTCGATGTGGCCCATGCCGATGGGCCTGGCCTGCTGCGCGATCGAGCTCATGGGCACGGCGTCGGCGCGCTTCGACATCGCGCGTTTCGGCGCGGAGGTGATGCGGTTTTCGCCCCGTCAGTCGGACTGCATGATCGTGGCCGGCACCGTGACCTACAAGATGGCCCCCCACCTGCGCCGCATCTATGACCAGATGGCCGAGCCCAAGTGGGTCATTGCCATGGGCGCCTGCGCCAGCTCGGGCGGCATGTATCGCAGTTATGCGACCTTGCAGGGCGTCGACCGGATTGTGCCTGTGGATGTCTATGTCAGTGGTTGCCCCCCGCGTCCCGAAGCCCTGCTGGACGCGTTGATCAAATTGCAGGACAAAGTGAAGCGCACGCCGTCGGCGAAACAGCTGACCGCCTGACCTGCCCGGCCACCCTCGACTCGCTGACCATGACCGCCCCTGCTGCCGACGACGTCACCGCCGCCCTGACCGCCCAGTTTCCCCAAGCCGCCGCCCGCCCGTCGGGGGACCACCCGGCCTTCAACGTGCCCGCCGCCGAGGCGGTCGCCGTGTTGGCATGGCTGCGGGACGCGCAGGGCTACGACTTTCTGCTCGATGTGACCGCGATCGACTGGGCCGAGGGGGCCTCGCCGCGATTCACCGTCGTCTGGCACCTGTTTTCCACCACGGCCCACACCTACATCCGGATCGCGGCCGACTGCACCGACGATGCCGAGCCCGCCATGCCGACGGTCACCCATCTGTGGCCCGCCGCCGACTGGCATGAGCGCGAGACGTGGGACCTGTTGGGCGTGAAGTTCGCGGGGCATCCCGACCTGCGCCGCATCCTGATGTGGGACGGCTATCCGCACCACCCGCTGCGCAAGGAGTTCCCGCTCGCCGGCATTGAGACCGAATTGCCCGACATCGAAGTCGCGGAAGAAACCCAGGCCAAGGTCATCGCCGCGCCGATGATGGGTGGACCGTTTGTCGCTTCCAACAAGGGTGAGATGAACCTGACCGATGCCGAGCCCCGCGCAAAGGATGAGAGCTGGCACGAGAAGAAGGCCAAACCCGAATAACCGACACCGATGGCCACCGAATTTACCGTTCCCGATGCCGCCGCGAAGGCGGCCGCCGCCGCCCAAGCAAGCGGCGAGTTTGAGACCGAGCGCATGTCGCTTGCCATGGGCCCGTCGCATCCGTCGACCCACGGCGTGCTGCGCCTCCAGCTTGAGCTCGATGGCGAGACCGTGACCAAGTGCGACCCGGTGCTGGGTTACCTGCACCGCGGCGACGAAAAGATCGCGGAGAACATGACCTACAACCAGTTCGTGCCCTACACGGACCGGTTGGACTACCTGGCCCCGCTGGCCAACAACGCCGCCTACGCCACCGCGGTGGAGAAACTGGCTAACCTCGAAGTGCCGGCCCGGGTGAACGCCATCCGCGTGATCACTTCGGAGATGGCGCGTATCTCATCCCACCTCATGGGCCTGGGCGCCTACGGCATCGATGTGGGGGCATGGTCGGTCTTCCTCTACAGCTTCACCGAACGCGAGAAGCTCTACACCCTTTTCGAGGAGCTTACGGGCGCCCGCTTCACCACCAGCTACAGCCGGATCGGCGGCGTGAGCCGCGATGTGCCGGAAGGGTGGACGGACAAGGTGCTCGGGTTCTGTGACCAATTCCTGCCGATCCTCGACGAGATCCTCAAGTTGCTCACCCGCAACAAGATCTTCATGGACCGTACGGTCGATGTCGGGATCGTTTCCGCCGCGGAAGCCGTGGCCTACGGCTTGTCGGGGCCGAACCTGCGCGGCTCCGGGGTGAAGAGCGACCTGCGCAAGGACCGGCCCTACTGGGGCTACGAGCAATACGAGTTCGACGTGCCGGTCGGCTCCAAGGGCGACTGCTACGACCGCTACCTGTGTCGCGGCGAGGAGATGAAGCAGTCCGTGCGCATCATCCGCCAGGCCATCGCGAGCTTCCCGGCCGGCGACCACTACGCCAAGGACGCCGTGCGCATCTTCGCGCCGCCCAAGGCCAAGGTGCTCAGCTCGATGGAGGAGCTGATCAACAACTTCATGATCGTGACCGAGGGCCCGCAGATGCCGGCCGGCGAGGTCTACTTCGAGGCCGAGAACCCGAAGGGCACGCTCGGCTTCTTCATCGTCAGCAAGGGCGGCGGAGTGCCGTGGCGGATGAAGATTCGCGGCCCGTCCTTCTGCAACCTCTCGATCCTGCCCAAGGTGTGCGAGGGCCTGTTGGTGTCCGACGTGGTGTCGGTGCTCGGCTCCCTCGACTTCGTGATGGGCGAATGCGACCGCTGATTATCCTGACGCGATGAATTTGAAGCCCGAAACCCTGGCCCGAATCGACGAGGTCATCACGCACTACCCGGAGAAGCGGAGCGGCACGCTGCCGCTGCTGCACCTCATCCAGGAGGACGTCGGCCACATCTCGGACGAGGCCATCGAATGGATCGCGGCCAAGCTCGAGCTGCAGCCCATCAACGTCTACGAGGTCGTCACCTTCTACCCGATGTTCCGGCGCAAGCCCATCGGCCGTCGTCACATCAAGGTCTGCCGCACGCTCTCCTGCGCGCTGATGGGCGGTTACAAGACCTGCGCGAAGTTTGAGGCCGAATTCGGCGTGCACCGCGGCGAGGTATCGGCCGACGGCGAGGTTACGGTCGAGTTCGTCGAGTGCCTCGCCAGCTGCGGCACCGCCCCGGTAGTCATGGTCGACGACGACCTCCACGAAAACGTCGACGAGGCCAAGGCCCAGGCCATCAGCGACCAGATCAGGGCGGAGGCCGCCCAACGAGGATAAGCCATGAGCGCACCGCAGCAGACCCGCATCATTTTCAAGCACATCGACGAGGACGGCTACTCGAACGACCTCGCCTGCTACCAGCAGCACGGCGGTTACGAGATCCTCAAGCAGGCCGTCACGAAGAAGCCCGAGGACATCCGCGAGGAGGTCAAAAAGTCCGGCCTGCGCGGCCGCGGCGGCGCCGGTTTCTCCTGCGGTCTCAAGTGGTCGTTCGTCGACCGCAAGAGCGGCAAGCCGATCTACCTCATCGTCAACGCCGACGAGTCCGAACCCGGCACCTTCAAGGACCGCTACATCATCCACCAGGACCCGCATCAGCTGATCGAGGGCACGATGATCTCCTGCTTCGCCAACGACGTGAAGCAGGCCTACATCTACATCCGCGGCGAGTTTCCTGAAGGCGCCCGCATTCTGGAGCGCGCCCTCCAGGAGGCGCGCGATGCCGGCTTCGTGGGGAAGAACATCCTGGGGACGGACTACTCCTGCGACATCTTCGTGCACCGCGGCGCCGGCGCCTACATCTGCGGCGAGGAAACCGGGCTGATCGAGTCGCTGGAGGGCAAGCGCGCCAACCCGCGCATCAAGCCACCGTATTTCCCGGCCGTGCTCGGCCTCTACCAATGTCCGACGATCGTGAACAACGTGGAGACCCTCTGCCACGTGAAGCACATCATGGACATGGGCGCCGACGAGTATCTCAAGATCGGCACGCCCAACAACACCGGCACCCGCATCTTCTGCGTCTCCGGCCACGTGAAGCGGCCCGGCTACTACGAGTTTCCCTGCGGCGCGGTCACGCTCGGCCAGCTGCTCAACGACGTCTGCGGCGGCCCGCGCGAAGGGCGCACCTTCAAGGCCGTCATCCCCGGCGGCTCCTCGGCCAAAATCCTTCGTTTCGGCGAGAAATTCACCATCAAGAACAAGGACGGCTCCACCAAGGAATGGGCGGTCGAGGACATCCCGATGGACTTCGACTCGCTGGCCGCCTGCGGCACGATGGGCGGCTCCGGCGGCGTCATCGTGATGGACGACTCGGTCAACATGGTCGAGGCGCTCGCCAACATCAACGCCTTCTACGCCCACGAGAGCTGCGGCCAGTGCACGCCGTGCCGCGAGGGCTCGCTGTGGATGAAGAAGATTTCCTCCCGCATGGTGCACGGCGAGGCCCGCACCGAGGACGGCGAACTCATCAAGAGCGTGGCCGACCAGATCGCCGGCCGCACCATCTGCGCCTTCGGCGAGGCCTGCTCGTGGCCGACGCAAAGTTTCGTTCTCAAGTTCGGCGACGAGTTCAAGGCCTACGGCGAGGCCAAGAAGTCCAAGCCCGCCGACAGCCTCGAACTGGTGTGAGCCACTCCGACTTTCCGCAATGATTCAGCCCGCCCAACCCGACCTCGTCACCGTCACCATCGACGGCAAGGAGATCGCCGTGCCCAAGGGTACCAACGCGATCGAGGCCGCCCGCCTGGCCGGCATCGACATCCCGCACTACTGCTACCACCCGAAGCTCAGCATCGCGGGCAATTGCCGGATGTGCCTCATCGAAATGGGCATGCCGATGACCGACCGCGCCACCCGTGAGCCGATCATGGACCCGGAGACCGGCAAGCAGAAGATCGGCTGGATCCCGCGTCCCCAGATCGGCTGCGGCACCAACGTGGCGCCGGGCATGCAGATCAAGACCAACTCGCCCATGGTGAAGGAGTGCCGCGAGGGGGTGATGGAATTTCTCCTCATCAACCACCCGCTGGACTGCCCGATCTGTGACCAGGCCGGCGAGTGCAAGCTGCAGGAGCAGGCCACCGGCTACGGCCGCGGCTACTCGCGCTTCATCGAGCAGAAGAACGTGAAGCCGAAGCGCACCCGCCTCGGGCCGCGCGTCATGCTCGACGACGAACGCTGCGTGCTCTGCTCGCGCTGCATCCGGTTCTGCGAGGAGGTCGCCAAGGACGACGTGCTCGGCTTCGTTGACCGCGGCAGCTATTCGACGCTCACCTGCTACCCGGGCAAGGAGCTCAAGAACAACTACTCGCTCAACACCGTCGACATCTGCCCGGTCGGCGCGCTGACCTCGACCGACTTCCGTTTCAAGATGCGCGTCTGGTTCCTGAAGCAGACGCCCGGCATCGACACCGAGTCCTCCGTCGGCGCCAACACCACGGTGTGGTCGCGCGAGGGAGTGATCTACCGCATCACCCCGCGTCGCAACGACGAGGTCAACGACACCTGGATGGCTGACAGCGGCCGCGCCCTCTACAAGCAGGTCGAAGCCGCTGCCCGGCTCACCCAGGCCACCGTCAAGGGGGCCGCCGTGACCCCCGCCGAGGCTCTGGCGAAGGCGGGTGAACTGCTCAAGGCCGGTGCGGTCGCCGTGGTCGGCTCGGGCCGCAGCTCGGTCGAGGAGCAGTTCCTGACCAAGCAGCTGGCGGCCGCCGCCAACGCTTCCGCCTCCATCGTGGCCCGCAGCGGGGCAGGGGACGGCTTGTTGATTTCCGCCGACCGCAACCCCAACACCCGCGGCGCGCTGCTCACCGGGCTGATCGATGCGCTGCCGTCCGCCGAACTCTCCGGCCTCGCCGCGGCGGTCGACGCGGGCGAGGTGAAGACGATCGTGTCGGTCGGCGAGGACCTCACCGCCGCCGGTCTCAGCGCCGAGCAATTGGCCAAGGTCGCCGTCATTTACCTGGGCACGCACGCCAATGCCACCAGCGCCGCGGCCGCCGTCGTGGTCCCGACCCTCACCGTTTTTGAAAAGAACGGCACGATGGTGAACCAGCAGTTCCGCCTGCAGAAGTTCGCCCAGGCGGTGCCGGGGCCGGCGGGAACCACCGACGACCGCACCGCACTGGCCGCGCTGACCTCCGCCGCCGGCGGCGAAAGTGCCGGTGCCGATCTCGCGGGCATCTGGGCCGCGCTGGCCGCCGCCGTGCCGCAGCTCGCGCCGGTCAGCTATGCCAACCTACCGGCCACCGGCCTGCTGCTCGACAGCACGCCGTGGGCGAGTCTCGCCTTCCCGGAAGGCAAGTCCCTCCACTTTGAACCCGCGGCCTCCGCCGCCACCGCGTGATCATCGCCATGATCGACCTTTTCCTCAGTCTCCCCGTCTGGGTGCAGTCCGCCGCCAAAGGCCTCGCGGTGATCGGCGTGGTCATCCCGATTGCAGGCGCCTGCTCGCTGGCCGAGCGCAAGATCTCCGCCTGGATCCAGGGCCGCCCGGGTCCGAACCGGGCCATCGTGCCTTGGGTCGCGTGGATTCCCTTCCTCGGCAAGTTCCTGCAACGGCTCGGTGTGTTCCACCTCATGGCCGACGGTGCGAAGTTCGTCTTCAAGGAGGACGTCGTGCCCGGGCACGTGAACAAATTCTATTATTACCTCGCCCCACTTGTCGCACTGGTGCCCGCGCTCTGCACCATCGTGGTGGTGCCGTTCGGTGCCTATTGGGACGCGTCGGTCGAGGCGCTGCGACCGGTGATTCTCGCCGATGTCGACGTCGGTCTGCTGGCGGTGTTCGCGATCGGTTCGCTCGGGGTGTATTCCCTGATCCTCGCCGGCTGGGCGTCCAATTCCAAGTACCCCTTCCTCGGCGGCGTGCGCGCCTCGGCGCAGCTCATCTCCTACGAGTTGTCGATGACGCTGTCGGTGCTGCCGGTGTTCCTCTGGGTCAATGCGCCCGGTGGCTCGGGCACGCTGAGCCTCTTCGACGTGGTCGCGACGCAGTCGCAGCCCGGCTTCCTCGGGGGCATGTGGTATGTGTTCCTGATGCCGCTGTCGGCGTTCATTTTCCTGATCGCGCTCTTTGCCGAGACGAACCGCCAGCCGTTCGACATGCCGGAGTCCGAGGCCGACCTCGTCGGCGGTTTCCACACCGAATACGGCGAGTTCAAGTGGTCGCTTTTCTTCGTCGCCGAATATGCGCACATGACGATCGGCTCCGGCGTCTTCGTGCTGCTGTTCCTCGGCGGCTGGAACCCGCTGCCGTGGCTGCCGCTCGAGACCATCGTGGCCGGCATGCCGGTGTGGTTGAGCGGCCTGATCGGCATCAGCGTCTTCCTGGGCAAGTGCTTCTTTTTCATCTTCCTGTTCATGTGGATCCGCTGGACGCTGCCGCGCTTCCGCTACGACCAGGTCATGACCCTCGGCTGGCAGAAGCTTCTGCCCCTCGCCATCGGCAACCTCATCTTCTACGCGATCGCCATCGCCGTCATAGAACGCAGTTGAATCTGAAATTTATTAACCACGGATGAACACGGATAGACCCGGATTGAATGGAGCTGATCGAGTGCGGTGCCGCACTTGGATCTGTGCCCATCCGTGTGCATCCGTGGTTTAAGAAACTCCCGCGCCATGTCTTTCGTCACCGTCGAACGCAAACCGCTCTCCTTCGCCGAGCGCACCTACATCCCCCAGATCCTGGGGGGGATGAAGACCACGTTCCGGCATCTCATCAAACCGAAGGAGACGCTGGAGTATCCGGAAATGCGGCCGCCGATCCCGGCGGGCTACCGGGGCGTGCCGACGCTGGTGAAGGATCCCAACGGCCGCGAGAAGTGCGTGTCCTGCCAGCTGTGCGAATTCGTCTGCCCGCCCAAGGCCATCCGCATCAAGCCCGGGGAAATTGCCGCGGACGACGACCAGGCCCACGTGGAAAAGGCCCCCGAGGCCTTCGACATCGACATGCTGCGCTGCATCTACTGCGGCCTGTGCCAGGAGGTCTGCCCGGAGGAGGCGATCTGGCTGCAGAAAGTGTATTCGCTGTCCGGTTACACCCGGGCCGAGATGGTCAACAACAAGCAGCGCCTTTACGAGCTGGGCGGCACCCTGCCGGACCAGCACTTCAAGTGGGACAAGAAAAAGGCCGCGGAGGAGGCCGGCAACGGCGCCCACTGAAAGCTGAAATGCGGAAAAATCGAAAAGCTGAAATTTCGCCCATGAACCTGACCACCGTGACTCCGCTGTCCTGTTTCAGCGTTTCCGCATGTCGGCGTTTCGGGATTTTCTGATATGGCCGAGTTCCTGTTTTACGCCTTTTCCTCGCTCACCGTCGGCAGTGCCGCCGCGGTGCTGCTCAACCGCAACGCGGTCAATTCCGCGCTGGCCTTCCTCGTCTGCCTGATCGGCGTGTCCGGTCTCTTCGTCATGCTGGATTCGTTCCTGTTGGCGGTGCTAATGATCCTGGTCTACGCGGGCGCGGTGGTCGCGCTGTTCCTCTTCATCATCATGCTGCTCGACATGCAGGGCGGGGAGCGGAAGCCGTTCTCGAAGTTCGCGACCGGCGCCTACGTGGCGGTCGGCCTGCTGCTGACGGTCGGCGTGGTTTCGTTCGCCAACGCCACCGTCGAGCTGCCGCGCACCAACCCGGAGGTGATCCCGGCGGTCGGCGCCACGCTCAAGAACTACGCCGACCAGCTCTTCACCACCTACCTCCTGCCGGTGCAGGTCGTGGGCTTCCTGCTGCTGATCGCCATGCTCGGCGTCATTGTGCTTTCGAAGAAGTTCGAGGGACTGGGGGACATCAAATGAGCATCCTGCCCGCCATCGGCCTGCACCACTACCTGATCGTCGCCGGTCTGGTCTTCGCGCTGGGCTTCCTCGGCGTGCTGGTGCGCCGCAACACCCTCGTGCTCTACATGAGCCTGGAGCTGATGCTGGTCGCCTCGACCATCGCGCTGGTCGCGTTCTCGCGGTTCAACGGCACCATGGACGGCAACGTCTTCGTCTTTTTCATCCTGACCGTGGCCGCCGCCGAGGTGGCCGTCGGCCTCGCCATTATCGTCGCGCTCTTCCGCCGCCGCCAGACGGTGCAGGTGGAGCAGCTCACCGCGTTGAAGAACTGACGCCATGATCGGAACCGAAGAACTTCTTGCCCAGCAACTGAGCGTGTGGGTGCTCCTGCTCCCGCTGGCTTCGGCGGCAATTATCGCCCTGTTCCTGCGCCGGTCCGGCACCGTGGCCGCCTACCTGTCGACCGCGGTGGCGGCGGTCATCGGCGTCATCGCGGTCAAGCTCGCCTTCGGCGGGGTGCGCTTCGAGATCGCAGCCGAGTGGTTCACCTTCGGTGACTTCACCCTGTCGCTGGGGGTCAATTACAACGACCTCGCGGCGCTGATGCTCGGCATCGTCGGGGTGGTGGGATTCTTCATCCACCTCTTCTCGCTCGGCTACATGCACGACGACGGCGCCAAGGCGCGGTTCTTCGGCGGCCTGTCGGTGTTCATGTTCTCCATGATCGGCATCGTCCTCGCGGACAACCTGTTCATGATGTTCATCTTCTGGGAGCTGGTGGGCTTCAGCTCCTTCCTGCTGATCAATCACTACTGTCTGAAGGACAGCGCGGCGGCGGCTTCGAAGAAGGCCTTCATCGTCAACCGCGTCGGCGACTTCGGTTTCCTGATCGGCATCCTCTGGTGCTACCAGGCCTACGGTACCGTCAGCCTCAGTGGCCTGGAGGAGGCGGTCGGCGCCGGGGCCCAGCTCACGATGTGGGTGCCGCTGCTCCTCTTCTGCGGCGCAATGGGCAAGTCGGCGCAGATGCCGCTGCACGTCTGGCTGCCGGACGCCATGGAAGGCCCGACGCCGGTGTCCGCCCTGATCCACGCCGCCACCATGGTCGCGGCCGGCATCTACATGCTGTGCCGGATCGAGGTGCTGATGGTGGCCGACGCGCTCAATATCATCATGTGGATCGGCACCGTCACCGCGCTCTACGCCGCCCTGTGCGCGGTGGTGCAGAGCGACATCAAGAAGGTGCTGGCGTACTCCACGCTTTCCCAGCTCGGCTACATGGTCGCGGCCTTCGGCCTCGGCTCCCTGGTGGTGGAGCATGACGGGCATGAGGTTCTGATCGCGGCCGGCGTCGGCGCGGCGATGTTCCACCTCACCACCCATGCCTTCTTCAAGGCGCTGATGTTCCTCGGCTCCGGCTCGGTCATCTACGGCTGCCACCACGAACAGAACATCTTCAAGATGGGCGGGCTGGCGAAGAAGATGCCGATCACGTTCGTCACCTTCACCATCGGCGTGTTCGCCATCGCGGGGCTCCCCTTCGTCACGGCGGGCTTCTTCTCCAAGGATGCGATCCTGCATCTGGCGCAGATGAAGAATCCGGCGGTGTTCGGCATCCTCGTGTTCACCGCGGTGCTGACGACCTTCTACATGTTCCGCCTGTGGCGGATCACTTTCTTCGGTGAGACTCGCAGCGACGCGGCCGCGCACGCGCATGAGAGTCCGCTGACTATGACGCTCCCGCTCATCGCGCTCGCCGTCATGTCGATCTTCGGCGGCTACACCCACGGCGCGCTCGGTTTCCTTTACGGCCATGCGTTCGACGGGGTCTGGTCGCAGATCCCGCACGCCGAGGGCCTGGGGGTCGTGCTGCTTTCACTGGCGATCATCGGGGTCGGCGCGGGCGCCGCCCTGGCGTTCTACAAACCGGCCGGGGCCGACGCGCTGGCGACGAAAGCGCCGGGCGCCTTCGCCGGGCTCACCCTGCTCAAGGAATCCTTTGACACCGCCTACACCTGGTGGGTGGCGAAGGTGCAGGACCGCTTCGCCATGCTGCTCAACTTCCTGGAGCAGATCTTCCTCGCCGGCCTGATCGTGCGCGGCCTGGCGGGCGTGGTGGGATTGTTGGGGCTCGGGGCGCGGGCGCTGCACACCGGCAACCTGCACGCCTACGTCTACTGGTTCCTGCTCGGAGTCGTCGTGCTCTGGGGCTTCGCGGGAGGGCTTTTCTGATGCAGTTCGACATTCTGCTCTTCGCCATCGTTTCCCCGCTCGCGCTCGCGCTGGCCATGGCCCTGGGCCTGCCGGCGGGCTGGGGCCGTAAACTCGCCTATATCGCCTTCACCCTGCCGGCGCTGGCGGGACTGTGCGCGTGGTATCGCTTCGGGGCCGCTGACAAGGAGGCGACCTACGCCTTCCTGACCAGCTACGACACCGGTCTGGCCGGCCTCGGCATCACCCTGAAGCTGGGTCTGAACGGGATCTCGCTCCCGCTGTTTGTCATGGCGGGCATCGTCGGTTTGGCCGCCGGGTTGTATGCGCTCCAATCGAAGGCCGAGCAGCTCAACCACTACCTGCTGCTGCTGCTGGTCATGCAGGGTGGCCTGATGGGCGTGTTCGCGAGCGTGGACGTGTTCTACTTCTATTTCTTCCACGAGCTGGCGCTGATCCCGACCTTCATCATGGTCGGCCGCTGGGGGGGGCGTGACCGCAACTATGCGGCCATGAAGATGACCATCTACCTGACCGTCGGCGCCATGCTGTCGCTGCTCGGTCTGATCGCGATCTACTACAAGTCCGGCGCGGAGACCTTCGACATGATCGCCCTGCGCGAGGCCATCCTGGCCGGCGGCATCGACGCCGCCGGGCAGAACCACCTGTTCGGGTTGCTGATGTTTGGCTTCGGCATCCTGGTTTCGCTCTGGCCGCTGCACACCTGGGCCCCGCTGGGCTACGGCGCGGCGCCAAGCTCCGTGGCGATGCTCCACGCCGGGGTGCTCAAGAAGTTTGGTCTCTACGGCCTCATCCAGGTCGCCCTGCCGCTGCTGCCCGCGGGGGCGGCGCACTGGGCCGGCATCCTCGCCACGCTCGCGGTGGTGGGCAACGTGCTGGTGGTCGGGCTCGTGACGATCGCCCAGCGCGACCTCAAGCAGGTCGTCGGTTACAGCTCGGTCATGCACATGGGCTACGCGTTTCTCGGCGTGGCCTGCTTCTCCGTCGTCGGCGCCGGCGGCGTGGTCCTGATGATGGTGGCGCACGGCTTCTCGGCGGCGTTGCTCTTCCTGCTCTCGACCGCGATCCATCACCGCACGCAGACCTTCGACCTTGAGGTGATGGGCGGACTGGTGAAGCACACGCCCGTGCTCGCGGCGCTCTTCATGGCGGCCACCTTTGCCAGCATCGGCCTGCCGGGCTTCGCCAATTTCTGGGGTGAGCTGACGATCTTCGTCGCCGCCTGGTCCTTCTCGAAGGTGCTCACCGTGCTGGCTATTGCCGGCGTGGTCATCTCCGCCATCTACGGCCTGCGCGCCGCCGCCCGGGTGTTCTTCGGCAGTGAGTCCGAGGAACTCGGCAAGGTGCTGGCCGAGCAGCCCGCCACCGACCTGAACTGGGGTGAGCGCCTTCCGGCGTTGTTGCTCGTGGCGATGCTGCTGGTCGTCGGGCTCTGGCCGAAGTCGGTCACCGTCGCGATCAATGAGGCGGTGGAAGCCATTTATCCCGCGGCGATCGCCGCCGCCGCGACGCCAGAGGACGTCGCGCAAAACTGATTCCCGCCATGATGTCCCTCGAACAACTTCAAGAGGCGGCCGCCGCGAACCAATGGCTCGCCGTGGCGCCGGAGCTGATGGTCGGCTGTCTGGCCCTGCTGCTGCTGGTGCTGGAAATCCTGCTGCCGAAGCACCGCCATGACTTCATCCCATCCGTCGCGATCATTGGCTTGATGGGCACGATTGGCGGATTGGTGGTCAACTACCAGTCGGTCTTCCTCGGCCAGGAGACCTTCAGCGGCCTGCTCAAGCACACCGGCACCGGCCAGTTCATGCGGCTGTTTTTCCTGCTCGCGGCGACGGGAGTCTGCGTGCTCGGCACCGTCGCGCTGAAGCGGCAGAAGATGCCCAAGGTCGAGTTCTTCGCCATCACGCTGGTGGTGACCGCGGCCATGATGCTCCTCGCGCAGTCGAATCACTTTGTGATGCTGTTCGTGGCGCTGGAGACGATCACGGTCGGGTTCTACATCCTGGTGAGCTACACGCGCACCAACCCGCTGTCGCTCGAGGCCGGGTTGAAGTATCTCATCATGGGTGCGTTCAGTTCGGGCATCCTGCTCTTCGGCATCGTGCTGCTCTATGGCGTGGCCGGCAACCCGGGCTATCCGGCGCACACGACCAGCGCGATGCACTTCGGTGAGCTGCAGACCTTTCTGCAGGCCAACCCCGGCAACTTCCTCGCCTCGGTCGGCATCCTGCTGGTGCTGTCCGGCGTGGCGTTCAAAATCGGCGCGGTGCCGTTCCAGATCTGGATTCCGGACGTATATCAAGGCGCGCCGACGCCGGTGACTGCTTTTCTGGCCATTGCCTCGAAGGCCGCCGGCTTCGCCATCCTCCTATTGCTGGTGCAGTGCTTCAGCGCCTACGCGCCGCTGGTCACCGCCGTGCTGACCGTCATGGCCATCGCGACCATTCTCTTCGGCAACATCGCGGCGCTGACCCAGCACAACGTGAAGCGCCTCATCGGCCTCTCCGGCGTCTCGCACGCGGGTTACCTGCTGATCGGCGTGATTGCCGCGCTCAAGGCCCCGCTCGCCGTCGGCGCGATCTGCTTTTACCTGTTCGCCTACCTGCTGGCGTCGCTCGCGGTGTTCGGAGTGATGGTCCACGTGTCCGGCGACGACGATGCCGACCAGACGCTCGACCATTACGCCGACCTGGCCAGGACGCATCCGTTCCTCGGGGCGGTGCTGGGCGTGGGCCTCGGTTCGTTGGCGGGGATCCCGCCGCTGGCCGGTTTCATGGGCAAGCTCCTCATCTTTCTGGCGGCGTTTCGCGCGGAGCTCTACCCGCTGCTCGGTGTGGCGATTGTCGGCGTGATTCTTTCGATTTATTACTACTTCGGCTGGATCAAGGCCGCCTTCTTCCCGCAATGGCGCCCGCCGGTCCTTGAGAGGGACGATCCGATACCGGAACCCCCGCGCCAAGCCATCAGCACCGACGCCGGCATCGTGCTCGCGACCTGCGCCCTAGCCTCGGTGCTGCTGGGCTTCTATCAGGGGCCGATCGGGGCTTGGCTGGGGCTGGGCTGAGTCACTCCACGCTGGCGCCGTCGGCTTTTTGATCGGCGGGTAAGTCGCCAAGGAACCGTTCGATCTGTCCAAGCTGCTTGTCCCAGCCGCCGGGACGAAGACGAGGGGTCTCGCGGGGCAAGTCGGCCGGATCGGGCAATACCTCCTCCGGGTAGTTGGCGGTGACGTAGTCGTAGCGCAGTTCGATGCTCCAAGTCCGTTTCATCCCAGATCGTGGTGA
>Ga0181607_10000252_pt1 | contig 43761 bp, 41 predicted proteins | sample 041ome_9_FD_132420 | JGI IMG/M metagenome (GOLD analysis project Ga0181607, IMG submission 132420) | Coastal salt marsh microbial communities from the Groves Creek Marsh, Skidaway Island, Georgia - 041413US metaG (megahit assembly) | ecosystem: Environmental > Aquatic > Marine > Intertidal zone...
CATGCCACGCATGAATGGCCCGGCGAATGCTGGCATCTGCCGCATCGGTTTCACCGATATGGTGCGCCAAAGCCCCACAGCAATGCACTTCTTGACGCACAATGACCTCTATACCCAAGCGGTTCAACACACGCACCGTGCTAGCGTTGATTTCTGGGTCAAGCGCCCGCTGTGCGCAACCAGCAAGCAAAATCACCCGCTTTATGGCACCAGGCTGTGTTGATACATCTGCTGCAAAATGCGCGGTGGTAGCACCTATAGGGTCCAGCTTTGGCACATGCCGTGGCAGTTTTTTCAACGCCGCGCGCAAAGATGCTGGTAGCCCAAACGCCACCAGCCGACCAAGCCGGGCCAGTTGCATCATCAGCCGAAACCGTGCTGCATAGGGAATGCTATGCGCCAAAAGACGGCGCAGCATTTTATCACCGAATGACCGCGGCACCAACGCATCCAGTTTTTCACGCCCAATATCAAGAAGATGCGCATAATCAACACCCGATGGGCAGGTTGTTGTGCATGATAGACAGCCAAGACAGCGGTCAATATGAAAGCTGGTATTTTCGGACACAGTGTCCGGGCTTTCCAAAACCTCGCGTAGCATCCAAATACGGCCACGCGGGCTATCGCGCTCATCACCGGTAATGACAAAGGTGGGGCAAGTCGCTGTACAAAAGCCGCAATGTACGCATGAACGCAAAATGGCATCAGCATCGCGCACCAGCGGGTCGGCAAGTTGGGTCTCGGTAAAATGGGTCTGCATTGTCTTGGTCCCTATATGCCGTCATGCATGCGGCTAAAGTTTAACACACCCAAGGGGTCAAAAGCAGATTTGACACGCTTTGTGAGGCTGGCTTGCGCCGGTGGCAGCGGTTGGAATGGTGATAGCACCGCCTTGCTATTTGCCGCATCGCGTATCAATTGGGCATAGCCGCCACCATGCGCCGCCACCTGATCGCGCAGCGCGGCACCAAACGCAGCGCCTGAAGGCGCCGCCAGCCACAATAATCCACCGGCCCAATCCGCGTAAAATGACATGTCAAAATGCGGTGCTATCGCCGCAATTATCGCTGGGGCGGCAGATGGCGCACACGATAATTTCCAAATATCACCAGCCGCATCACGCAATAAATCAACATCGCGTATTTGCGCCCATAGCGCCGCGCTGGGGTTTTGCGGCAAACTATCAACATGGCCACCAATTTTGCAAAGATGTGCGGCGCGGTCCTTTACTGACAGATCAATACCTTCAAGGCGGATCACCACCAAAAATGCCGCCGTGGTATCTATATTGGCCCGTTTGGCTAGAAATTGCGGCAGAATGGCGGCGGCACCCGGTTCATGCGGGCTGGCGAAAATAGCAGCAATTTTTGCCACCGCAGACACCATGTCATCACAAGCAAATAGCAACGAAAGGCTGGTTTCGGGGCGCGGCAATGTTTTGACTGTGACCTCATCTACCACCGCCAAGGTGCCATACGACCCGCAGATCAACTTTGACAAATCATAACCCGTGACATTTTTCATAACACGGCCGCCAGACTTAAAGCGCTCGCCGCGGCCGGACACAGCATCGAATCCAAGCAAGAAATCACGCGCCGCCCCAGCCGTCAAACGGCGCGGCCCAGATAAATTGGTTGCCAGCACGCCGCCAATCGTTCCGGCAGATGCGCTACCAAGAATCCCTTTTAAATCAGCTGGTTCAAAAGCCAGCATTTGATTGGCCTTATCCAATTCGGCTTGGATAACGTCAAGCGGGGTGCCGGCGCGCAATGTTAACACCAGTTCTTCAGGTTGATAATCGACGATGCCTTGCATGGAGCTGACATCAAGACAATCATCAAAGTCTGGCTGGCGGCCAAGTGCCCTTTTTGAGCCTAGCCCGCGCACTTCTAGCCGGTGCTTTTTCTGCTGGGCATCGCAAATGGCCTCAGCGGCCTCGTCAAGCGTCTGAATTTCTATCATCGCGGTCAGGTCCTTGGTTATCGCCAGCCGTTAAAATCTTGGCAAATCAGGAAATGGCATTTTGCCTTTGTGGACATGCAGTCGGCCCAATTCAGCGCAGCGATGCAAATGCGGAAACACCTTGCCCGGATTTAACAGATGATCTGCGTCAAACGCACATTTCAGGCGCTGTTGTTGCTTCAGATCATCCTCGGTGAATTGAATGCCCATAAGGTCACGCTTTTCGACACCAACCCCATGTTCGCCGGTCAACACCCCGCCCATGTCAACACAGCCGCGCAAAATATCAGCGCCAAAATCCTCGGCCCGCTGTAATTCACCGGGCTGGTTCGCATCAAACAAGATCAATGGATGCAAATTGCCGTCACCGGCATGAAACACATTGGCAACCCGCAGCCCATATTTTTGGCTGAGCGATGACATCAACACCATCATATCGGGCAAGCGGCGCCGCGGAATAGTGCCATCCATGCATAAATAATCAGGTGAAATGCGGCCGACCGCCGGAAACGCTGATTTGCGCCCAGCCCAAAACAAATTCCGTTCTTCTTCAGATGTGCTGACCTTTAGTGACGATGCACCGGCCTTTTCCATGATTTTGGCAACCCGGTCAATCAGCGCATCTACCTCTACGGCGGGGCCGTCAAGCTCTACAATAATCAGCGCCGCAGCGTCACGCGGATAGCCAGCATGCACAAAATCTTCAGCCGCGTTAATAGCCAGCCCATCCATCATTTCCATGCCAGCTGGAATAATGCCGGCACCAATCACATCGCCAACTGCGGTTGCCGCCGCCGTGGTATCATCAAAGCCAACAAGCACAGCGCGCTGTGTCGCCGGCTTTTGCAAAATGCGTAAGGTGACTTCGCTGACAACACCAAGCAGGCCCTCAGAGCCGGTCATCACCCCCATCAGGTCATAATCACCCGCATCAAGATGCTTGCCGCCAAGCCGCAAAATTTCGCCTTCGATGGTAACAAGCTCTATGCCCAGCAAATTATTTGTTGTCAGACCATATTTCAAGCAATGCACACCCCCAGAATTTTCTGCAACATTGCCCCCCACCGAACAGGCAATCTGGCTGGACGGGTCTGGCGCGTAATAAAACCCATCAGCCTGCACCGCATGGGTTATCGCCAGATTGGTAACACCGGGTTGGGCAACCACAGAGCGATTAGCGTAATCAATTTCCAGAATACGGTTGAATTTACCAAGCCCCAACAGCACCGCATCAGCCAACGGCAGCGCCCCGCCAGACAGCGATGTACCAGATCCGCGCGGCACCACTTTGATGCCTTCCTGGTGGCAATATTTCATAATCGCGGCAATCTGCTCTACGGTTTCAGGCAATACCACCGCTAGGGGAAGCTGGCGGTATGCTGACAGACCATCGGCGTCATAGGCCCGCCGCCCTTCATCTGATTCGATAACCGATGTCGCTGGCAGCACCGCACGCAAAGCCGCGCAAATTGCACCGCGGCGGGCGATGATTTTCTGGTCTGGTTCGGGCATCTGCATCAGTTCGTCTCCTCAAAAACCATACATCTTTGGCGTCTACGTCTAAAGTGCTACAAACCCGCCGATCTGGCAAAAGTTTATTGGGGCGCCATCATATAATGGGGCCGTGCCTAGCGCCTATCCATCAACGCAAAAACGGCCGGAAATCCGGCCGCATTTTTATCTTTGCGTTGGCATTTTTGATGCCAACAAACCTAACGCTTGGCGCAGGACTAGCCTTGACGCGCCTTTAGGCGTGGGTTCTTTTTGTTGATAACGTAAAGACGGCCGCGACGACGCACTACCTGACAGTTACGATCCCGCGATTTCAGCGTCTTTAAAGAGCTAACGACTTTCATAATTTGGGGCTCCCAAATCAACGGCCAAGGCCTGATTACAAATAACGAGCGCGGAAACTAGCACCAGCCTTCGCCAAGGTCAATGGCCGCCAAATGTTTTTTTGCCGCAGAGCCGCTATTCTGCCACCAGCGGCATGTTTGGACAGCCAACACCGGTGCCCTGCAAGCCGCAATAGCCGTTTGGCACCTTATGCAAATATTGTTGATGGTAGGCTTCGGCATAGTAAAAATCACCAGCTAACGCAATTTCGGTGGTGATTTTCCCGAATCCAGCCGCCCCAAGCGCCTGTTGATATACCGCCGCACTGTCTAAAATTTGTTTCAGTTGACGCTGATCAGCCGCAAAAATCGCCGAACGATATTGGGTGCCGCGATCATTGCCTTGGCGAAACCCTTGGGTTGGGTCATGGGCTTGCCAAAATGTCTGCAATAGATGGCCAAGGGCTAATTTTTTCGGGTCAAACACAACTAAAACCACTTCAGTATGGCCAGTTTGACCGGAACACACCTCTTCATAGGTCGGGTGCGGGGTGCGCCCACCGGCATAGCCAACCGCGGTGACATGCACCCCCGGCAATTTCCAAAATAATCTTTCAGCCCCCCAAAAACAGCCAAGACCAAAGATGATCTGCTGCATGGTTTTGGGAAATGGCGGCAGTAACGGCGTGCCAAGCACGGTGTGATCATCGCCCGCAAAGATCGGCAGTTGCCGCCCGACATGATATTCATCATCATGGGGTAAACGGGTTTTAAAAGGGTTATCAAAAAACATTTGCGCCTCTTATCGCGTCTGGCCGCCTATTTTTTTAGTGGCTAGTGCTGTTGTAATGCCTCAACCCCCGGCAAGGTCTTACCCTCAAGCCATTCAAGGAACGCTCCACCGGCTGTTGACACATATGAGAAATGGTTATTTACCCCCGCATTTGCAAGGGCCGCCATTGTATCGCCGCCGCCCGCAACGCTCATCACATTTTGCTGTTGTGTCAGCTGCGCCACGGCGCGGGCAACAGCGCTGGTTGCCGCATCAAATGGTGGTATTTCGAACGCCCCCATCGGGCCGTTCCAGACGATTGTCTTGCACCCCTGCAAGAACCCTATGACCATGGCAACTGACTGCGGTCCGGCATCAAGAATCATTTCATGCGGCGCAACATCATCACCAGATGTCACCCGATGCGGTGCGTTTTCCTGAAAAGCCGTCGCCACAACAACATCATCTGGCAAAATAATTCTACATCCATGGGTTTTGGCAACCGCCATGATGTCAGTGGCCGTGTCCACCATATCAGCTTCAGCAAGCGATGCACCAATAGCACAACCCTTTGCCAGTAAAAATGTGTTGGCCATCCCGCCGCCAAGAACAAGCCCGTCTACTTTGGTCACCAGATTTTCCAACAACGCCAGTTTGCTAGACACTTTGGCGCCACCAACAACCGCACCAAGCGGGCGTTGCGGCGCTGCTAGTGCCGCATAAAGCGCCTTCAATTCTGCCGCAAATGACCGTCCGGCGGCGGCCGTCATCAATCTGGGCAGCGCATCTACCGAGGCATGCGCCCGGTGCGCACATGAAAACGCATCACCAACATAAAGATCGCCAAGCGCTGCCAACTTTTTAGCAAACCCCACATCATTGGCTTCTTCTTCAGGGTAAAAACGCAGGTTTTCCATCATCAGAATATCGCCAGCCCGCATCGCAGCCACCGCGTCCCTGCCACCAGCACCGATAACATCACTTTCCACCGTTACCGGCCGTTCCAATAACTGGCCTAGGCACACGGCCACTGGTCGCACCGACAAATCCGGAACCACAGCGCCTTTGGGCCGCCCGAAATGCGTTAACACAATCACTTTCGCATGGGCGTCAAGCAGCGCCTCTATGCCAGGCAAAATCCGGCGAATACGGGTATCGTCACTGACCACACCGTCTTTTAAGGGCACATTAACGTCAAGACGCAGCAAAACCCGTTTGTGCGCGACTTCCATTTCATCAGCAAATAAAAACGTGTTTGTCATAAAAAAACCCTGCGATTTTAAGCATGGCCAATCAATATTTTCAGGGCGCGTGCCGCCCCACCAAAAAGAATGACCAATTGAATTTCAATAATGAACAGGTTACTTAGAGAAAATTGATGCCAAGCGCAAGGCGGCTTTGCTGTCGTACCGAAGTGTTGAGTTTTGGATAGGATGTCCCATGAATGCAGGTTTTGGCAAGTCGATTGGCTTTGTCGCTGGCGGTATCGGCGATCAGATTTACCACCTTACCCAATTGCGGGCGCTAGCCAGCGCCAGCACCAACAAAACAATCGACATTGCCTGCATCAATCCACGCCCTATACACACCCTGCTTGCCAACAGCCCTTGGGCTGGCAGCATTATCGATGCGCGGCCGTTGCGGCGCTATTTGCCGGGCCTGCGCGGCGGTGAAACCATCGATGTGTTGCGCCAGAAAAACTATGACAGCGCTTTCATTTTGCACCGGTCAACCAGCTTTAAATTGGCCGCAGCAGTAGCCAAAATTCCGCGCCGGGTGGGGCTTTATGGCCAGCATCTTGACCGGCTGTTATTGACCACATGCCTGCCAGCAAGCGGCGGCGGCGCGCGGCGCGCGCTGTGGGGACACCGGCCCTTTATTGCGGCGGCTGATGCCTTTATTGACGCGCAAGGTCTGGCGCTTGACGATAGCACCCCGACCATCATGCCCAACCCAGCCATGATGACACAGGTTCAGACATTTTTAGAACGCTTACCGCGGCCCATTACCATAGTGAATTTATTTGCCGCTGATCTCGCACGGCGCTGGCCGATAGAACATGCCAACACCGTATTAACCGCGTTGGCAAATGATATCGGTGGCAGCTTTATTCTAAATGCTGGGCCAGATGCAGCCCATTATCATGATGCCATGCTGGCCGCATGGTGTGGCCCCCATACCCAACTCATTGATAGTTTGAAACATGACCCATCAATGGCGCGCGACATTGCGCTTTACCATGCCGCCGATCTCTATGTCGGGGTAGATAGCTTTACCGCGAATCTGGCCTTTAATTGTAATTTGCCGGCGGTCGTCTTGTTCGCCAAAGCCGGTGATGTGTTAGGCTACAAGCCGGCCATCGCGCCGTTATTCCCGGCAGCGGGAAGCGGCTTGGCCAGCCTTCACCCAGTTCAGGTTAGTGCCGCCGCCAAATCGCTGTTACCGCCGCAGCAAGGTGGCCGCAACGCTAGTAAGACTCGTAAGACTTCTCTTCAACCAAATCTGAACCTGTTGCCAGATTAATCTGTTTTTTTACATCTGCCCGCTTGTCGTTGGTCACATAGACAGCCCGCGCCAGCCTGATAAATTCGGCGTCAAAACTTTTTGCCGCTTCCTTTTCACGAATATCATCTTCGATATCCCACAAGGCTTCGTTGATTGATTTTAGCTCGGCGACCAAGGCCTGCATATCAGCTGTCTTAAAAACATCGCCCTGCACAAGCGGTTGCAACACATCAAGTTCATTTTGCACATTGGCGCGTTTGCCAGCATCGGCGATACGTTCACTTTTAATTTGCAAAATCGTTATCTTATCGAGAATTTCGCCGACCGAAACTGGGACATGTAGCTGCATTTTAGACCTTTTCATTTTTTTCCGGGATTTAATTTTTACCCCGATACGCCTGCGCGTATAGAATACCAGTCTTGTCAAAATATCAAGATAAGCCTTATCCAGCATGCATTTATCTTGGTAAATTTATCTGGGGAATATTTGTCTTGCCTAGATAGGCCTTGTTCAATTATGCGCCTTGATTAATATGGGGACAGTCACAACGCCCAATAACTTTTCAGAGACCCATCCGTTCCATGCCATCTCATGTTGCACCACGCTCTGCGTCTGCCGAATTCTGGCGGGGCGTCAGTGACGAACTACCGTTACAGCTTGGGGTGGTTCCCTTTGGCCTTGTCTTTGGCGTATTGGGGATGGCCAGCGGCCTCAGCCCCGTGCAGACAATATTGCTGTCATCAATCCTGTTTGGCGGGGCCAGCCAGGTCGTGTTTGCGCAATTATGGGCTGCGGGTGTGCCGCCGCTTGTGGTTGGCGGGTCAGTTGGCATAGTCAATTTGCGGCATGTGCTGTATAGCGCCTCGATGGCCGCTTATTTGCGACATTTGCCGTTGGGCTGGCGGGTGGCACTTGCCTATCTTCTAACCGATGAAGCCTATGCAGTATCAATCAAACGGTTTCAAGATGGGCCAAAAAGCCCGCACCAGCATTTTCACCTTTTGGGTAGCGGCATGACATTATGGGTCGCCTGGCAATTATCTACGATCGCCGGCGTTATCGCTGGCACCACAATTCCTGATGCTTGGTCGCTGTCATTTGCCATTCCGCTAACTTTTATTGCCCTAGTGGCACCACGCATCCGGTTGCGCGCTGATTTGATGGCGTGTCTGGTGGCGGCGGCGTTGTCATTGTTATGCCAACCATTGCCGTGGAAATCTTGGATTATCATTGCCGCTTTTGGGGGTATTGCCGCTGGCTGGCTAACCCATCATTTCTCTAAAAAACCCCTGACCACAGGCGAAAAATGATGATTTGGCTGGTGATGATTTTAACCGGGTTATTTACCTTTTGCACCCGCTTTGCCCTGTTAAATGGCTGGGTATCACGTGCCCTTCCTGGCTGGCTGGTAGACGCGTTGGGGTTTGTACCTATTGCTGTATTAACAGCCATTATTGTGCCGGCGGTTTTACTTGATCCCGTCACCGAAGAGATCATTCTGACTGGCAATGCCCGCCTTGTCGCCGCCATCATTGCCACCCTCATCGCTTTGTTTGCCCGCAATGTGCTGGCCACAATATCTTCGGGCCTTGGCGCCCTATGGGTTATGCAATGGTGGCTCTGAGATACAGCCCTGCCCCCTCACTTCAAACCTGACGAAGCGGCAAAAATATCGGTTTTCTGCGCCAATTTTACATCAAGATCAGTAATGCCGCCGCGCGCATGGGTGGTCCATTTTATGGTCACCTGATTATATATATTCTGCCATTCAGGATGATGGTTGGCACGCTCTGCCGCCAAGGCAACACGGCTCATAAAGCCAAATGCTGCGGTGAACCCGGTAAAGTGAAAGGTTTTTTGCAACCCTTGCTGGGTGTCGTCATCACCGCCGGACACGTGCCAGCCATTCAGCGCCTCAGCGGCGCTGGCTATTTCGGCCGCTGTCAATAATTTTGTCATCATAGTCTCCCCCTCTTTGTGGCATCAAGCGCCTTTTCACTATAGGCAAAACTGGCTAGAATTACAGCCATGTCAAAAACCGTTTTGCTGATCGCGCATACACCATCGCCAAATACCCTTGCCCTTGCCACAAGTGCCATGCAGGCGGTGGCACGCGCTGATACTGGTGATGTTGTGATGCGATGCCTATCACCATTTGATGTGCAGCCAGATGACATCTTTGGCGCCGCTGCCATTATCATCGGCACGACCGAAAATATCGGCTATATGGCTGGCGCCACAAAAGATATGTTTGATCGGTGTTACAATAGCTGGCTTGACAGCACAGCGGCGAAACCCGTCGCCATCTATATTCGCGCTGGGCTTGACGGCACTGCGACCAAAACCGCCTTACTGTCAATATGCAATGGTTTGAAATGGCGCTTGATAGCTGATCCGCTTATCCTGAAGGGGGACTGGCATGAGCAGTTTTGTGAACATGTCTCCACGCTTTGCCTTGGCGTTACCATTGGCGTTGACAGCGGTATCTATTGAGCCATTTCATGGTTTTGCGTCATCATGCCAGATGAAATCTCAGATGGCAATTTGGCTGTTGCCGATAAGGTGACCTCGCCAGCTTTTTCAAAAACCAACGTGATGTTATGCTGGCTTCCTGCTGCCAATATAGTGTTTAGCCCCATCAACATAACATGCAGACCGCCCGGCGCCAGAACCAGCTTTTCACCAGTGCTAATTGGCACCCCGCCCTCAATCAGCCGCATTTTCATAACACCATCCAGCATTTCCATAGTGTGAATTTCAACTTTGCGGGCGATTGCGCTCTTGGCCGCAATCAAGCGGTCGTCAGCATCACCATTATTGGTAATCGTCACATAGGCGGCACTGCTCGGCATACCGGCGGCGGTTGCGCGAATAGTCATTGGGCTTAGGACAATCGGTTCAGCGGCACCGACGCCAGTAAGGCTTGCGCCTAACAAAACACATCCCACCAGACTATATTTCAAAAATGTCATTAGGCGCCCCCTATTACCGTTTTACCGGTTCAGCCGTTTAACCTCATCAATGGTTTTTAGCCCCAACTGTGCCATGACATCGCGTACTTCTTCCAGCAGGATTGTGGCAGCATGTTCACCGCCCTTTTTCCCAAGCGCCGCCACAGCATACATAAAGCCGCGTCCAAGCAAGGCAAAATCCGCGCCGGCCGACAAGGCCCGCACAACGTCAAGACCAGACCGTATTCCACTATCGACAATCAACGGTACATCCGGCCCAACGGCCGCACGTATTGATGATAATTGTGCCAAGGGCGGCGGCGCAGCATCTAACTGGCGGCCCCCATGGTTCGACACGACGATACCATCTATGCCCATATTGATCGCCCGCGCTGCATCTTGCCCATGCAAAATGCCTTTCAAAAACATCTTGCCATGCCAGGTTTTACGAATCTCAGCAAGATAATCCCAATCGAGTGATCCGTTCAGCTGATCGCCAATAAATTTCGTGATGCCCATACCGCCATCATGCGCCGCATAGGGTTCCATATTACGAAACCGAGCGCCGCCGTTCAGCAACGTCCGCACCGCCCATTCCGGGCGCAGCATACTTTGCCAGATCACCCGTGGGCTAAAGCTAGAGTTACCGCGGCTGCCAAGCGGCGCACCAGCAATACGCATGCGCTCGCGCCGGCTCGGTGACGGCACATCGGCGGTCACCACAAGATTTTGATAACCAGAATCTTTGGCACGCCGCAGCAAATCTGCCATCAAACCACGGTCTTTTGGGGCGTATAGCTGAAACCACGCCATTTCCCCTGCCGATTGTGACACCATTTCGAGTGATTCACCTGCCACCGTACTCAGAATATACGGAAACCCATGGGCCTTTGCAGCGGCACCCAAAATCGATTCAGCGCCTGGCCAGATCAGTGACGCCAACCCAATCGGTGCCACCCCAAATGGGGCTTTGTAGTCAACACCAGCCAACTGCGTGGTCAGGTCCGGGTTGACCCGGCCGCGCAAAAATTGCGGCGTCAATTCGATGCCATCAAGATAGGCCCGGTTTTCATCTTTTGCCCGATCATGGCCAGTGCCTGAATCAAGATAGGCAAATACGAATTTTGGAATACGGCGCGCCGCCGGGGCTTCCAAATCAGTCAACCGTGGATATTTATTCATCAAATCCATAATTCAGCCCTATCAGTAATCAGACGCAGTTGGTGCTTGATGCGACGCTGGCAGCGCCTCCATTGGCACCCCAATAACGCCTAGCTTTACAAGTTTCCGCGCCGTTCGGCAATAAGCATACCCTATAGCTGCGCCAACTTGCCGCGATTGCTAGAGGGCGCAGACGGCTTGCCAAACCAGGTTTTTCTGGCTAGCACATGATGGGGATGGAAATTTGCCGCACTGACACGCGGCGCCGGATGAACAGGAAGATCATGACTGCAAAATCACGACGTTTGCTTGTTATCGCTGGCATTGCAGCATTGCTCGGCATCGCTGCTATGCTGGTACTTGGTGCGTTGAGAGATAATATTGTGTTTTTCTTCACCCCATCAGAAATCACCAAAACCCATCAGAAAGCAGGCCAACAATTGCGGCTTGGTGGTCTAGTTAAGGACGGCAGCGTCCATATCGACGGCATGCAGTCAGTCTTTACCGTGACCGATGGCAGCGCCGACATCACCGTGCGTTATAATAACGCATTGCCAAGCCTGTTCCGCGAAGGCCAAGGCGTGGTGGCTGAGGGTGAAATTGAAAATGGCGTATTTATCGCACAAACAGTGCTGGCGAAACATGACGAAAATTACATGCCCGCAGAGGTTGCCGAAAAGCTAAAAGAACAGGGTGTGTGGCAAGGTGGAGCAAAGGAATAACCGGCCATATGAGGGCTGAAATTTTTTGCCGCTAGGGTTTTGGGCCATTCTCGTTGCTGGCCCCATTGCTGGCACCATAACAATCATCATCTTGCACATGTTGGACAACCGCCGCCGCCGCCGGCATTGGCGCCGAGGTCGCCACATCAACATCGCGGATATTTTCGCGGTACAATGTGTAGATGCCGCCAAATAGAATCAGCGCCATGCCAAACCACGCATTGGTGGTTGGCCACTCTCCCCAAATAACCACGCCCCAAAACGCCCCAAAGGGAATGGCGGTATATTCGAACGGCGCGATAACCGAGGCTTCGACCGATCTGTAAGCATTTGATGACGCCACCGACAAAAATAACACCGTCACACAGCAGATGGTGATGAACAGCCAGTCGGTCATAGACATTATCACCGGTCCACGCGCCAGAAAATCCAGCGTCGCATTGCCGGTTGGCGCCACCGGCCACAGTGCGTTACCAAGCGTCATAAGCGCCCCAACCACAAAATAGCTAAGATGCTGAACCGTAACCATCGCGGATAAACTACCCTCGGCTTTTAAGCGGCGGGTCCAAATTTGAAACAACGCATAGCTGACGGCCGCGCCCACCACTAATAGGCTTTCCGGCTGAAAATCAGACCCGCCAGGCTCAATGATGATAATCACCCCGGCCATGCCCGCCGACACCGATGCCAGCCGGTGAACGCCAATAGTCTCTCCCAAAAACGGCACCGACAGCAGCGTTATAATCATCGGCGACACGAAGAAAATCGCAATCACATTGGCCAATGGCAGAGTGCCAAGCGACACAAAAAACAACAACATCGCCACAACAAGACACATAGCCCGCCCGACAAATTGCCAAAACACCCGCGCCGAAAGCCCAATCATCGCGCGCACACCATCGCTAGCAACCGCCACCACAGCAAGCGACAATACAGCCCGCACCGCAACCACCTGCCCAAGCGATATATGATCACTCAAAATTTTTACCAGCGCATCATTTAGCGGAATCAGCGCCATCGCCAGGCCCAACAGGCCAAGCGCATAGGCTGGTGTTGCAAAACGTTCGATCAAAGGCATCACTCTTTTCAGCTATATTGCAATGGTTGTAGCGCCAACGATACAAATTTAATCGGCAAAGCTCGTTATTGTGGCAAACACCCTATTTTGGTTAGCAGCAAAACTATGTCGACGCAAATTTCAAGGGCATAAGACTGTCCCGAACACCCCTAAAACAGCGCCGGCGCTATCCAGGTCACTTGCCAAAACTCCTTGTCATTCAGCACCATTTCAGTCACAGTCGGCGCTATCAGCAACAGCGCCACTAAGAGCAGAACCGGAACCTTATTCATGTCTAAAAACTATCAAAATTTCATTGCCGGATCATGGTGCGATGGCGACACCCAGATTGCCAACATCAACCCGTCTGATTTATCAGACACCATCGGCCATTTTGCACAAGCCAGCAGCGCCCAGCTTGACAGCGCGCTAGACGCCGCCATCACCGCCCAAAAACAATGGGCAAAAACCGGCCTTGAGGCACGGCAAACCATTTTGATGAATATTGGCAACGAATTGATGGAACGCCGCAATGAGCTTGGCGCGCTGCTAAGCCGTGAAGAAGGCAAACCATTGGCCGAAGGTGTTGGTGAAATCTATCGCGCCGGGCAATTTTTCACCTATTATGCCGCCGAAGTGTTGCGCCAAATTGGCGACACCGCAGACAGTGTGCGGCCAGGAATCGAAATTGATGTGCGCCGCGAACCGGTTGGCATTGTTGCTATTATCAGCCCGTGGAATTTCCCGACGGCGACGGCGGTCTGGAAAATTGCCCCGGCCCTTGCTTTTGGTAATGCGGTGGTGTGGAAACCAGCCAATCTTGTGCCAGCCTCGGCGGTGGCGCTAACCGACATTATCGCCCGTCAGGACATTCCGGCTGGCCTGTTCAACCTAGTGATGGGGCCGGGCAGCGCGGTTGGACAACATCTTGTGGAAAGCCCAGCCATTAATGCGATCAGCTTTACCGGGTCGGTTGATGTTGGCAAACAGATTGCCGCATCTGCCATTACCAACCTCACAAAAATTCAGATGGAAATGGGGTCAAAGAACGCCTTGGCGGTGATGGATGATGGCGATCTTGATATTGCTGTCGCGGCGGCACTTGGCGGCGCCTTTGGCGGCACCGGGCAAAAATGCACAGCCTCGTCACGGCTTGTTGTTCATGCCAAAATCCACGATGACTTTGTCGAAAAGCTAACCGCTGGCGCCACAGCGATGGTTGTTGACAACGCGCTAAAAGATGGCACCCAGATAGGGCCAGTCGTTAGCCAGACACAGCTTGATGAAAATCTGGCTTGGGTGGCGCGGGCACGGGCCGAAGGCGGTGACGTTTTGTGCGGTGGTGAGCGGGTAGAGCGCGCAACTGACGGCTATTACATGACCCCGGCGGTTGTTGCTGGCACTGCCAACAGCTGGCAGATCAACCGCGAGGAAATGTTCGCGCCAATCGCTTGTGTGATCAAGGTCGACAGCTATGACGAAGCCGTGACCGTGGTGAATGACACACATTTCGGCCTGACATCGGGAATCATCACCAAATCATTGGCCCGCGCCACAGATTTCCGGCGGCGCGCCCGTACCGGTGTAGTCACCATCAATTTACCAACCGCCGGCACCGATTACCATGTACCGTTTGGCGGACGTGGCAGCAGTTCTTACGGGCCGCGCGAACAAGGCCGCTATGCCGAAGAATTTTATACCACGGTAAAAACCAGCTATATCGCTGCCGGCCAACCGGAATAGCGCCATGCATATCATTGATAATCTGCAATATGCCAACTGGTCAGAAAAAATTTTCAGGCAAATGCGCGAAGGCGGCGTTGACGCCGTGCATGTCACCATCGCCTATCATGAAATGTTTCGCGAAATGGTGGCAAATGTCGAACAATGGAACCGTTGGTTTGAACAATTCCCAGATCTAATTTGCCATGGCCGCAGCGCAGAAGATGTGCGGCGCGCCAAGCGTGATGGCCGCACAGCGATTATTTTTGGTTTCCAAAACCCGTCACCGATTGAAGATGACATTGGGCTTGTGGAAATATGCCACATGTTGGGCGTGCGGTTTATGCAGCTGACCTATAACAACCAGTCATTATTGGCGACGGGTTGTTATGAAGACGAGGATAGCGGCATCACGCGTATGGGCCGCGAAGTCATCAAAGAAATGAACCGGGTTGGGCTGGTCGTTGATATGAGCCATTCCGGCGAGCGCTCGACCTATGACGCGATCAGCGTTTCGGAACGTCCGATCGCCATCACCCACGCCAATCCAAACTTTTGGCATAAGGCAAAGCGTAACAAATCTGATGATCTATTGCGGGCGCTTGGAAACAGTGGTGGCATGCTCGGCTTTTCACTGTACCCGCACCATCTAAAAGACAAATCTAACTGTACGCTGCACAGCTTTTGCGAAATGATTGCCCGCACCGCAGAACTCATGGGTGTGGACAATATCGGGCTTGGGTCTGACTTGTGTCAGGATCAGCCCGACAGCGTTGTCGAATGGATGCGGGTGGGACGCTGGACCAAAGCTATCGACTATGGCGAAGGATCTGCGGCACAAGCCGGCTTTCCAGAGATGCCCGACTGGTTTCAAGATAACCGGCATTTTGGCACCATCGCCGAGGGGCTACGCTCGGTTGGCTTTTCAAAAGACGAAACATCTGCAATTATGGGGGAAAATTGGCTGAGGTTTTATGAGAAAAATTTCACGCCGCAATAAGGATGATTTATTATGGCTTTAACCCCGCAACACACGCTTGCCGAAACACCAGCATCCCGCCCTGCTAGCATGGTGATGAAATTGGCGCGCATTGGCTCTTTTCACCAAAGCCGTCTCAGCTTTATGCGGGTTCTGCTGCGCCGTCTAAAGGCTGAAAACTGGCAGTTTAAAAAGGCCTTATGGCAGATTGATGAACATGGTGTTGGCGTTGCCAGCTATGAGGCCATAGGACCAGATCGCACTTATACACTTGTTGCTTTTGCGCATGATTTGCCGCCTGAAAAAAGATCAGACCGGGTTATCGCCGAGGCGTGGGACGCCACCTTTACACTGCATGATGGCGTGGTGTCTAGTGATGATATTGCGCGGCTTGCCGCAAATGTACCCTTGCAGGAAGCCGGCCGTATATCTGGCGCCGAATTTGTGCTGTCACGCGCCAACCGCTCGGTGCGGCTGTTTGACTATGTCACCACTTGTCTGGCACAGGGAACACAACCCGATCTGGCCGAGATTGAACCAGTCGGCTATCTGATGCGCACCACCGCGGTTTATGGGTCTGGCAAATTTGGCGCGGCCGACCGTGATTTATGGGGAAATAGACCCGAATTTGCCGGATCTTTTCAACCTGAATTGCTGGCTGTATGGCTCATTCGCAGCTTTACCATTGATATTGTCGAACATATGGCACGCCAAAAATCGCCTGACACTGCGGTAAAACTTGACCCGGACATTCGCCGCCGCATTGGCGTTGGCAACTCAACCGGGCTTGGCATGGCCCCTTTCTTGATGAACCACCCGGCGCTCATTCATGCGTGGATTAATGCACGTGAAACCGCCTTGGCGCGGGTGCGCGGTCTTTGTAGCGCCACGCCAAGCCAAATTGATGACTTGGCGACCTTGTGTGGGCGGGCCTTGCAAAATGCCAATGAATGGACAACCGACAGCCCTTATCAAAGCACCAAGACAGCTGGCCTGCGCGATGATTTGGCGCGCCTTATCGACTATTTAGCTGAATTTGACAGCACAACCGACCACCCTTTTGACGCAATTTATCGCTGGGGCGCGGCGCATATGTCACTTGAAGGGCAAGAACAGCTAGTGTCGCTTTTACTGGAAGACCATGGACCGCTTGTTGATGATTTGGCAACAACCATGTCAGCCAATGAAAGCGCCTCGTTCCACATTGATGGCAGCATGTCTATTGGCCGGCTAAAATCCATTTTGGATGAGGCTTATGGCTGGGTGCAGTCCATCGACTACAACACAAACAGCGCCTTGGCGCGGGTGTGGTATGTATCTGAAGAAAAACTGGAACCCCGGCTTGGCGAACGGTTTGAAGAACCCATAGAACCATATGAACAGCCATTGGCACCTGGCCGCGATGCGGCGTTGGTGCGCAGCTGCCTTGCCAAATGGGATGACAGCGCCGCGGTCGCTGGTTTCTTGCTGGCCCATCCAGAGCACCGCCATATTGTACGGCGCGCGCAAATTGTGGCCAATCTTCCCTATGCCGAAATTCAGGACAACACCATCTCTGCAGACATGCAACCGATTGATTTGTTGCGGTGCAAACTTTCTTTTTTTGGCGCCGCAAAATTTGATCCGCGCTCCGACCGCTGGTTACGCATTACCATGTATCAGGGCGCGCCTTTCCCAGACGAGCTTCATAGCCTTGACCCCGATGATCTTGCCTATCCGCCACTAAAACAATAATTGGGGCAGCAATGACTGACGCACCAATTAATGAGGCACCCGATAGTGAGGCAGCACATATCAGCTGGTCACTGGGTGAAACCGCTGCGCTGGCGACCAAGGCAGCCCGCGGCGCCGGCATGCCGTGGGGCCTTGCTGATGAGGCCGGGTTTGCGGTTGGCTGGCTGCATGCGCGCGGTATGCCGGGAGTAGCGGCGCTGTGCCGCTATCTGCACTGGCGCGATGCTGGCGGGCTAGCGGTCTGGCCGCATGCACCAAATAGCGATCAATTTTATTGTCCTATCACAGTGGGCGCCGCGTTTATGGATGGCGCCATAGCGGTCAGCACTACTATCACATCGTTACGTGAACCGCTGTTGTTGCTGCCTTTTATCGGCAAACGCGCCGGGGCAACCCCGCTAGAGGTCAGGTTAAATGACACCGTTGCCTATGTATCACAAAATGGTGTAGCCGGCGCTTATGTTGATATCCGCTTGCTTGTTAGCAGCGCCAACTGTGACATCCGCCAGCCGGCAACAGGCACAGTTGCAACAGATGTGGCAGCCATTAAGCGCCCGCAAGATGGGCGCCGTGTCGCCTCATGCCATTTTGCCTGCATGCAAACTCTGCAGCTTTTTGCCAAAAGGACCTATGCACCTGCCACCGAAGCATCGCGGCTTGCTGGGGCTGGTGCGGGGCTAAATGATAATGACTGATAAGAGCTGGCGATAACAAAGATTAATCGCAAACACGAAAACGGCAAATAAGCGCCAGATCGCCGCTATGCCTTGCCGCGCTGTGGGCAGAGGCCGTCTGGCCATAAATATTTGTTTCAACAAAATCGGGCGTGGTGATCACATTTTTGCCAGCCAACTCTGCAAGACAAAGCGCGAAACCATATTGTTGGTAATGGTCTTGATTAACCCCGATGCAAAACACGGTGCCGCGCCCACAATGCATGATCAATCGCTCCAATGGCGCCGGCCCAAGGTGGCCATGCGTAAAGGTGCCAGCACTTATCACCGCTGCATAGTCGGCGGGCAGTTGGCTTATATCGGCTGTCAAATCGACTTCATACAAATTTTGATAAAGGCCTTTTTGGCGTGCCGCAGCTAACATTTCTGCTGAAATATCAACACCATCAATAACTATATCTGGATGACGCGCCTTGATATGGGCGGCCACCAAGCCGGTGCCGCACCCGATATCACAAAGCCGCCCGCCACCCGCGGGGGCAATCTCAAAAAAGGCATTGGCCACCGCTGCCGGATAGACATAGCCAAGCCCCTCGGCAAAATCGGTATCATAAGCAGCGGCTAGACGCGCATAATACACCCGGTTATCTTCCGGGGTATGAAGCGCATAGGCACCTTCTAAAATATCGGTACCTTTGTCATGTGGTTGGCCGTTGGCTTTATGATTAGGCACCAGCTACCCCATTTTTTAAAAACACACTAGACAATACCGCTGATGGTTTTTATTTCCAAAAATTCTTCAATACCCCACATGCCGCCCTCACGGCCGACGCCCGATTGCTTGTAGCCACCAAACGGGCTGCCAGAAATGCGGTTGGCGCCGTTCACCTGTATCATGCCAGCGCGTAACTGTGCCGCCACCCGGCGGGCACGATCCATGTCACCTGTTTGAACGTAAGCGGCCAATCCATACGGCGTGTCATTCGCCAAGGCGATGGCTTCTTCTTCAGTGTCAAAAGGCATAATTGCCAGTACCGGACCAAAAATTTCCTCACGGATAATGGTCATCTCTTGGGTTGTATCAGCAAACACGGTAGGCTTAACAAACCAGCCCCGGTTCAAGCCGTCAGGCCGGCCAAGTCCGCCGGCAACTAGCCGCGCGCCTTCATCAATGCCGGCTTTGATCAACCCTTGAACCTTGTCAAATTGCGCTTCGGAAACCAGCGGGCCAATATGATTGCCGGGTTTAGATGGCAAATCTACCGTGGTATCACGGGCCGTGGCTGCCGCCACATCGACCGCCAGTTCATAGGCGCTACGCTCCACCAACATACGTGACGCCGCATTACATGATTGTCCAGTATTGTTGAAACAGAATGCTGCACCGCGGGCCACTGCCGCCGCCACATCGCAATCATCGAAAACCAAATTTGGCGATTTGCCGCCAAGCTCCAACGATACAGTTTTGACCGTATCAGCCGCCGCTTTGCTAATTAAAATGCCGGCCCGGGTTGACCCGGTGAATGAGACAACGTCAATATCCGGGTGAGATGATAGCAAACTGCCAACACCGGCCCCATCGCCGTTCACCATATTAAAGACACCAGCTGGCAAGCCAGCTGCATCAATGCATTCGGCAAAGATAATGCTCGACATCGGAGCAATTTCAGATGGCTTTAACACCATCGTGCAACCCGCTGCCAGCGCCGCGCCAACCTTCAGCACAACTTGGTTCATCGGCCAGTTCCATGGCGTAATCAAGGCGGCAACGCCGGCCGCCTCATAGGCAATATCCTGTCCTTCAACACCCGGGCGAATGGGCCGCTGAAATTCAATAGACCCCAGCGCCCGAATAAAGGCTTTCAAATGGCCGCGCCCCGACCCAGCCTGATCGGATAGAGACATGTCAATTGGCGCGCCCATTTCAGACGAAATTGCAACGGCCATATCTTGGCTGCGCGCTTCATAGGCGGCCAATAATTTTTCAAGATAGCCAATGCGGGTTTCAGGCGATGTGGCTGACCACGCCGGAAACGCTGCCTTTGCCGCAGCAATCGCCGCTTCGGCATCTTTTTCACCCCCCAGCGCGATGGTTGCAAATGCCTCTTCAGTTGCCGGGTTAATGACCGGAAAGTTCGTACCGTCGATCGGCGCAACCCAGCTGCCATCAATGTAAAATTTTGTTTTATCCAACATTACACATCACCTCGTGCTGAAAATTGATAAGAGGAGCCAAACTGCATCTTAAAGAAATAATACTGCGCCAAAACTTGACTTCCCCCACTTCTACATGGCCCAATATGCTTGTCAAGGCATGCCGAAATTTGCGGATTAGGCCGCTGCTGTAACTTTGTGTTTTTCAGCCAATCCTATGCCAGCAAGCACCATGATCAATGCCACGATATGATAGTTGTGCATAGTCTCAGACAACAGCACGATCGCCATGAAGGCAGCGAACACCGGTACCAAATTCACATAAAGTCCGGCCCGGTTGGCCCCCAGTAATTCAACACCGCGCATAAAAAATGTCTGCGATAAAATAGACGGAAACACCGCGACATATAACACGACAAGCCAGCCGGTGCCGCTTGGCCAAATCAAGGCCCCCATGGCAAATTCGCCAGCTGTAAATAGGCTCAGTGTTAGTAGCGCCGAAAATGAGAAAAACGCCAGCATGATCACAGGTGGCATATCCAGCCTTTTGGCCAAATTTAACACATAAAGCGCATAGCAAAAACAGGCCGCAACCATCAACAAATCGCCGTGATTAAAGTCGAGTGCCAGCAATGCTGAGAGCTGGCCGCCAGTAATCAGAACAGCAACCCCGAGCAATGACAATAACAGCCCCCAAAATTGCAACCGGCCCACAGGCGTGCCAAATATTAGCAGCCCAAACAGCATCACAAATGCCGGGATTGCGCCTTGGGTAATACCCAAATTGACCGCACTGGTATGTTGCGCGCCAAGGCTGAACAAGGCGGTAAATCCGGCCAGACCAGCACCGCCCATAAGCCCCACATAGCGCCAGCGCCGCTTCACAGCCGGCCATTGTGCGATAATCTGCCGCCAAAAAATCGCCAGCAAAATCAAAAAACAAAATAGCCAGCGCAATTGCATCAACAGCAATGGCGACACTTCACCAACTGCAATGCGGGCGGCCACAGCATGACCGGCCCAGCTTAGCGCGGCACAGGTTAAAATTAAATGCGGGCTATGCCAAAACCACCTTACGATCAATGGCATAGCATATGGTCATACATACACGCTATGAATAGCCGCGCCATACATACGCCCCCTATTACCGCAATGACGCGGCAAGGTCTGCTACCTCACGCATGGCTTTATGCACCCGTGCAAACATATCATCAAGTTCGGCCGTAGATATGATCAATGGTGGGCAAAACCCGATAATATCACCCGGCAAGGCGCGCAAGATCACCCCGTGTTTTTGAATAATAGCCACCGCCTGCGCAGCAATTTTTTTGGTAGGATCAAATTTTTGGCGGGTATTTGTGTCAGCCGCAAATTCCATCGCACCAATCAAACCTATGGCCCGTACATTGCCGATAAAATCATACTGGTCCATTGATGCGACATGCTTTGCAAATGCTGGCGCAAGCGCCCGCACATGCCCCACAATGTCACGTTCTTGCATCAATTGTTGCGCCCGCAACGCCACCGCCGCACATACCGGATGCGCCGAATAGGTATAGCCATGTCCAAAAATGCCCAGCCTTTCAGCCTGTTCTGCCAGCGGGGCGTAAACCCGATCTGATAGCATCACCGCAGAAATTGGCAAATAGGCCGATGACAGCGCCTTGGCACAGGTCAGCATATCCGGGCGCACATCCATGGTTTGCGATCCCCACATATTGCCGGTGCGCCCAAAGCCACAGATAACTTCATCAGCCACCAACAACACATCATATTTGTCGAGAACCACACGAATTTTTTCAAAATAGGTTTTGGGCGGAATAATCACCCCACCAGCGCCCATTACCGGTTCAGCAAACAGTGCTGCCACCGTGTCTGGACCTTCGGCCACAATCAATGCTTCCAATTCATCAGCACAGCGGCTGGCAAATTGCTCTTCGCTTTCGCCGTTCTCGGCACCGTTATAATAATCTGGGGCTGTGGTGTGTTTCACAAAATCCAACGGCAAGCCAAAACCGTCCTGCGCATAGGCTAGCGCGGTCATGCTGGCGACCGCCATGGTCACCCCATGATAGCCCTTTTTGCGGCTGATGATTTTGCGTTTTTCCGGCCGCCCCAGCGCAGCATTATAATACCACACCATCTTCATCGCTGTATCATTAGCCTCAGACCCAGAAGCCGCGAAAAACACTTTGCTCATTTGGCCGGCGTGGCCAGCCGGGGGTGCATTGGCAATCAGCATCTCAGCAAGTTCAATCGCCGGGTCAACAGTTTTGCCAGCAAAGCTGTGATAAAATGGCAGTTTATTAAATTGTGCAATCGCAGCATTCACCAATTCAGGCTCAGAAAAGCCCAAGGATGTACACCACAGGCCACTCATACCTTCATAAAACCGATTGCCGGCATCATCATGCACAAAAACACCATCGCCTTTTGCCATGATATGTGGCCCGGTTGATGCTAATTGCGCCGGGTTTGTGTAGGGGTGCATATGAAAGGCAATGTCGCGGCTTGCGGGTGAGTTTCCGGCAATATTTCCAGCCATTTTTGTTGGTTTGTTCATTGTATTATCCACACTTTACAGGATGTTAAACATGCTGTCCGCCATTCACATGAATTTCGGCCCCATTGATATAATGCGCGCGGTCGCTGCACAGAAAAAAGATCGTGTCGGCCACTTCATTCGCACTGCCAAACCGCCCCAACGGTATTTGTGGCAAAATCGCTGCCTCGCTGTCAGGTGACAAAATATCTGTTTTAATTTCTCCTGGCGCAATCGCATTGACGCACACGCCCAGCTTGCCAAAATCTGACGCCATCTCACGGGTCAGCGCACTTAACGCGGCTTTCGAGGTGGCATAGGCAGACCCTGCAAATTCATGCACCCGGCTGCCGGCAATAGATGTCACATTAACCACTGTGCCCGGGCCGGCTTGCAACGGCGCAAGTAACGATTTCGCCAGCATGAGCGGTGCAAACACATTAACCTGATAGACGTGCTGCCATACCGCCAAATCGCCGGAGATGCTGTCAAGACGGCGCCCATCAGCCAATTTGGGCGATATCCCGGCATTGTTGACAAGCGCATGCAAGGGAGCCCCGTTAAGCCGTGATTTCAATTCGTTAACACCGCGATCAACATCGTCAGGCGATGACAAATCAATTTGCAGATGGTCTTCAGGGCCAGCCTCCCACGGACAATTTTTGGGAAATCCGTGACGCGAACAGGTGATCACCCGCCAGCCCTCTTGCGAAAACCGCTTTACCGTGGCGTGCCCAATGCCGCGACTGGCACCGGTAAGCACAAGTATTTTGCGATCATCCATCGACCTGATCCCCACCAGACATCACTGACTATCAGCGCTACTCTGCGTGACTGTTAAGCCTAACTCATACGCCCAGCTTTTATGCCTAACCTGGCGTAATGCCCCGCAAGCGCTCTGAGCGCCGCCGCAACAATTCCAATACCGTGAGCAAAATTACCGACAGGATCACTAACAAAGTCGCCACAGCCAGAATGGTCGGGCTGATTTGTTCTCGGATGCCAGACCACATTTGCCGCGGGATTGTGCGCTGTTCGGGGCTAGCCAAAAACAACACCGCCACAACTTCATCGAATGATGTGATAAACGCAAACAACCCCCCAGACACAACACCCGGTATAATCAATGGCATCTGCACCCGCCGAAATGTTGTGATTGGGCCGGCCCCTAGCGAACTTGCCGCCCGCACTAAGGATTTATCAAAACCAACAAGGGTCGCGGTCACCGTAATGATAACAAAGGGCGTGCCCAAAACCGCATGCGCCATGATAACGCCAATATAGGTCTGGCTTAGCTGAATACGTGAATAGAAAAAGAACATCCCAGCAGCGGTGATAACCAGCGGCACAATCATTGGTGAAATCAAAATAGACATGATCATCCGGCGATAAGGCATTTCAGAGCGGCTCAAACCAATCGCTGCCAATGTGCCAAGCGCGGTAGATAGCAATGTCGCACAAATGCCAATAAAAAAGCTATTACGAATGGCCCGCATCCATTGACCATTGTTCCAGGTATCGGAAAACCACGCCCAGCTGAGCGGCTCGTCAGGTGCCGCCATACCATTGCGCAGAATATCTTCATACCATCGCAATGAAAATGCTTCTGGGTCGAATGATAACATTCCAGGGGTAAAGCTAAAATACGGCTCTACATTGAATGACAATGGCAGAACGATCAAAATCGGCAGGATCAAAAACAAAAAGATCAACCCACAGATAAACCGGTAGGTGTAGTGCCAAATATATTCACCAGTGCTGGTGTATGGAGGAAGCTTTGCCATCTTTGTTCTATCCCAGCTTCATGTTGTCGATGCCAATGATGCGGTCATAGGCCCAATAAAGTAACAACACACCTGCCAATAAAATGCCGCCCAGCGCCGCCGCCAATGACCAGTTCAACGATTTCTGCATATGATATGCGATCATATTAGAGATCAACTGACCATCCTGACCACCAACAAGTGCCGGGGTAATGTAGTAACCAATCGCCAAAATAAACACTAATAGCCCGCCAGCACCCACCCCAGGAACGGTTTGCGGCATATAGACTTTGATAAAGGCCAAAGTTGGGGTTGCCCCTAATGACCGCGCTGCCCGCATATAAGATGGCGGGATCGTTTTCATCACCGAATACAGCGGTAAAATCATAAAGGGCAGCAAAATATGGGTCATCGCAATGATGGTGCCAGTCATATTGTAAATCAGCGAAAATCGTGACTCATCACTGGCCACACCAATCCACACCAACAAATCATTTATCACACCTTGTGATTGCAATATTGCAATCCACGCGGTGGTGCGCACCAAAAGCGATGTCCAGAATGGCAATAGCACCATTATCATCAACAGGTTTGAATAGCGCAACGGCAAGGTCGCCAAGAGATACGCAACCGGGTAGCCAAGCAGCAGACATAACAGCATCACGGTGCCTGAAATCAGCATTGTACGCCAAAATAATTTGACATAAATTTGCCGGCTTTCAACCTGGCTAACAAATCCTTCATCAACCGTATAGCGCCCATCAAGCGCGGTCGCATAAAACCCGGGAGTAAGGCTCTGCGACGTCAGTTTCATCGCTTGCCATATTTCGATTTCGCCCCATTTCTCGTCCATTTTGACAACAGACTCGGCAAATGGGGGTTTTAACTTGCCCACTTTACGCGCCGATGAGGTAAATAGCGATCGTGAGCCCGGCAATTCCTGATTAACGCGGGTCGCAATCCGGCCGATTGTTTTATCTTTGCGGGTTGTTTTCAAATCCACAACAAGCGCAGCAAACATATCTTCGGTCGGCTGGCTGACACCATCCCACACAGACAATTTTTCGGTTAAATTCGGCGTGTATTCAGCAAATGTATTATTATAGACGCCCTGCCACATCAGCGCCAAAATCGGAATAACAAAGCTTGCCATAACAAAGGCAAACAGGGGCAAAACCAAACCAACCGCACGCACTCGGCTGCGAAACAGCGCTTGCGCCAGTTTCTTTTTTAGCGGCGTGCCATCAGCTGCCGTAATGGGCATTTGTGCTGATGTATCTGTTTCGGTCATTGCCATAGATAATCTCTTAAAAGTGGTAAATAAATAAAGACAGCCACATTACGGTGAATGTGGCTGTCTATGTTCAGTTTATTGTGCCAACCACGCGTTGAAACGCTCGTTCAACTGCTCGTTGTTGTCTGCCCAGAATTCAAAATCATTTTGAACAGCATTGGTTAGGTTTGCCGCAGCTGTTGGCATATGCTTTGCCATTTGCAGATTCGGCTGGTCATGATATGCCCCGACCAACGCGCCGGATGATTTACGGGCTGGACCATATGAGATCCATGATGCCTGTGCAGCCAGCTGTTCTGTTGCGGTTGAGAAAGCCACAAAATCAAGGGCCGCATCTTTGTTCTTAGACCCTTTTGGAATGACCCACAGGTCAAGATCGTAAACCTGACCGTCCCAAACGATTTCGAATGGCTTGCCTTCACCGGCAACAGCATTAAAAATCCGTCCGTTCCATGCGGTTGACATCACAACTTCACCATCGGCAAGTAGTTGTGGTGGCTGTGCGCCGGCTTCCCACCACACAACGTCATCCTTGATGGTGTCCAATTTTGCAAAAGCACGAGCAACACCTTCTTCGGTGCTGAGCACATCATAAACATCTTTCGCTGCAACGCCGTCAGCAATCAAAGCAAATTCCAAAGTCACCTTTGGTGCCTTACGCATACCACGCTTGCCTGGGAATTTCTTCAGGTCAAAGAAATCAGCCATGGTTGTTGGACCATTTGCCATTTTCGATTTATCGTAGGCGTAAACTGATGACCACACGATATTGGCAACGGCGCACTCATGCAGGGTGCCTGGCAAAAAGTCATCTGATGCCGCTGTACCATCTGGCGCATTCGGCAGAATGCTGCTGTCGATTGTTTCCAAAAGACCTTCATCACATGCCCGAATAGCGTCTGACAATTCAACGTCGACAACGTCCCATGTCACGTTACCTGCTTCAACCTGTGCTTTGATCTCGGCAATACCCCCGCCGTAATCTTCCGAGACAATTGACTTGCCAGTCTTTGCCATCCATGGCTTGTGATACGCTTCAATTTGCGACTTGGTGTAAGCACCACCCCAAGACACAATAGTCAAGTCATTAGCCAACGCGGCACCACTAACACAGAGTGACACACCCGCAACGGCAATAAGACTTTTTGTAAATCGAGACATTTGTCTTCCCTCCTATTGTTACCGGCACATCTTTGTATGCACCGCCTTAAATTCACACCACCGCACAGCGCATTCTGTTTGCGACGATGGTGTGTCCTTGACCATTCACATAGTCAAACCTTTTGCAAACCTTTTGCAAATCTATTGCCGATAATCCAGCGCCCTGCAATCATCGGTTTTCCATCCAACATAAAGATTGGCACCGATCTGCAACCCCAATTGACCAGAGGTGTTCGGTACCTTCACGATAAATTGATCATCACCAGCGACATTCATCCGGCAACGGATATGGTCGCCAAGATAAATCAGTTCCTCAATCCGCGCATCAAGCATACTCATGCTTGATGATTTCTTTGTCGCTACGATACAGCGTTCTGGTCGCACCGACAACATAGAGCGGCTGCCCTTGCCATCTGTGTTAACCGCTAGCGCCTTTACAATGTGACCGGTATCAAGCTTCACCGTCGCCACATTTTTGGCAAGTGACTGCACCGTGCCGTTAAGCCGGTTATTTTCACCAATAAATTGCGCAACAAAGGCATTGTCTGGCTTTTCATATAATGTGACTGGGTCTGCCAGTTGTTGAATAATGCCATCATCAAACACCGCGATGCGGTTCGACATGGTCAAAGCCTCGGACTGGTCATGCGTCACATACACAACCGTCACCCCAAGATTTTCATGAATATGCTTGATTTCATATTGCATATGTTCGCGCAACTGCTTGTCCAAAGCGCCCAGCGGTTCATCCATCAAAACCAATTCAGGCTCAAACACCAAGGCACGGGCAAGCGCAATACGTTGCTGCTGACCACCTGATAATTGGGCCGGTTTGCGGTCAATAAATGCCAGCATCTGAACCATATCCAAAGCCTTGCGAACCTTGTCTTCAACCTCGGCCTTCGCCAGATCACGCACTTTTAGCGGAAACGCCAGATTCTCTCCAACCGTCATATGCGGAAACAAGGCATAATTCTGAAAGACCATACCAATGCCGCGCTTGTGCGGCGGGATATTGTTAATTGGCCGTCCAGCAAGTTCGATATCACCATGTGTTGCGGTTTCAAATCCGGCTAGCATCATAAGACAGGTTGTCTTGCCAGAACCAGACGGCCCCAACATGGTCACAAATTCACCAGACGCAATATCCAGATTCAGATCTTTAACAACCAGCGTCTCGCCATCGTAACTTTTTTGGACATTTTTAAATCTTACAAAAGGGTTATCAATTGTTTGCATTAATTTCATTCCTAGGCAAAAGCCCATGATGCACTGCTTTTATGAAATCGGCCATATGATCATTTACTCTGGCATTGATATTGGCTTTGAAATCAGTAGGGCAATCTGTTATTTTTCATTAAAAATAAAACACGTTGTGGCGGATGACGCAACACCATAACTGTCAAAAAAATGTAGCAAAATAATAAAAATGACCAATTGACCAGACTATCAGTTTCACGTAACGGCTATTTGGAACAGCCCTGCAAAACTGCCCATGCACAGCCGAGGAAAACATGATGTCTGATGATGCAATGTTACATATCACAAAGTGGCATAACGGCACCAAAACGTTCCAGCCATTTTCAGAAGCCGAGATGACGCGCCGCCGCGATGCGATGCTGGGGTTAATGGCACAAAATGATATTGATGCCTGCCTGTTCACATCATATCACAATATTTGTTATTTTTCAGGTTTTCTCTATTGCTATTTTGGTCGGCGCTATGGGGCGGTGTTAAATCAGCACGGCGTAACCACTGTCTCAGCCGCGATTGATGGTGGCCAGCCATGGCGACGTTCGGTTGGTGACAATGTGACCTACACTGATTGGCGCCGCGACAGCTATTTTACGGCGCTCCAACAAACCCTTGGCAAGGTGAAGCGGCTCGGCATTGAGTTTGATCACGTCAACCTTGACCTTAAACACCTACTTGAGACGCATTTTCCTGATGTGGAACTGGTTGATTGTTCGGCATCTGCAATGGCATTGCGGACAATAAAAAGCGCCGAAGAACATAGCTTAATCCGTAAAGGGGCAGAAATTTGCCGGGTTGGCGGACGCGCTGTCATGGCAGCGACAAAAGCCGGTGTTAGCGAGCATGAAATTGCCATGGCATCGACCAATGCGATGATCCGCGAGATCGCCAATTCATTTCCATTTGTTGAACTGATGGACACCTGGACTTGGTTTCAATCGGGCTTAAACACAGACGGTGCGCATAATCCGGTAACCAACAAGCTTGTTGCCGAGGGTGATATTTTGTCGCTAAATACTTTTCCAATGATTTTTGGCTATTACACTGCCTTGGAACGCACCCTGTTTTGTGGGTCTGTGTCAAACGTACATAATGATTTGTGGCAGAAAAACTGTGCGGTCCATGTGCGCGGCATGGAATTGTTAAAGCCCGGGGTGCGGTGCTGTGATGTCGCGCGTGAACTTAATGAAATGTATCGGGACTGGGACCTGCTAAAATATCGGTCTTTTGGATATGGGCATTCATTCGGTGTTTTGTGCCATTATTATGGCCGTGAAGCATCGGTTGAATTGCGCGAAGATATCGAAACCACATTGCAGCCCGGCATGGTGGTATCAATGGAACCAATGATCATGATCCCCGAGGGACAGCCTGGCGCTGGTGGTTACCGCGAGCATGACATTCTTATCATCACTGAAGATGGCGCCGAAAACATCACCCAATTTCCTTTTGGCACTGATGAAATGATCGTCGGCCGTTAGCCGCATAAATAAAACCAGCATAGAGTGCAGGCTTTATGCTGGTCTTCATGTGGCATTTACAGCTTTACTGATTATGGTGAATACGACCGATTAAATTCAGCAGAATTTGGGCTGCAAGTGTAGTGGTGCTGCCGCTTAAATCATAATCAGGCGCCACTTCAACCAAATCAACCCCAACGATATCACCGCGCTTGGTTAACCCATCCAAAAATTCCAGAATTTCATAATAGAAAAACCCACCATGCGACGGCGTGCCGGTGCCGGCCGCAATCGATGGGTCAAACCCATCAATATCAATGGTCAGGTAGTAACGCTCGCCTTTGGGGATGCGCGCCAACATGCCGTCAACCCCAAGCTTTCGAAACTGCCGCACCGATTGAATATCCGAGCCCATTTTGCGGGCATCTTCATACCCATCGCGCGCCGTTGACGATACATTACGAATGCCGATCTGTGATAGACCTGTAACATAGGGCTTTTCGGCAGCGCGGCGCATCGGATTGCCATGCCCGTATTTTACCCCATGCCGTTCGTCAACAAAATCAAGATGCGCATCAATCTGCACAAGATATACCGGGGCTTGTTCAGAAAACGCATTGATACAGGGAATATTCACCGAATGATCGCCGCCAAGCACAATCGGCACCGCCCCTGATGCCAAAATCGCCCGCACCCCGGCCTCTATATTGGCGTGGCTTTGCATCGTATCGGTATGCACAATGTCGGCATCACCAATGTCAACGATTCGAATTTTGTCGGCCTCTAGATAGGTAACATCATCTTCATGGTCATAGGCGCCAGCGTGCCCAAATGAAAACAAAGTTGACGCCTCACGAATGCCGCGCGGGCCAAACCGCGCACCGGCCCGGAACTGGGTGCCAAAATCAAATGGCGCCCCTAGTATGGCAAAGTCAGCATCAATCGAATCCCAATCCGGCTGATAGGGAAATTTCCCAAAACTACACAACCCAACGAACGGTAAATTTAGGCGCCCCGCCTCATAACCATGCTTTGACATTATCTTCCCCAATCTGCCGTTAACCTGCCGCTAATCTTGCCACAGGTCGTTTATCATTTAAGGCTCTCAATACATTGGCTGGACAGTAAATCAATAAATCTTTGACAACAAGTTTCGTCACCAGTAACTAAAAGCAGGCAGTTGGCGGCAACCCTAAAAACAAAACTCTATCAACATAAGGATCATAGATCATGACCCTCTCTCTTTGTGACAGTTCGGCAATCATAAAACATCACGCTGTGAATGTCGGGTTTCGGGGTGGCAATTTTCCGAACGATCCAAACAATTTAAATGCTGAGGTTATGCGCGCCGCCCAAACGCAAATCACCAACTGGCCCGGCTATGCGCCAACGCCGCTTATCAGCCTTGCGCCGATTGCCGATTTATGCGGGGTAAAAGCGGTCTATTACAAAGACGAGTCGCACCGCTTCGGCCTCAAATCATTTAAGGCACTTGGTGGTGCTTATGCGGTGGCTGAACTGGCCGCCGCCGAACGCGCCGCCGGCCGCGATCCGGCACAGCTGGTTGTGACCACAGCAACTGATGGCAATCATGGCCGTTCAGTCGCATGGGGCGCACAACTGGCCGGATGCCGCGCCGAAATTTACATCCATGAACATGTCAGCAAAGCCCGTGAAACGGCAATGGCAGCTTACGGCGCTACAGTAACGCGGGTCATGGGAAATTACGAAGCCTCGCTGGACGCCTGCAAACAGGACGCCGCCACACATGGCTGGCATATTGTGTCAGACACATCATGGGACGGTTACCGCGACATACCTTTATTGATCATGGCCGGCTATACGATAATCGGACAAGAAACAATCCAGCAGCTCGGAAAAGACAGCCTGACACATTGTTTTTTGCCAATTGGCGTTGGCGGTTTGGCTGGCGGTGTTGTGGCGCCGCTGTGGCAGCATATGAACAGCAAATTGCCAAGCATGATTTCCGTTGAATCACACATGTCTGCTTGTTTTCTTGAAAGCATTGCTGCCCAGACCCCAACTGTGGTGGATATCAACCAAGAAACTTTGATGGCCGGTTTGTCGTGTGGCGAGGTGTCAGCGCTGGCGTGGGAATTGCTGCAGCCAAGCCTGACACATTGTTTGGCGATTGACGATAGCGCGGTGGCCCCATTGATGGCAAAATTTGCCGATGGCACTATTGCTGGCACCCCTATTGAAGCGGGCGAATGCGCCACATCTGGTTTGGCGGCGCTGCTAGCTGCCAAAAAACAACCGGCATTATGGCACCAGATGGGATTTGACGCCGACTCAATCATTTTGCTGATTGGCACCGAAGGCGCCACTGACGCAGATATTTACAAACAGCTAACAACGGTAGGAAAAAGTTAGATGAAGCGTCCCTCACGTGGATTTGATGATGCCGAATTTGCGGCGCGGTGTGGCAAAGCGCAGGCCGCCATTAAGGCGCGTGGCGCCGGCGCCCTCTTACTAACCAGCGAAGCCGAAATCAGGTATTTTACCGGTTTTATGACACAGTTTTGGCAAAGCCCGACACGCCCCTGGTTTGTCGTAATTCCGCTAACCGGAAAGCCTATTGCGGTGATCCCCTCAATTGGCGTCCCGCTGATGCGAAGTTGCTACACAGACGATATTATCAGCTGGGCATCACCAGACGAGCATGATGATGGCATAACTCTGGTATGTGATGTCATTCGCCAACACCTAGCCAGCGGTGCCACGCTTGGCATGCTGATGGGGCGTGAAACCGCAGTGCGGATGCCGCTGGCCGATCTGTTTGCATTACAAACAGCGCTTAATGGCATCAGCTTTACTGATATGACCCCGGACATTCAGCATATCAGAATGGTTAAATCGCCAGCAGAGCAAGCCAAATTGCGGTATGTATGCGGTATTGTTTCGGATGTGTTTGATAGTGTGCCGAGCTGGGTACATGCCGGCATGCCGCTTGATGAAACATTCCGGCGTTTTAAGATCCGCGCCCTAGAAAGCGGCGTCGATGACGTTAGCTATCTTGTGGGGGCTGCCGGCGCTGACGGCTATGGCGATATCATCGCCCCGCCGACCACAGCACCGCTGGCGCATGGGGATGTATTTATGTTTGACACCGGCTGTGTCTGGGACGGCTATTTTAGCGATTTTGACCGCAATTTCAGTATCGGCACGCCAAGCGATACCGCCAATGACGCGCATAAAAAACTGTTTGATGCGACCGAAGCGGCACTCGCCATTTTACGTCCAGGCGTCACCGCCGCCGCATTATTTAGCGAAATGGATAAAATTTTACGTCCTGGCAAAACCACTGCTGGTGATGATGTTGGCCGCTACGGTCATGGGCTTGGCATTCAGTTGACCGAAGCGCCGTCACACACGGCGTGGGACAAGACTGTCATTACTGCGGGCATGGCGCTAACGCTGGAACCATCAATCGCCTACGGCAATGGGGCGCTGATGGTTGCCGAAGAAAATGTCTTGGTGCACGAGCAGCATGTTGAGTTGCTGTCGCGCCGGGCATCACGTGATTTACCGGTTATTGATGGCTAATCCAGAAGAATGGATGAATCGACTTTGCGCAATTCTGATTGACCGCACAGCCCCATCGTCAAATCAAGCTCTTTGTGAATAATGTCAAGCGCTTGCTTAACCCCGGCCTGACCGTTCGCGCCAAGCCCATACAAAAAGGCGCGGCCAATCAATGTGCCATTGGCGCCCATGGCAATGGCGCGCAACACATCTTGGCCTGACCGAATACCGCCATCCATCCAGACTTCGGCTTTATCACCGACCGCATCAATAATGGCTGGCAACGCCTTTATTGACGACAACGCCCCATCAAGCTGGCGCCCCCCATGATTTGATACAACAATAGCATCGGCCCCAACATTGACCGCGGCTTTTGCATCTTCGGCATCGAGAATGCCCTTGATGATGACCTTGCCACCCCATTGTTTGCGAATTTCCTTCACATCATCCCATGATAAAGACGCATCAAACTGGCTAACTGTCCAATCAGCCAGCGACGACATATCTTTGACGCCCTTGACATGGCCAACAATATTGCCAAATTGGCGGCGTTTGGTGCCAAGCATACCAAGGCACCAGGCCGGCTTTTGCATCAAATTTATAATATTGCGCAAGGTTGGTTTTGGTGGGGCGCTTAGACCATTGCGCACATCTTTATGACGCTGTCCCATGATTTGCAGATCCAAGGTGATCATCAGCGCCGAACATTTGGCGTCGCGGGCGCGCTCGACAAGACGTTTGATAAAATCCCGGTCACGCATCACATAAAGCTGAAACCAAAAGGGGGCGCTGCTATTAGCGGCAACATCCTCGATAGAGCAAATCGACATTGTCGAAAGCGTGAACGGCACCCCAAAATCAGCAGCTGCCTTGGCAGCTAAAATTTCACCATCTGCATATTGCATCCCGGTCAAGCCAGTAGGTGCCAGCGCCACCGGCATCGTCACTTGTTTGCCAAGCATATCCATGCGGGTATCGCGCTGGCTGACATCAATAGCCACACGCTGACGAAATTTTATGGCTTGCAGATCACTTTCATTTGCGTGGTATGTGGATTCCGACCATGACCCGCTATCGGCATAATCATAAAACATGCGCGGCACACGCCGTTCGGCTTTTTTGCGAAGGTCTTCAATACAGGCAACGGCCACCATAACACACCTTTATATTTTTTTGGGGATATGCCCAAGCATACATCCCAGTATAAGTCGCAGGTTTTTGACAGATACAATCTAAGCTGTTTGTTGTAAAGCCTAGCGGTAACGCCGCAGCATAGAACTCATCAAGATCACTGGCACCAGGCCAGTCAGGACAATCATCAAGGCCGGCAACGCCGCCTGTTCTAACATTTCATCTTTGGCAAATTGATAGGTATAGGTTGCTAAGGTTTCAAAATCAAAGGGCCGCAACAACAATGTCATTGGCAGCTCTTTCATAATATCAACAAATACCAACATCAGCCCAGCAAGAAACGAACTTTTCAGAAGGGGCAAAACAACCTTGCGCAGACTGTCAACATAACCATGCCCCAAAACCCGGCTTGCATTCATCAAATTATCAGGCAGGCGGCGCACCCCGGACAGCATTGTCCCATACCCTACCGCCTGAAACCGCACAAGATAGGCCAACAATAACAACCCCAAACTGGCAATCAGAAAACTGCTGACAAGCCCGCCCGACACAGCCCGCAAGACGGCATCAATCTGGCTGGCATAAACCAATACACCAATTGCCAATATGGTGCCGGGAAAGGCATATCCGGTTGACGCCATCAGCGCCAATTTGCGGATTTTCGGCCCCGCCCGGAACGCCGCTGTCAAAACAATGAAACCGGCAATCACCATGATCAGCAAAGCTGCCACCACAGCCACGGTGACGCTGTTTGTGATAATCGGTTGGATGGCGCGTAAATTGGCCGCAACATCACTGCGTAGTACAAAGCCAAGCAGAACACCAAGCGGGATAAAAAATCCAAACGACAGCGGCACAATACACACAATCCAGCAGGCACAGGTGCTCGCCCGGCTGGTCGGCAATGGTGGCAATGGCGTTTGGCTGCGGCTGGTACTCACATATTGCTGGCGCGAGCGCGCATAAAGTTCCAACCCCAACAAGCCAAGAATAAATACAAATCCAACTGATGAAATTTGCGCCGCCGCAGCCAAATTATTCATCCCAAGCCACACATTAAAAATGCCAAGCGTGATGGTTTGCACCGCAAAATATTCCACCGTGCCAAAATCTGACACAACCTCCATCATAACCAGCGCCAAACCAGCCACAATCGCCGGCCGCGCCAGCGGCAGCCCCACATGCCAAAATTGCGATTTGTTATGTACAAGCGCAATCTCAAAAAGGCTGGCGGGGGTCAATCTAAAGGCAATGCGTGTTACCATATAGATGTAGGGGTAGAGAACTGACGCCATCACCAGCATCGCCCCACCAAGCGAGCGAATTTCCGGAAACCAGTAATCACGCGGGCTTTGCCACCCAAAGCTGGTCCGTAAAACCGTTTGCAAGGGCCCGGCATATTCAAAAAAATCAGTATAGCAATAGGCAATGATATAGGCCGGGATCGCGGCTGGCAAAAGCAACATCCATTCAAACATATTCCGGCCAACAAAATCATAGCGGCTGATCACCCATGCCGCGCTGACACCAAACATAATCGTCACGCCGCCAACACCAAACATCAATATCAACGTATTTGTTACGTACGTGCGAAGAACGGTATCAACCAGATGTGCCCACAGCCCCCCGCTATCGCCAAGCGCGGCTAGCAGCAACGCGGCTACCGGCCCCAATAAAAACCCACATAGCAGCACTGTTGCGACCGACCATTTATCAATGGGCTGGCGCGATGCAAACCGCCACTGTGACAGGAAGGCTGCTACCATCCAACACGATCAATCATCATTTGCGCTTGCGGGGCGAGCTCAGCAAGCCGTTCAATGGGCAATGTGTCCCGTTTGAAACTACCCCAACTGGCAAGTTCAGCCGGCGGTGCCACTGCTGGATTAACCGGATATTCGAAATTGATTTTGCCATAGAGCTGCTGGGCAGCTTCACCAGTCAAAAATTCCAAGAACCGCACTGCCATCTCTTTATTTTTGCTGTGCTTGGCAACACCGCCACCCGATATATTGACATGGTTGCCACGGTCTTGCTGGTTGGTAAAGACAAGCCGCACCGCATCTGCCCAAGCCCGCTGTTCAGCATCGTCACTAAATTTCATATTGCCGTAATAATAGCTGTTCATGATGGCAACATCACAAATGCCCTGAAAAATGGCTTTCGCCTGCGCGCGGTCGTTGCCCTGCGGTTTACGTGCCAGATTACCGACAAAGGCCCGCGCCCAACTTTCGGCAGCCTCAGCGCCATTTGCGGCAATAAGCGAGGCCATCAATGCCCGGTTATAAACATGGCTGCCGGGCCGGGTACAAATACGCCCCTTCCAGTCGGGCTTGGCTAAATCTTCAAGCCGCAAAATAGCCCCATTAGCAACCCGGTCCCGCGATGCTATTAGAATGCGGGCACGTTCTGAAAGGCCAAACCACCGATTATCATTTGCACGAAGATGCGCCGGAATATTTTTTGTCAATAAATCTGACTGCACTGGCGCAAGCAAATCAAGCGCCGCATATTCGGCAAGCCGCGCAATATCCACCGTCAAGATAACATCAGCCGGGCTGGCCGCGCCTTCGGCTTGCAGGCGCTGCGCCAAACCCTTAGCAGCATAGACAACATTGGTGTCAATGCCGGTTTCTTTGGTAAAGGCATCAAGGAACGGCTGGATCAATATCTGCTGGCGATGCGAATAGATATTCAAGGTATCAGATGCCGCCGCCGGCCCGGCCGACCACAACGCCAACAACGCAAAGGCTGTGCATAGCCAGCGGTGCATCACTGAAACTCTAATATAGCGCAACAATTTCATTTTATGTCTCTGGGCCCTTAATAGGCCGGTTGGTTAATAGGCCTGCGTAGATATGGTTATTTTCAGCTTTTCCAACTCAAGTACCCTACAGATTGATATAGATGGAACAAGCGAAAATCGGACAATTCAGAAATATAAGCATTCTGCCATTTGCGAATGATTATCAATATCAAGTAAGAAAAGCAAGCGAATTTTTTGGCCTTTCCCCACCCCCCGCAATCGGGTATGAGTATCCAGCATTTACAGACCCCATTCCCGTTAGATGGCAGGCAATCATATGTTTGATATTGTGAGTGACGCGTGGATTATCGCCGTCTTACAAATTATTGCGATTGATATTGTGCTTGGCGGCGACAATGCCATCATCATCGCATTGGCCTGCCGTAACCTGCCAAAAAATCAGAAACGCGCTGGCATTTTATGGGGTACCGCGGGCGCCATTATCTTGCGGGTTATTTTGGTTTTCTTTGCCACAGCTTTGATGGAAATTCAGGGGCTACGCCTGATTGGCGGCGTGTTGTTGATTTGGATTGGCGTCAAATTGCTGACCGAGACTGGGTCCCACGACCTTGATGATAAAATTGATCAAAGCAGCAACCTACTAACCGCCATCCGTACCATCATCATTGCTGATTTTGTGATGAGCCTAGATAATGCGCTGGCGATCACCGCCGCCGCCAAAGGTGATATCGGTCTGGTGATATTCGGGTTGCTATTGAGCGTGCCCATTATCATTGGTGGCAGCGCGCTAATTTTAAGATTGATGGAACGTTTTCCGGCGATCATCACTTTGGGTGGCGGCTTGCTGGGATGGCTTGGTGGCGACTTGATCGTGAATGACAACATTCTGGCACTGGTTGGCTTTGACAGCCTCGCTTTCAATCCAAAAATTGCCGCCGTTGCCGGCGCCGTGTTTGTCGTTGCCCTTGGCAAGTTCATTGCCACCAAAAACAAAAGCCCTGCCTAATGGGCCGGCACTCCTAATCTCATAGACTGCAAAAACTATCACTTGGCAGCTTTTGAATTGCTGTTAAGATTCCGCAAAGTTTAGTGTTTGTTAGAGAGTAGCATTTGTTTTTTTGAGGATTTTTATGATGGTACCAAACACCCCGTCTATTGCCGTTATTGGTTTTGGCGAAGCTGGTTCTGCTTTGTGCACAGGTTGGAAGCGCGCTGGCATTCGCAGCTTTGATATTAAACAAAATGCCGCCGATACCGCTGCCGCCAAAATTGAACAGATGCATAAACTGGCGGTCATAGAGGCCGCTAGTGGGCGCGATGCGGTACTAGGTGCCGATTTGATATTCAGCACAGTCACCGCCGATCAAGCGTTGGACGCTGCCAGTGCCGCCGCCGACGGCATTAAGGCCGGCGCGTATTTTTTTGATCTCAATAGCTGCGCGCCATCAACCAAGCAAAAATCAGCCGCCCTTATCAGCGCCGCTGGCGGCCGTTATGTTGACGTAGCGGTCATGGCAACCATCACCCCGCTTTATCATCAAACAGCCATGCTGGTGTGCGGTGACCATGCCGAAGCCGCCATCAGCATTATGCATGACCTTGACATGAAGCCGACGCTTGTCGCCGGGCCTGTTGGCCGGGCATCAACCATAAAAATGATCAGATCGGTGCTAGTCAAAGGCATCGAAGCCCTGACCGCAGAATGTTTTAGTGCGGCAACAAAAGCCGGCGTGGTCGACGAGGTGGCAGCCTCGCTTGACGCCTCACAGACCCGCATGGGGTGGAAGGACCAAGCCCATTACAATGCCGAACGCATGACCACACACGGCGCACGCCGCGCCGCCGAAATGCGCGAGGTAATGCAAACTTTGGATGACCTTGGCATTGATAGCGCGATGACCAACGGCACCATCACATGGCAAGACCAACTTGGCCGGTTAGGGCTGTCACTTGATGATGTTGATAACTTGGAAAGCCGTATGGCTGCAATTGAAGCTGCGCGGGCCTAATCGTCTGATTTTTCGGTAAGACCGACAAATACACCTGTGCCCAGAATGGCCACAACCCCGGCCCATTGCCACACGGTCAGAGCCTCGCCCAAAAACAGCCATGATGACAATGCTGCCACCAAAACTTCTGACAACATCAAAATGCCGACAAGACCGGGCGACACATATTGCATAATGCGAAATACCAGCAATACCGATGGCAAAAACACCACGGTTGACGCCAGCGCCGCCACTGGCAGTGCCGCCACAAGCATTTTTGTTGTTGGCACCGCATCGCCAATATAAATGGCTGCCCCACCCGCCAGCAGCACACCAATAAAATATTGCATAAAGGTAATGTGCAAAAAATTTGCCCGCGGATATCGGCGAATTACCACTGACCCTAACGCCCATGAAATACCAGCTATCAGCCCCAGCAAATCTGCCGTGTCATAAGCAAAAGAAAGCGGGTTGACGCGCATCACCAACATGCACCCAAAAAGCCCACCCATAATCGCCAACCACCGCCCGAAGCCAACCCGCTCGGCCAAAAAAATATAGGCAAATAATGTTGCCCAAACCGGCGTCACATAAAATAAGACAGTGGTTTTGGTAACTGATGCGACAACCAGCCCCAGACCGTATAAGACAAAGCCCAACCCCATCAAGCCGCCGGCAATGATCGAGACCAACCAATGCGCGCGATCGGCAAAATAGGCTTTCACAATAAAAGGCAAAATGGCAAGAGACGGCAAAAGGTGAAACAGCGTCACCACCCACAAGCCGCTTAGGCCATAGCCCTCGATATGCCGCATTGGCACCCACAACACACCCCACAAGGCTGACGCCAGAAAAATGATCAGCAAGGCCTGCTTGTGGGCGTAGCGGCGTACAAAAATCTGCGTCAACATAGCGATCATTTACAACGCCCTAAGTCCGAAATAGCCGTATAATGTGTGCATCATTGCAAATCGGAAAAGGCCGCGTGAAGCCGGCGCACCGCCTCCTGCACCACGGCGCGTCGGCAGGCTATATTAAACCGCAGGAAATTTTCACCACCAGTGCCAAAACTGGCGCCATGATTGGCTGCAATCGCTGCATCACCTTCAACGCGGGCAATAAAATCCACCGCCGGCATGCCGGTGCCCGAAAAATCTACCCAGCACAGATAGGTGGCATCAATAGGCATCGCCTTTACCCCGGCGATTTTGTTGATGCTGTCTTCAAAAATACGCTTATTTTCGGCCAGGTATACCAGTAAAGCCTCCAACCAAGCATCACCAGTACGCCACGCCGCTTCGGTCATCATCATGCCCAGCCGGTTAAAAGACGTTCCGGCAGCCGAGGTTACTTTCGCTAGCTGCTGGCGCAATTCATCATCGGCAACCACAATGCTGCCAATCATCGCGCCGGCCAAATTAAAGGTTTTGGTGGTGGCCACCAGCGTGACCAGCCGGTGACTGATATGCGGGGCTATATTTGCCAAAACATTATGTTTTGCCGGCGCAAATACTAGGTCATTATGCACTTCATCGCTAATCAACAGCAAATCATGTTTTTCACAAAATGCGGCAACTTGGGCAAGTTCATCTTGGCTCCAAACGCGGCCGCCGGGGTTATGCGGCGAACAAAATAACAGAATTTTTTCGGTGCCGGTCAATTGCGCTTCAAGCCCGTCAAAATCCATGTAATAGCGCCCGTCATGCAGCATCAATGGCGATTCAACAAGCTTCCGGTCATTGGCCTTAATAATCCGTGCAAAGGCGTGATAGACCGGACTAAACACAATGACCCCGTCACCGGCCTTGCTATAGGCCTGCAGGCATGCCGCAATGGCATTGCCCAACCCATGCGCATTGATAATCCAATTTGGCTGCACATCCCAGCCGTGACGACGCTGCATCCAGTTAATCAAGGCGTTGCGGTAGTCGGTGTCATAACCAAAATAGCCATGCACACCATGCGTTGCCGCCTGATGCAGCAGTTCATTCACCGCCGGCGGTGGGCGAAAATCCATATCAGCCACCCACATGGCAATGCCAGTTGTGGGCGACACCCCATATTTACCAAGCATGGTATCCCATTTTGAAGATTGGGTGCCTACCCGATCAATGACCGCATCAAAATCGAAATCCATCAACGGGTCTCCTTTCCCTATTAGGGCACAAACAGGCTAGGACAACGCCGCCTTGCGCAGGTCCGCGATGCTCTGACGCGGTGTGATAGCTTCGGTTGCGACAACCAAATCAACCACCGCGCCGGTTTTAGATTTTAGGGCGCGGTCAAAAGCCGCTGCAAATTGATCGGTGGTTTCGACGCGCTCTGCATAAAACCCATAGGCGCTAGCCAGCCCGACAAAATCCGGGTTCTGCAAATCTGTACCAGACACCCGGCTTGGATAGGTACGCTCTTGGTGCATGCGTATGGTCCCATAGGTGCCGTTATTGATAATCAGCACAATCGGATATAACCCAGCTTGCATGGCGGTGCCAAGTTCGGTGCCGTTCATCTGAAAATCGCCGTCGCCGGTAAAACACAAAACAAACCGCTTCGGATCATGTGCCTTGGCCGCAATCGCCGCCGGCACCCCATAGCCCATTGCCCCACTTTGCGGGGCAAGAAGCCGCATATCACGGCCATATTTAATGAATTTGCTTGGCCAAATGGCAAAATTGCCAGCCCCGTTTGTGATGATGGCATCATCCGGCAGCACCGCCCGCAGATGCGCCAGCACCGCCCCCATATCAAGCTTGCCGGGTTGCGCCGCTAGCGTAAAGCTGTCGTCATAGGCGGCTTTTGCCGCCGCGCACCATTGACTACGACCAGCATCGGTTTCAAGGGTGATATTTGCTAACGCCGCCGCCATTGCGTTTGGGCTGGCCTGCAGCGGCAAGTCAACCATATAAATTTTGCCAAGCTCAGCATCTGATGGGTGACTATGGATCAGCTGTGCGGTCATTTTGGGCAAGGCGAATAGATCATAGCCATCGGTTGTGCTTTCGCCAAAGCGGATATTAACCGCGATGATGGTATCAGCCTCACGCAGCAGGGTTTTGATATACCCCAACATACCGACACCAGCATCACCCACAAAGCAGCGGTGGTGATTGTCGCAAATATCATGGAACCGGAAAGCCGCGACAAGCGGCACATCATTCGCCGCCGCAAAAGCTTCTAGATTGCGGGCGGCAGCGCTGCTCCAGCCGCTACCACCATATAGAACAACTGGCCGTTTGGCAGCCCGCAGACACGCCTGTAACTGGTCCTTTTGCGCGGATGACAAATCTGGCGCAGGCAGCACCACCGGACCACAGGGTTTTTGCGCAGTCGGGGCCCGCAACATATTTTCAGGAAGCGCCACAACAACCGGGCCGGGCCGTCCGCTTAACGCCGCCGTCCACGCCCGTGCAACAAGTTCCGGAATGCGGTCCGCATCGTCAATTTCGACAACCCATTTTGCCACTTTTCCAAAATAATGTGTGTAATCAATTTCCTGAAAGGCTTCACGCCCTTTCATATCGGTCCCAACCTGCCCTACAAACACCAGCATAGGTGATGAGTTTTGCATGGCGGTATGAATACCAATAGACGCATTGGTGGCGCCCGGCCCGCGCGTCACAAAACAAATCCCGGGGGCGCCGGTTAGTTTGCCCCATGCCTCGGCCATATAGGCCGCGCCGCCTTCATGACGGCACAGCACAAGGTCAAAATCATCGGCGCGGTCATACATTGCATCCAGCACAGCCAGATAGGATTCGCCCGGTACGCCAAACCCCTTATAGGCGCCAAGACCAATCAAACAATCCATTAGCAGGCTGCCGCCTGTTGCCCCGTCATGCGCCATATCAATCCCCACTTACTTGATGTCTTACACGCGCTGCCCGCTGGCTTTATGCGGCAGCGTGACCGTCATCACTTTAGGTAAGACTGATGACCTGCGCAACAGCGGCGGCAAAAGGTTTGTGGCGATCGCCTGACAAGCCCGCAATATTGATACGGCTATCACCAACAACATACATCGCATGGTCATCGCGTAAGCTATCAACTTGTTGTGGATTAAGGCCCAAACGCGAAAACATGCCACGATGATGCGCGATAAAATCAAAATGATCTGAATTGCATTGTTGGCGCAGCGCATCTGCCAGATCAGTGCGGATTTTCAGCATGGTGTGACGCATATCGGTCAATTCGGCCAGCCAATCGGCGCGCAAATCCGGTGTCGACAAAATCAGCCCGACAACAGCCGCGCCATGATCCGGCGCAAACGAATAATTCAACCGGTTCAAGGTTGCCAGATTGCCTTGCACAAGTTCTGCAGTGGCAGCGTCTTTGGTAATCATCATCGCTGCCCCAACCCGGTCACGGTACAGACCAAAATTTTTCGAGCAGGATGCAGCGATACACATTTCAGGCACCCGCGCCGCCATATAGCGTAACGGTGCGGCATCTTCATCCAAGCCGTCGCCAAACCCCTGATAGGCAATATCAACAAAGGGCATGGCGCCTTTTTTGATCACCAGATCGGTGATGGCGTGCCATGTTGGCATATCCAAATTCGCACCGGTCGGGTTATGACAGCAGCCATGCAACAGCAATAAATCACCGGCTTGCAGCTCTTCAAATGAA
>Ga0181607_10000253_pt1 | contig 43632 bp, 32 predicted proteins | sample 041ome_9_FD_132420 | JGI IMG/M metagenome (GOLD analysis project Ga0181607, IMG submission 132420) | Coastal salt marsh microbial communities from the Groves Creek Marsh, Skidaway Island, Georgia - 041413US metaG (megahit assembly) | ecosystem: Environmental > Aquatic > Marine > Intertidal zone...
CTGGCGGTCTACGCCGACCGTCTGCCTGAAGAGCTGCGGTATCCAGGCGATGGCCCGTTCACTGAGATGGCGAAGGCGTCGCGACTGTTCTACGGGGCCTGCCTGGGAGAAGCGATCGAGGAGTCCGTGTCCTTCTTCACCGAAAAGGCTGCACTCGGGCCAGCCGGATCCGAGCCAGACGCGGCGACCTCCCGTGGGCCGCTCGAACAGCTGGCAACGGAGTATCTGATCGTGCTGCTCGCTCGTGGTGGCCGGCCGGCCGCGGCCCTCGAGCATGCCCTTGCCTACCTGCCGAAAGCGGGTGAACAGGCGGCCTCAACTGGACTGGTGCCACCGGTGGTTCAGCTTGCGGTGGCGGCTGAAGCGGCGGAGCCCGGCTGCATGCAGCGACTGCTCGATGCCTGCCGCGAGCGGGGTGATGCGGTCACGTTTGCGCAGGCACTCGCTGTTGGCAGTGCAGCACAAACCGCACATACGAACAGCAGCAGCGACTGACCTCTGTCGGCCGGACCGCCGCACGCCTCCCTGCTGCCAGCAGGGCTACCACCAGGCAGACGTCGGTGTCTTGCAGCCACGGCAGACGCTGACCGGCCCGTAGCCCGCACGCGCTGGTGGCTGGAAGCCACGGCATGGTGGCAGCTGCCACGGCATCAGCAGTTCCTGCATCTCGTGACCACCACAGTAGCCTCGCCAGCGGTTGCACGAATCACAGGGATCGCAGCGGAGCGGCTCACTGTGATACGCACCCCAGTATCGTGGCCCGCAGCCGCAGCCATCGAAGCTGGGATGCTTCTTCTGAATCTCCGCACACCGCTTGCTCAGCTCTGCCTGCTTTCCCGCTCGCCAGCAGGCAAACGACTCCCGCAGCGAGCCGTCACACAGCTGTCGCACATCGGCGATTTTGTGCCAGCGAGGCATCTGAAAGTCAGGCTTGGCATGCCAGTCTGCAAGTGGATTCCAGTTTGCCACCCGGTCCCAGTTGAGAAACGGATTGCGTTCGGCAAAGGGACGCAGCCCCGCGAGCGGATGGCAGTCAGGACAGTCATAGCTGTCGCCACCGGCTGCAGATGCAGATCCCACCAGCATCACGACCAGCAGGCCCCAGAAACTCACCCCACGTCCAAACGCTTGCCACGTGCGTCGCATCGCATCCCCCCTGCGTCATGCATCCACCTCATCTATGAAGTGGCATCGGCATCGGTCGTAGGCAGAATCGACAAAATCCGCATGATGCGGCGAATCGCTACCCCACCAGTTCAATCGACGACCACGTGGTTGGGTCGCTGTCCCACGGGTATTCCGGTGGGGCAAACAGGGGAATCTGCCCAAGGCGGCGATCGACCACCGCTGCAAAGAATCCGAGCGTTGACTGCTCGTCAGGATCCCAGCCGGGAACAGCCGCCGCTGAGAGAACGGCATCGATCTGCCAGCCATCCGGCCGCAGCTGCGAGGTCACGTCCGCCACGCCGGCGGCGAGTGTCGCCGGCAGCTGCATCAGCTCACCATCAGCTCCTGGCACCACGCTTGACCGTGGAATGGCTGCAGCCACCGCCAACGGATCCTTGGCCTGACGCCCACCACCTGTCGGCAGCAGGGCCAGCCGCCGACAGAACCGCCCTGCCCGATGGCTCTCACCGGTCGGCCGTGTTGCCAGCCAGAGATGCAGGCCGTCGCTGTCCTCTGGCTTGGTCGCATGACACCACCGCGTGCTGTCGACGCCACGTGCAACCGCCCGCACCACGAGCCCATCTGGATGCCAACCAATCGCAAGCGTGCAGACATCGGGCACACCAACGACACCTGCAAGCGAGGGGAGCTGACAGCGAGTCGCCTGCCGTTCGTCAAACGCAGCAAGCTTAGGCAGCTTCTGGCAGGGAAAGCGAAAGCGGAAGACGGCAGCTGGATGAACAAGCGGCGACATAGCAGGGGTGCCCCCAAGGCAGGGCGATGCGGAAGGTAGCCAACGGATCCCGACGACACACAGACCATGCCGCCGACCGCCGGAAGAACCGCGAAGTATACTCGTCTGGAGCCGGTGGCCGGCGTCCCTGATCAAGGAAGACTTACCCCGTGCGAGTGCTGCAGGTTGCCAGCGAGGCTGCCCCTTTTGCCAAGACCGGTGGCCTTGCGGATGTTGCGGGGTCTTTGCCGGCTGCACTCGAACGGATCGGCTGCGACTGCACCCTGATCATGCCTGCCTACAGGCAGGTCTTTGAAGCGGGCATCCCCATCGAAAAGACCGAACTGGTCTTCGACGTTCCCGTTGGACAGCGACATCTCCGGGCAGAGATCTTTCGCTCGACACTGCCCGGCTCCAACGTGCCGGTCTACTTCGTCGGCAATGAAGCCTGCTTTGGCCGCCCCACGCTCTACGGTGGCGGGCATGACTACCCCGATAATGCGGAGCGGTTCATCCTCTTCTCGCGGGCCGCGATGGAGCTGGCAGGTCGTCTTGAAAAGCCCTTCGACGTTCTGCATGGGCACGACTGGCAGGCGGGCCTGATCCCAGCCTATCGCCGGCTGCTCTATCAGGCCTGGCCGATGCTCGCCCACGCTGTCACGGTTCAGACCATCCACAACATGGCCTACCAGGGCACGTTCTGGCACTGGGACATGCTGCTCACTGGTATCGATTGGAAGTACTTCAACTGGAAGCAGATGGAGTGCCACGGCCAGCTGAACTTCCTCAAGACTGGTCTCGTGTTTGCAGACGCAATCACCACGGTCAGTCCGACCTATGCCCGCGAGATCACCGAAGCTCCCGGCGGCTGCGGGCTCGAAGGCGTGGTGGCATCCCGCGCCGAGGTGCTCTCAGGCATCGTCAACGGCATCGACACAACTGTCTGGGATCCCCAGTCGGATCCTCTAATCCCACGGCACTACCATGCCGCAGACACGTCCTCCGGAAAGGATGCCGCCCGCATCGCCCTGGCTGCACGGCTTGGTCACCCCGCGCCAGATCCCAGGCCACTGGTCTCCTTCGTTGGCAGGCTTGCCGAGCAGAAGGGTGTCGACCTACTCGTCGAAATGATCGCTCGAGTCGCAGCCAATGGCCGTGCCCACTTTGTGATCCTGGGCACCGGCGACCCCGGCCACGAGGAGGCCCTCCGTCGGCTGGCTGCGACCTACCCAGGCACGGTTGACGTGGTGATCGGCTTTGATGAGCTGCTTGCCCACCTGATTCAGGCCGCCAGCGACATCGTGCTGATGCCCAGCCGCTTTGAGCCCTGCGGCTTAAGTCAGCTCTACGCCTTCCGCTACGGGGCGATTCCCGTGGTGCGGGCCACCGGCGGCCTGGTCGACACCGTCGTTGACGCCACACCCGAGAGTCTGGCGAATGGCACCGCGAGTGGGTTTGTGTTTGAGTCGTACAACGCAGTCGCCCTCGAACAGGCGCTCGCCCGAGCCCTCGACGCTCATGCCGACGCTGCCACCTGGCAGCGGCTCGTCACCAGCGTGATGCAGCAAGACTGGTCATGGGACACCAGCGGCCGCAAATACCTGGAACTCTACACGCAGGTGCTCGCCCGCTCACAAGCCGAGCCCACCTTCGAGCCCGAGACCTAGCCGTCCCCTTTGGGCTGTTGACCACGAAACACCCCCCGTCAATGCACGGTCGATAGTCTGCAGTTGCCGCTCCCTCGGGCGGCCATCATGATGCTTTGGCTCATCATGCATCGTCGTTTCGAGAGAAGGGTTTAATGCCGAACGCTACGTGTCGCGGGCTGGGGCTAGCTTTCCAGACGTTTGCCTTGGTGGTTGCTGCCACGGCAGTCGCTGAAGAGACCGCGTCGCTGACGCCTGGACCGATTCCGGTGATCTTCGACACGGACATCACCGGCGACTGTGACGATGTGCTCGCGTTGGCGATGCTGCATGCGCTGGCCGATCGGGGGGAGTGCCAGATCGAAGCGGTCACGATCTCAAAGATCAACCCACTCGCCGCCTCCTTTGTCGATGCGGTTAACACGTTCTACGGCCGGGGCGACCTGCCGATCGGTGCAACTCGCGACGCCCAGCGACGGGAGAGCCGCTACCTCGCGCTGTGCAAAGCCACCGAGCCCGACGGAAGCCAGCGGTATCCACACGACCTGCTCTCGAGTGACCAGGCCGACGAGGCCGTGCCGCTGCTCCGCCGTACGCTGGCGGCCGCCGAAGACCACCGAATGGTGATCATCCAGGTGGGCATCGCGGCCAACCTTGCCGACCTGCTCAGCTCACCGCCCGATGCGATCAGCCCACTGACTGGCCAGCAGCTTGTCGAAAAGAAGTGTCGGCTGGCCTCGGTGATGGCTGGCTGCTTTGGTCCGCTGCCTGAGAAGAAACGTCATCTTGAAGCGAACGTCATCAATGGTATTGCTGCCATGCAGACACTGGCCAACGACTGGCCCGAGAGCGTGCCGATGATCTGGAGTGACTTCCGTATCGGCCTCGCCACACCGTTTCCCCGTGAGTCGATTGCCCGGGACTTCAACTACGAGCCGCACCACATCGTCCGTGAGGCCTACCTGCTCCACAGCGGCCCCAACCACGACCGGCCCAGCTGGGATCTCACCAGCGTGCTCCAGGCCATCCGCCCGTTCGATGGCTACTTCGACCTCTCACCCGCTGGCCGCGTGCAGGTCGACGATGACGGCTTCACCCGTTTTGAGCCACAGCCAAACGGCCGCGACCGCTACCTGATTCTTCACGACGAACAGATCTCCCGCGTTATCGCCACCCAGCGAGCACTCACCAGCCAGCCACCTGTGCAGCCGCCAAGACCGTGAGTGAATCCGCCTTCGCAGTGAGTCCCGCATGAGAAAAGTAGTCCGCAGCTCTCGAGACAGCGGTGAGCGGGCAGCCTTTCACCGAGTTCTGCACTGGCACATGGCTTGCGGCATCGCGGAGCCGTCGACGGCTGATGCGTGGTGTCGTGCTCGACGGCGGCTTACACTTGCAGCCCGCGACGTCGCGGCGAGTGAAATCACGCGTGAGGGGAATGACGATGAGCATCATTGAGAAGCGGGCTCGATTGTTGGGCCACATGAAGGCAGTCGCGGCGGTGGCCCTATCGACGATGCATCTATCGACCGTGATTCTGACGACGATGATGCTGTCGACCATGCTTCTGCCACGAGCGTGCCTGCAAACAGCAACGGCTGCAGAGGTGTCCGAACGGCCCAACATTCTCTTTCTCTTCGCAGACGACTGGGGCCGCTACGCCTCGCTGCTTTCCGAGATCGATGGCCCCGGCAGCATCAACGATGTCGTCCGCACGCCCACGATCGACGGGATCGCCAAGCAGGGCGTGTTCTTCCGCAACGCCCATGTCAGCGCTCCCTCCTGCACGCCCTGCCGAAGCGCCCTGCTCACCGGTCGACACTTCTGGCAGACCGGCACGGGCTCCATCCTGCAGGGGGCCGTCTGGAATGCTTCCCTGCCGAGCTTCCCGGTGGCCCTGCGGGATGCCGGCTACGCCGTGGGCTACTCGCACAAGGTCTGGGGCCCGGGCCGTCCGTCCAACTCACCGTTCACCAAAGATGAGGCCTTTAACCGTCGCGGCGGCCGGGTGAATCAGTTCTCTCAGGCGGTCACCAAGATGGTGGCCGGCGGCACTGACCGCGAGCAGGCGAAGGCGGAGATCCTGGAAGAGGTCCGCGGCAACTTCCGCGACATGCTCGCTTCCCGACCCGAGGGCTCGCCGTTTTGCTACTGGTTTGGTCCCACCAACGTGCACCGCAAGTGGATCAAGGGCAGCGGCAAGGCCCTCTGGGACATCAACCCTGACGACCTCAAAGGCAAGATGCCGGCCTTCCTGCCCGACGTACCGGAAGTACGCGAAGACCTGGCCGACTACTTTGGAGAGATCGCGGCCTGGGACGCGTCGGTGGCCACGATCCTCGATGAGCTCAAGGCACAAGGCATCGCCGACAACACGCTGATCGTGATCAGCGGCGATCACGGCGCTCCTGGCTTCCCGCACGGAAAGTGCAACCTCTACGACTTCGGCACTGGTGTCTGTCTGTCGATCACCGGCCCAGGTGTGACTGGTGGCCGCGTGGTCGACGACATGGTGAGCCTGATCGATCTCGCGCCGACCTTCCTGGAGGCGGCCGGGCTCGACTCCCCAGCCTCGATGACGGGCCGCTCGCTCTGGAATGTGCTCGCCTCGACCAAGAGCGGGCAGGTGGACCCCGCTCGCGATCATGTCTTCACTGGTCGCGAGCGGCATGTGGAAAACGCCCGTGCCGACTTCACACCCTATCCGCAGCGGGCGATCCGCACGCACAACCATGTATTGATCCACAACTTCCGGCCCGACCGCTGGCCACTCGGCGATCCCTACCGCCTCGAAGACGGCCCCGAGCCGACGGTCGACGAACTGGAAAACAACACCCGCGCGACCCTCCCCGACGAAGACGCCGGCCCAACCAAAGCCTGGCTCGTTGGTGCGAGAAACACCGAGCGATGGCAGGCCCACTTCGACAAGGTCTACGGCAAGCGGCCAGAGGTCGAACTCTATGACCTTCAGAACGACCCCGAGGAGATGACCAACCTCGCCGACGAGCCAGATGCCGCACAGTTGCGAACTCGGCTCGAAGGCCAGCTGATGGCGGAGCTGAAGCGAACCGCCGACCCGCGGCTGATCGATGACGGCCGCTTCTATGAGACGCCCCCGATGGCGGGGCCCCTCGCCGCCGGCAAAACCTCCGAGCGGCCCAACGTCCTGTTCATCGCCATCGATGATCAGAACGACTGGATCGGCCACCTCGGTGGGCATCCGATGGCAAAGACACCCCATCTCGATGCCCTCGCTGCCCGTGGCACGACCTTCCTCAATGCCCACTGCCAGGCACCGCTGTGCAACCCATCACGCACGAGCCTGATGCTCGGCCTTCGGCCAACGACCACCGGTGTGTACGGCCTCGCGCCGTGGTTCCGCACCCTGCCGGAGTGGACTGATCGTGTGGCCCTGCCGCAGCACTTCGCCGCTCACGGCTACCACACCGCCGCCACCGGCAAGATTTATCACGGCGGCACCGGGCGACGAGCCAAGCCGGGCACAACAGGAGCGGATCAGCCACCGGAGTTTCTCGAGACAGCTCCTTTTGGCGGCGTCGGCTCCAAGCCTCCCGCGAAACTGATCCCGGCAACACCGATGGGCAACCACCCACTGATGGACTGGGGCGTGTGGCCACCCGACAACGACGACACGCAGAAGGGCGACTACCAGGTGGCAAGCTGGACGGTGGAGCAAATCAAGAAGGCTCCCAAAGACAGGCCGTTTTTTCTGGCCGCCGGATTCTTTCTTCCGCACGTTCCCTGCTACGCCACGCAACAGTGGTTTGATCTCTATCCCGACGACGACTCGGTGCTGCCGCCCTTCCTCGCCGAAGACCGCGACGACACGCCGCGTTTCTCCTGGTATCTGCACTGGTCGCTGCCCGAGCCGAGGCTCGCCTGGCTGGAGGAAAACAACCAGTGGCGGAACCTCGTGCGGAGCTACCTCGCGTGCACGAGCTTTGTCGATGCCCAGATCGGAAGGCTGCTGACCGCCCTGGAGGAAGCTGATCTCGCAGACAACACAATTGTTGTCGTCTGGGGTGACCACGGCTGGCACCTCGGTGAGAAGGCAATCACTGGCAAAAACACCCTCTGGGATCGCGGCACCAAGGTGCCGCTGATCTTCGCCGGCCCTGGCGTCTCCGCTGGCCAGCGGTGCACGCAGCCTGCCGAACTCCTCGACATCTATCCGACGCTGATCGATCTCGCAGGTATTTCACCCCGAGCGGATCTCGAAGGCATCAGCCTGCTTCCCCAGCTAGACGATGCCCAGACGCTTCGGGTTCGCCCGGCAATCACCAGCCACAACCAGGGCAACCATGCCGTGCGGAGCGAGCGGTGGAGGTACATCCACTATGCCGACGGCAGCGAAGAGCTCTACGACATGCAGGCCGATCCTGATGAGTGGAAGAACCTTGCTGCCGAGCCGACGCTCACCAGCGTGCTGGCGGAGCATCGTCGTTGGCTACCCACAGTCGATCGACCACCAGCTCCCGGCAGTGCCCACCGTGTGCTGACCTACGATCCCGCCACCGATGAGGCCATCTGGGAAGGGGCGACCGTTCGTCGCACAGACCCGATCCCGCAGTAACCTGCCCGACCGAGTAGTCACCGGGCAGCAGGGCCTTCCTGATCAGCCACCGAGGCTCTCCGGCGAAGACCGACGGGTCTCCACGGAGTCGATCCGGATCCGCGCAGGCGGCAGACTCGCAATTACCTGTCGCCCGTAGGCCTTGGTGCGGACCCGTGGGTCGAGCAGTACCACGATGCCGTGATCGTCACGCCTCCGCACCAGACGCCCAAATCCCTGTTTGAGTTTGATCACCGCCTCCGGCAGCTGGAAGTCGAAGAACGGATTGCCGCCCGCTCGACGGATGGCCTCAATCCGCGCGGCAATCAGCGGTCGATCCGGCACTGCAAATGGCAGCCGAGTGATGATCACATTCACCAGCTGCTCACCAGGTAGATCGATACCCTGCCAGAACGAATCGGCCCCTAGGAGCACACCCTTGGGCCCTTGGCGAAACAGTTCCAGCATCCGCGACTTCGGCAGCCCATCAGCCTGACTGACCAGTCGGTAGCCACGCGCTCCACACCAGCCCGCCAGTTCTCGGGTGGCAAAGGAGAGTGCCTCGTGACTGGTGAAGAGCACCAGCGCTGCCCCCTCCGTCTCGGCCAGGTAGCGTCGGATCATCTCCAGGCTGCGACGTTCGAAGGTGGACTTGTCGGTCGGGTCAGGCATGCCTTCGACCAACACCAGTTCCACCTGCTGCTGGTAGTCAAAGGGACTCCCAAACTGCACGCCCTCAGCCTTCTCCAAGCCGAGCCGCTGTCTGGCGTAGGTAAATGCATCGGGGCCGCGAGTGCCATCAGCCGCGATCACGTTGCCGTCAAGGTCCAGCTCCCGCTCTTCATCATTCCCGTGCGTTGGTGAACCGTCTCCCGCGGTGGACAAGGTGGCACTGGAGAGAATCACACTACCGATCCGGCTGAAGAGCTCTTCCCGCAGGGTCTCCCCCACGTCGATCGGTGCGCTGGCGATGCGAATCCGTCGCCGTCCTCGCCGCCCTCGCGTCGCCTCCACCCACCAGACACTCCCGGGCACGCCCTGTTTGAGCCAGGTCTGAATCGCCCCAGCACTCGCCGACAGCCGGTCCGCCGCCGCATGGAAATCCAGCCGCTCACTTTCTGCCGATATCCCGTCAGCGGCGTTGCGGATTTTCTTTGAGAGGGACGCCAAGGCATCGCCAAGACTGTCGGGGATCAGCCCTGGCTTTTCGATCCGCCACGGCCCGCTGGACTGTTTCTGACCTTCACTACCCGCTGCTGCCTCGAGGAGTTCATCAAAGAACGCCTCTGCCTCGATTCGGCAACGGGTGACCTCGTGCGCCAACGGCTCCAGCTTGTAGTGCACCAGCAGACCACGATGGGTGCGGTCGTTGTAGAGCTTCGTGAGCACTCGCTCGATTGCGATGTTCGACAGGCCGATCCCTAGGTGTTCACTCGCCACCGCCTCCACGGTGTGGGCCTCATCAAGCACAACGATGTCGTAGGCAGGCAGCAGGCTTGCCCCACTCCGCCGTAATGCCAGGTCAGCGAAGAACAGGGCATGATTGACGATCACTACATGCGCCCCCGCGAGCCGACGTCGCGCTGCCATGTAGTGACACTGCTGATGATGGGAGCAGGCGCGACCCAGGCAGTTCGCGGAATCGCTCTGTACCTCTTCCCAGACACTCGAGGCAGGCACCGCGGGCAGGTCAGCCAGTGAGCCATCGAGCGTCTTCTTTGCCCAGGCTCCGATCGCCTCCAGCTCCGCGACTTCAGTGTCTTCACGAAACAGGCTGCCGGCCCGTTGCTGGGCCACCTCAAGCCGCCGCAGGCTGATGTAGTTGCCCCGACCCTTGGCGAGCACTGCGGAGAACTCGCGAGGCATCACCGACGCCAGCAGCGGCACATCCTTACTGACGAGCTGCTCCTGCAGAGCGATCGTGTTTGTCGAGATCACGACCCGCCGCGGCCTCGCCCCAGCAGCCGGCTCTGCAAACGGATCGTCGTCATCCGTTGCCGGCACCTTTGTCACCTCCGTCTCCTGGTCAGCGGTCACGGCCAACACCGTCGGCACGAGGTAGGCCAGGCTCTTGCCCACCCCCGTTCCGGCTTCGCAGAGCAGATGCCGCCGCTCCCGCACCGCCGCATCAACCGCACGGGCCATGGCCAGCTGTTCCGGTCGCGATTCCCAACCGGGATGGCGGGCCGCCAGCCTCCCATCGGCAGCCAGGACGTCGTCGGGAGAGAGCATGAGGGGCCTGAGAGGCGAAGAAAGAACTCCCGAGCTTGCCGAGGAAGCCCTCGGCGGCTGGGAGCTGAGGGCGGGTGAACGACCATCCCCAGGGGAATATGGGGGATTTTCACCTTTTTTCCACCCCAGGGGAACATTACAAACTACTGGACTACGGCGGGATCCGTCGGTTTTTTGAGAGAGTGAGGCAAAGGTGCACGACGGCCCAGGACCGGCCAAGGCGTGGGGCGGCGTATTCTCCGTACCCACCGATGAGCGGATGGAAGCGTTCTCCGAGAGCGTTTCTTACGACTGTCGCCTGGCTGAAGACGACATTGCGGGCTCGACAGCCCACGCGACCATGCTCGCCGCCTGTGGCATCATCTCTGCTGCAGAGGCAGAGAGCATCGTCACCACGCTCGCCGAGATTGGCCGTGAGATCGCCGAGGGCCGGTTCCCCTTCTCGACCGCACGCGAAGACATCCACCTCAACATCGAGGCGGTGCTCACGGAGCGAATTGGAGATGCCGGTCGCAAGCTGCACACCGCCCGCAGCCGCAATGACCAGGTTGCCACCGATCTGCGGCTGTTCTGCCGCCGGGCAATCGATCGCCTCGATGCAGGCCTGACACAGCTGCAGCGGTCGTTCCTCGACCTGGCCACACGAGAAAAGGATCTCGTGATTCCCGCCTACACGCACCTCCGCCGGGCCCAGCCCGTCCTCGCTGCCCACCAGCTCCTCGGCTGGTGCGAAAAGTTCGATCGTGACCGTGAACGGCTCGCCGACTGTCGCAAACGGGTCAATCGTCTGCCTCTTGGCTCAGCCGCGCTTGCTGGCAGCAGCCTGCCAATCGATCGTGAGCAGGTGTCCCAGGCTCTCGGCTTCGACAGCGTAATGGCCAACAGTCTCGACGCGGCGAGCGACCGTGACTTTGTCTGCGAGCTCGCCTTTGCGATTGCCCTCGCGGGCGTGCACCTTTCGCAGTGGGCCGAGGAGTGGATCCTCTACAGCAGCGAAGAGTTTGGCTTCTTGCTGCTGCCAGAGAACTTCTGCACCGGCAGCTCGATCATGCCACAGAAGATCAATCCCGATGCCCTGGAACTCTCCCGCGGCAAGTCTGCTCGCCTCGTGGGCAACCTGCAGGCCTTGCTGGTGCTGCTGAAGGGCTTGCCAACGGCCTACAACCGTGACCTGCAGGAAGACAAGGAGCCGATCTTCGACTCCATCGACACCTTGGAAGCGGTGCTCGGTATTGCCGTTCCGCTGGTTGCTGGCACGCGTTTCAATCGCGACCGCATCACAGCCGGCATTCACCGTGGCCATCTCGATGCGACGAGTCTGATGGAAGCCTTGATCGCCCAAGGCGTTCCTCAGCGAACCGCTCATGAGACTGTCGGCAAGCTGGTCCGGGCAGCAATGGACCAAGGCGTGTCTCTTTCTGATCTTTCTGACGACGAGTGCCGGGCCGCTTCTCCAGCGTTCACCCCGGCAGTGCGAGAAGCCCTCGGCCCACACCAGGCGGTGGCACGGATGCAGAGCTACGGCTCGACAGCACCCGCTCAGGTAGCCCACCAGCTGGACCGCTGGCAGGAGCGACTCGCAGACGCAGGAGCCTCGGGCGACTAGACAACTCACCTCTTCACGTCACCCCTTCACGATGGACGAACGCATGGATGCCTGTCCTTCCACCTTGTCGAGCAACACGCTCAATGACGGTTTTGTGCGCGGGCCGCTGGGCAGCCGCCAGCTGCTGTCGGCAGGCCTAGTCGTCATGCTGCTGTGGGCCACGCCGCTGACCGCTGCTGAGCCCCAAGATCCATTGGCTCAGGCGGTCATCGATTCGCTGCGGGCAGACCGCCGTACCACCCCAGAGGAACTGCTCGAAGCCGTCATTCTGGCGAGTGATGTGGATGCCTACGAACTTGCATCAGAGTTCCTCGGGCAGTTCGTCGACGTTGTGGCGGCGATGGGAGATGAACGCGAGAGCAGGCTCGCCGATCTCGCCGATCTCGATCCTGTCGGTCTCATACGCACAAAGCGACGACTCGGTGCCCTGAATCCAGAAGCGATTGATGTTCTCAACGCGGTCCAACAGGCCTCGCTGCGGCGGTATCAGGATCCCGCCTGGCTCTCAGAAGTTTCGGCTGGCCTCTCCAGTCCCTCCTCCAGCGAACGGGGCAAAGCCTTTGACATTCTCGCCCGGGCAGGCATTCATGCGATCCCCGCGGCCGTCGAGATCCTCAACCAGCCTGAGCCTGCGGATGAACAAGCACGGCTCGGCCGGGCCCTCGCGTGGCGACTGATCCATGAGCTTGGCAGGCCCGCCCGTGAACCGTTGCTCAACTGGTTAGGGAGTGCGGACGTGGCTCGCTGGCCAGGGGTGATCCGCGGCCTCGCCGCCTGCGGCTCCCGCCGCGAGGCTGACTACCTCCTCGCCCCCATGCTCGTGATCGATTCGCCTCCCGAGGTTGTCTCCGCAGCGACCGAGGCCTTCCAAACACTCTCCGGCAGCTCTTCCACCCGTCTGCCTAGCCCCACCCAGGCGGTCGGCCGGCTGACAGGTCGGCTGGACTCAACCCTCCGTCCAGAAACCCTGCTGCCCGAAGGCATCATTCTCGATGGGGAAGGATCACCCGACTTCACCGCTGATGATCCTGTGGCGGTCGCCACGATTCCACCGCAGGAACGTGGCGGTGATCCCAATCTGCTGACCACCGCAGCCCTGTTTGATCCGCAGGCAGGCACCGTCGTCCGCAGCCAGCTCAGCCGCCGTTTCGTGCGGGGCCTGCGGGCAGCGCATCTCTCACGCGACCTGATGGCTCTGGCGACCGACGATCCGCTTGCTGTTCGGCTCGCCATCCTGGCCCAGCTGGAGATGATCACGCTCTCCAGTTCACCGACAGATCCGCAGAGCCTGGCGTTGATCAAAGCGTCGCTGACAGGCCCTCGCAGCTTTGATGCTCAGGTGGTCGCGGATGTGCTTGATGAGGCGGTTGAGCGGGGCATGCACAATGCAGCTGAAGCCGCCGTGCGCGGCATCGTTGATCACTACACCACGACGGGCGACACCGACACAGGGCTTCCGCGGCAGCTGCGTGAGCCGATGCAGCAACTCCTGTTCACGCCTGACCTCGAACTTCGGTTTCAGGCAGCCGCAGCTCTGGTCACCCTCACCGATGGCCCATTCGCCGGATCGAGCCAGGTCGTGGAGACGCTCGCCTTCTGCGCCGCATCTAACGGAGCCGACCGGGTGGTGATCGCCCATCCGCAGCACTCGGTGGCGGTCAACCTCGAGTCGTATCTCGCCCAGTACGGGTTCCGAGCGGAACTGGCAGCCCGGGGGGTCGATGCGGTCACCGCTGCGACCCACTGCGACACACGGCTGGTCATGCTCTCGGCGCGGCTCGGAGATCCAGACGCCTTCGAGGTCGCACAGCTCATCCATAAACGAGCGGCCGATGAGCCGATCGCTGTCTTGATTGCGATCGATCCGGGTGATGATGCAGGAGCCGCTGCGATGCGGAACCGTCTCGAACACCGGCTCAACGGCTTCGAGGGCCAAGGCCTCTACTGGGTGACCCTCACCGATCGACTCCCCACTCTGTTTGAGGCAGAAATCTCCCCAGACACTGGCGAACCACTCGCTGAGGCACGGCTCGGCAGCATGCTCGATCGGATCGATCGCCAGTCGCTGCTGTTGCCAGCGCGGCGTACAAAACTCGCGAACGCCCGGCTCGCTCGAGGGGGCCAGGCGGTGGCACATCTCGCCACACTTGCCGGACGTGGTGTCGATGTCGACCTCGCTGTGGAAACCGTCACGCAGCTACTCGAGCGACGCCAGCACGCCGCAGCCTGCATCGCCATGCTCGCTGCGACCGACACCAAAGCGGCCCAGGCAGCCCTGGTGGAGACGGCCTGCCGGCCGGTAGAAGCGGACGCCTTGCGGCAGGCCGCCGCGAAAGCACTCGATACGAGCATCGACGACTTCGGGATTCTCCTCGACGATGCCTCGGTAGCGACGTTTCTTCGTCGGTACAATGGAGCAACCGACCCGATACGCCGGGCGGTCCTGGAGGTACTCGCTTCGATCGATCCGATCGTGGCCGCCTCACCTGGCAATGCAGACGGTGGCTCACCTCCGCCGCAGCGTCGCTAGGGCCCTGCTCCTCGACTGCCGCTGCGCTAAGCAGCTCCTCCATCGCGATGCTCAACACCCCAGACGACGACGCTTCAGCACCGCCGATTCGCGGTGTCGTCGGCCATGGGAAGGCGATGCAGGAGGTCTATTGCCTGACCCGTCAGGTGGCTGCTTCAAATGCCTCGGTCCTGCTGACCGGAGAAACGGGAACAGGTAAGGAAGTGATCGCCCGTGCGATTCACGAGCTTTCCCCGCGGGGCACTGGACCATTCGTACGAGTCAACTGTGGAGCACTCTCTGAGAGCCTGCTTGAGAGCGAGCTCTTTGGCCATGTCCGTGGCTCCTTTACCGGAGCGGTCACCAACCGGGCCGGACGCTTTGAAGCAGCCCACACCGGCACAATCTTCCTTGATGAAATCAACTCCACCTCACCGCAGCTGCAGGTCAAGCTGCTGCGTGTCTTACAGGAGCGGGAGTTTGAACGTGTGGGCGACACCGAAACGATCCGAGTCGACACGCGCGTGATCGCTGCGAGTAACCGCGAACTGCTCGACGAGGTTGCCTGTGAACGATTCCGCGAAGATCTCTACTACCGGCTCAACGTGGTGCCGATCTACCTGCCACCACTGCGGGCCCGCCGGGAAGACATCCCGCAGCTCGCGCGTCACTTCCTTGAGATCTACAATGAGGAAAACGATCGCTTTGTCGTGCATCTCCAGAAAGATGCCCTCGACGCTCTGGTGAAGTACCACTGGCCCGGCAATGTTCGTGAACTGCAAAACGTGATCGAACGCTGCGTTGTGCTCGCTCCTGGTGATGAGATCGACCTGGCCCTGCTGCCTCCTACAATCCGCGGCGAAACGGTGGGGCCTGTTGTGCCTGGTCGCGGAGGTGATCTCGACAGCCTTGCACGAGAGCTGGTCGAGCAGGGGCTCACGACCGCTGCAGAAGATGACGACAACCTCTTCGAGCGGGTTGTCAGCCGAGTCGAACGCGAACTGATTGCACAGATGCTTGCCGCCTGCGGAGGCGTGCAGCTCAAAGCCGCCGCACGCCTCGGCATCAACCGCAACACCCTGCGGAAGAAGCTCACCGAACACGGCCTCGAAGACGGCGAGTAGCGAGGCACATGCCGGCCTCGTCGTCAGTCGCCCTCATGCATCTCGCGGGCATGGTAGCTCGATCGCACCAAGGGGCCGGAAGCGACGTTGGTAAAGCCCATGGCTCGGGCCTGGTCGCCGAGTTCGTCAAACTCGTCCGGTGGCACATACCGCTCAACCGGTAGGGCATCGAGAGTGGGCTGGAGATACTGGCCAAGGGTCAAGAAATCGACACTGTTGGCCAACAGATCCGCAAAGACCTCAAGCAGCTCGTCGCGAGTCTCACCAAGGCCGAGCATCAGTCCACTCTTGGTCTTCACACCAGGCATCAGTCGCTTGGCATCTGCCAGCAGCTGCAGGGTCCAGGAATAGCGGCTCTTTCGGCCCCGGACGTGTCGGTAGAGCCGGGGAACCGTCTCGGTGTTGTGGTTAAACACATCCGGTCCCGCTGCCATTACGATTTCCATCGCCCCTGGCTTGTCGAGGAAGTCGGGAACGAGCACCTCGACCACTGCTCCGCTGACCTCACGGACAGCGCGAATCGTACGAGCAAAGTGATCCGCTCCACCGTCAGGCAGGTCATCCCGGGTGACACTTGTGATGACCACATGCGCAAGCCCCAGCCGCTTGGCTGCCTCCGCAACACGCTCCGGCTCATCTGCCTCCAGGGTTTCTGTTTTTCCCTTCGGTACCGAACAGAAACCACAGGGGCGGGTACAGACATTGCCGAGAATCATGAAGGTGGCTGTTCTGGACGACCAGCACTCCAGCCGGTTGGGGCACTTGGCGGAAGAGCAGACAGTCTCCAGGCCGAGCTCTTCGACCAGTCTCGCGGTCTCACCATGCCCTCCGCCTGGCTCGAGGTTGCGACGAAGCCAGGGAGGCAGCCGTCGACTCGCGGGGAAAGGGCTGCTGCTGCAACTGCCGGTCGCGGAGGCTGCCGTCTCGAGCGAGAGAATCGGTAGGGAAGAAAGCGGCTCAGCCGACATGTCGTCTCGCAGGGTGAGGGGAAGGCGGGCGGGCGGCGGTGGAACCGCCAGGAATACCCGATTGTAGGCTGACCACCTCGGCGTTGAAGGCCGCAGCCATCTCCTGAACGATCACCGACCTCGCTTCGGTGGGCGCGGCTCGGCGACGACGTTCGGCCTCAACGGATCCCATCCCCCCCTGCGGCGTTGTGCGCACCCGGCGACAGACCTCCGTCGCCGTCGCCACATTGACGAAGCCACCGTGCGAAACGACGCCACGGCGAACAGAGATCCCAACGGCTGCGAGCAGGCCACTGTTTCCAAAAACGCCGGGGATGCCTGGAACACGGCGTGCTGGACACTTCATGGCCGCAGCCGCTGCAGCCAGACCAGTTTCAAAGCGATCGACGTAGGCCGCCACATCGTGTTCACCAAGTCCGAGATCGGTCAGCCTGGCAAACAGATAGACGGCCAACTGCCCAGTCGTGTGTGGCACAGCGCCGCCTCCACGACCGACAAACCGTAGCCGAATACCCATCCGCTGCAGCTCGTCGTCCGTCAGCTCCACATCCCGCCGCGAGGCCAGGCGACCGAGCGTGATCACGTCAGCATGTTCGCACAGAAGCAGCGTCGGCCCGCAGCCGTCAGGCTCCGCAACCTCAAACGACAAGCGTTCGGCCACCCGCAGGTAGTCCTCGAAGTCGATCCGCCCAGCAAGCCACACCGACAGCCGAGCCGTCGGCATTTGCGGCGGTGCGTTCGTGTCACAAGAGGCTTTGGAACGAGACATGGCAGTTGCTTGCGACGTTTTCTTATTCGTCCCGCTCTTCAGGCATCAACAGCCCTTCAAGAACACTCCACGTCATCGGCTGCCAGGCGATGGCATCGGGAAGTCGGCCGTGGGGAGAAACCTCAACCCGATGCTCGATGGCCGTATCCACACACCGCCCCAGCTGCTCCAGCCATTCAGGCACCTCAACACCAGAGCCAGCCGCAAGCCCGAGAAAGCTCTCTGCACGCTGCTCAAGCGCCTCAGCTGCGGGAGTTGGCCCGCCTTGGCGAAGCTCCCGCACGGCCGGCTCAACCAACGACTCCAGCTCATCCTGCTCAAGCACCGCTGTGAATGGCCGCTGCACGCAGTCAGCCACGCTCGCCAGTCGCAATCCCCAGGTCGACTCAATCTCGGCCAGGCGACGCTTGAGACCTTCGGAGGTCGCAGCAGTCTCTTCACGCATGCGGCTTCGCCAGGCGGCTGCGGCTGCCGTCTCGCCGCGACCGGCGAGCACCCGATGGGCCATTCCCACCGGCCGCAGCGTCCAGCTGATCCGGTCGTACTCCGCCTTGATCCGCAGAAAGTCAAGAAGAATATGCAGATACTCTCCCCGATCCGACTGTGATGTAGTGGAGTTCCAGTCGCGGTATTCCGCATGGTTCTCGGCGACGCTCTCAAGCACCAGCCGCACGCGTGCCGCCGCATGACGCAGTGGGAGTTCACCAGACATGATCGCATTGAGCAGCGGTGGTCGCTCGCTCTCTGGATCAAACTCCGACTTCTCCACCAGGCCTTCAAGCCAGGGCCGCACTCCACGACGAAGGATGCCGCGCAGTGACGTGGGGGCCATCAGGTGTTGGGTAAACAGCCCACCACCATACCGCTCCACAAAGTCACGGATCACCGCGTAGACCTTGTCGTCCCGCATCCGTTCGAGCACCGAGAGCCGCAGCTGCCGGGCATGCGTCATCCACGTCTCAAGCAGCCGTGGCACCAGCTGTGACACGCCTTCAAGAATCTGCTCGTTGCGGGCTTCGGTCGTCTCACCGTTGGAGCCGGCCGACTCACAGATCCGCTCGACGAGCGACGTGGTGGCGGCTTCAAACACGCGGTCAAACTCGCTGACACTGGCCGCCCCAGGCGGCCGGTGCCGCTCCAGCGACTTTGCCAGACGAACAAGCTGAATCGTTTCGGCAATCAATCCCAGCCGCGGCAGGCTGGAGGCCAGCCGTTCCAGCAGCCGCTCACGACGTCGCGCGGCCACGATCTTGTCGGGGCGTCCTCCGCGGGAGAGCGGCACATAGAGCACCCGACGGCCAGCCAGCTGATGCTGCACATGCTCAAGCGTCGCACGAGTTGCCTCAACGTTGCCTGTGAGCATCGCTCCAAACAGTACGCCCACCGCGCCACGTCCGGAGGAGGAGACTTCCGTGCGTCCGTCAGCAATCGCCCGATGAGCGGCAAGCATCCAAAGGGTTTCGGAGAGCTGGACGGCCGACTCTAGCAGCCGCTCAGCAGCCGCATCCGCCGCGAGCCGCATCCGATCCTCATCGCTGGCTGAGAGCATTGGCCCTGCGTCGCTTGAGGCCCGTTCGCTAATCGCCGCAGACGCGCGAACCATGGCATTCCGCAGTCGACGCAGGACATGCCGCCAGCCTGCCACCGAATCGAGTTCGGCCTCGTGGATCTTCGCCACCCCTTCGGCGGTCTGATGACACCAGGCGATCACAACCGTCCGCACCAGCCGGGCCACACCCGCAAGAAACTCGGCAGCCTCTTCGACCTCTTCCAACGGCCCGACATCGTCGCTCCCTGAGGAGCCCGCCTCGAGCATGCCCCCTTCGACACCGTCATCGGCGGAATCTCGCCAGACCATCGTCTCATAGGCGGCGGCCACACTCTCGTCGACATCGTCATCATCTTCAGACCGCTTGCCCGCCAGTCCGTTCCCACCGGCACGGTCACCGACCACGAGATCGATCAGATCAGCCACACCCGACGTGTTGGCTTCGATGAGCTCAAGAAACCGCCGCTGACGGGTGCGTGATGCCGATGAAGGATCGTTGAGCGCACTTGCCAGCCAGGCTTCTGCCGCATGCAGCCACTCGTCGCCACTCCGCGAAAGCAGGTCGCCTTCCAGCAGTGACGCCCAGTGCACGATCAGCCCCATGGCCGCATCGAGATCACCTTCACGGATCAGGGCCGACGCGGCCTCGGCATGACTGCGGGTCGACGAAAAAGCAGCGACTTCCTTCCGCCAGAATCCTGGTGGCGGCGCCTCCGGCCCCGCCTCGCGACGACGCTCCAAGGCCCGGATCACATCACGGGTTGAGTCAAGAATCTCCCGGCCCGAGAGATGCGACACCCCTGAGACCGTGGTCGTCGCATGGCGATCCCACCAGCCGGCAAGCCGCTCAAGGGCTCCCTCCGCACGCGAGGCGAGATCGGCCTGACCCGCCAAAGCTGCGGTCCGCCAGGCAGCCGCGGTCCCCTCAAGAACCGCAGCGGTCATCGACACTAGATCTTCCACGCGAGGGTCAGGCAGGCTCTCTCCACCCGGATCGTGCAGGGGAAACTGCCCGCCGAGGCCGAGAATGTTCCACGGATCAACTGCAGCACCACAGGCAACGGCACGAAACAGCAGATCCGTCGCCTCTGCAAGTAGTTCGAGGGCGGCACTGACCTCTCCTCGGACCACCGCCTCCTCCGCGGCAACGGTGCGACTCATCACTCGCGAGGCCATTCGGGCAGAGGTCGCCGGCACCCGACGAGCCATCCGCTCGGCAGCTGCCTGACGGCCGAGCCGGGCAAAGACCGACGCCAGCGACACACTCTCCACCTGCTTCGCGCGGGCCGCTGCCAACGTGGTGTTGATATAGCGGCGGACGCCACCAAACGGCTGCCGCAGCCGCTCTGTCTCATCTTCCAGTCGGGCACGATGTTCCACTGGCAGCGTCGTCATCAGCCACCGATAGAACTCATCGCGATACCCAGCGATCTTCGGAAGGAGCTGGGTCAGCGGAAGCCCTGCCTGAAGAGCCCCCGGTCCATGTCCGGAGAGCCCCGCAGCCATCAAAAGCACTCCCGCGAGCACCGCGGATGCCTCGTGCAGACGCTCGTGGGACGGCGCGCCAGGCTGTTCAGACCAAGACCGAATACCTTCGAGTGTCGCCTGCTGCACCACCAGTCGTCGGTACCAGCCGCGGCCGTCGATCCGATCGGGATCCCACAGCCCAAAGAGATAGTTGGGGCGACTAGCCGCTGGATGCAAGAAGTCAAAGGCTCGCGGATCAACCGCCAGCTCCTCAAGCATCGAGAGATCAAAGTCTGCTTGATTGGTGAGGGCCTGGGGAGCCTGCTGCAGGATCTCGAGTGCTCCGGAGATCAGTCCGGAATACCGACCGTGCGCAACACCTGCTCCCGCGACAAACAGTGGCAGCGGACGCACCCGCTCATGCGGATAGGGTTCGGAGAGACGTTCGTTCTCCAGCACTGCCACCGGACGCCATCCGACATAATCATTGAGCGTTCCAATTGCTCGCTCGAGCACAGCGTGCGAGTCGTCGAAGGGGCCACCGGTTGCCAGCACCGCTTGCGCTGCGGCAGCCATGAAGAAGGGCCGCTCAAGAGCTCCGCTGGGCTGATGCTCCAGGAGGTCTCGATGAAACTCACGATACGCGGTCGGCAGCTGGTCAAACGTCAGTGAGAGCACATGCCGAGCTTGCTCAGCATTACGAAATGCCGGTGCTTCACGCTCCAGTACCGCGAGGCGTCGCCTGAGCAGGTCCGCAACCGCGGAGAATGCCTCGGGGCGTTCGAGACTGCCGACAGCAATGGCACCAGGCGGAGCAGCCGTATCAGCACCACCAGCCTCTGCGGCCTCGGACTCTTCGCTGCTGGCAACCGGCTCTCCACCAGGCTCGACCTGGGTGAAGAGCTCGTTCATGGCCTGCCAGACACTGGGATCGAACGCCCCAGAGGAGAAGTTCAGGTATCCGAGCAGAGTGGCCGCGGGATCGTTGGTCGGTTGCGACGCATCGGCTGTCGTCATCGTGCCCGCTCCCTCCGCGGCTGGCTCGACACCGACCGCTCCTCTTACTCGCTCTCACCGGTATGACCGCTACAAATGGTCACCTTTTTCAGACTCTCCAGGTTTGAAGGTATCGTTTCGTGGGGGATGTTTGAAGCAGAGACGCTCCTTCCGGGAAACAAGCCATGAACCTGTCTTTTTCAAAGACGCTCGCTGCCAAAGCTCACGTTGCGTTGCTGTTCCTCGCGACTTCAGCTCCTTTCGCCCACGGTGGTGACATCTGCGTTGCTGAAGACCTTGCGGCTGCCAGCGGCTGGCATCTCAACTGGGTGGTGCAGGTGCCTTTTGACACCGACCGCACGGAGCTGGAATCCCTCGGCATCGGCGACGGCATGGTGGTGGCTACGTCGGGCGACGGTCGAGTGCACGCCTACCGGGAGTCGCCCGCAACACTCCCCGGCACCCTGGCGTGGAGCCAGCGAATTGGGCATGCCACCGAGCCGGGATTCACCGCACAGATTGGCCCCTCGCTCGTGCTCGCGACCCGCGGTCGCAACCTCTACAGCTTTGATCGAGAGACGGGTGATCGACTCTGGGCAGACCATCTCGGTCGTATGCCCAACGCGCCAGCCGTCGAAGGTGACAACTGGGTGTATGTCCCTTTTGGTCCGCTGCGTGTCCTCCGACTGACGGCGTATCCAACAGGCCGCACCACGTCCATGATCAAAGCTGCTTCGCTTGCTGCAGCTGATGCCGAAGCAGCCGAGGTAGCGAAACTCGGTCGTCGTCGCGCTGCTCTGGAAGACCATGCACCGCTCCTGCTTGAAGCTGGCACGGAGCGAGCGAAAACGATCCACCGACTCGCCCCCTACTCCATCAGCTGGATCGGTGAAGAGGGCATGCTGGTCACGCTCAACGACCTTGAGAATGGCTGGCGACGCCATGAACTGCGGCTGGGCAGCCTGGCCTCCGGCGATCTCCTGCACCGAGACGGCTCTATCTGGCTTGCTCTCTCGTCTGGAGACGTGATTCGAGTCGACTCCGATCCTGCCGAAGGCCTCTCGGTTATCTGGCGAGCTGCGCTGCCTTCTCTGCCTTCAGGACAGCTCCTTCTTGATGGTGACACGCTGCTGGTCTCGTTGGGCGAGTGGGGCCTTGAGGCCCGTTCAGCATCCACCGGTGACCTGCTCTGGAAGCGTGATCAGCCTGTGCACCTGCTCTCGGCAGGGGGTGGAATGGCCTGGTGGTTTGACGCCGCTCGCCGGCTGGTGCTCTGCGACCTGCGCGACGGCCACACCCTCGCCACGCTGAACCCCGGGCGATTCCAGATGCCGATCACCAACACCACGAGTGACCGGCTGTATCTTGCCACCAGCAATGGCGTCATCGCGTCGCTGGCTCCTACTGCTGCCACGACCAGCCCCGTCGAGGCCGCAGAGGACGTTCCTGCCACAACCGAGGAACCATCTCAGCCAACGCCCGCAGGCCCCGCAGATCCGTTTGGAGCAGATGACGATCCGTTTGGAGCTGGCTCCTCTGACGATGAGCCGGCTGAGATGAACGAGTCAGACAGCAACCCCTTCGGAGGTGACGACCCGTTCGGTACTCCTGCAGCCGAAGATGATCCGTTCACCTTCTCACCTCGCGGACGTCGCAGTCCTGCATAGGTTCGGCATCTTCAGCGAGGCGTCGCGGTTCACTGCACCCGTCAGCTGCCCTCAACTGCCGGCTTCGGACCCGCACAAAGTTGCAGCGGCACAGAACTGCAGCGGCCGAAAGTTGCAACCACTCATTCGCCGAGCTCAGACGTTCGGCTTGATCTCAAAGTTGTACTGAGCGAGATCGAGAGCGAGCATCAGGCATCCCACTGAGATGGCCACAAAGGCCAGCAGCAGCATTGCCGTGTAGACATTCACGGGCGGTGTGCCAGCTTTCTGTTCGTCGTTGTCTGCCATGACTTCCTCAAAGAGACTCGGTGACGATACGCCTGGTATCAGAATCAGCCCTTGAGCCGTGACGCCACGCGGTCGCCTCGCTGGATGAAGCCCCGCTTGAACTCGGGGATCACCGTGGCCACCGCCTTGTCAGGGCGGACAGTGACGATCCGGACGCGACCGAGATAGGTGTCATCGCGGAAAACTTCAAGTTCATGACCCTGCTGAAGGCCATCATCTCCACCGAGTGAGAGTTCGATCGCCTCGCGGCCCACGGCAGTCACCACACCATCGACGGCGGGTAGCTGATCACGGGGAAGCGAGTCGACATTCAGCCCCATCTGCTGCAGCAGAACACGGGCGTTGGCCACCTGCTTTTCCAGCTGGCTCTTCCGCTCGCGGGCGATCACCAGCAGCGACTCTTTTTCGTGGAGTTCGACAGCCATGTCGGCAGTCCGCTTCACCTGGTCATCAAGGCTCTGCTGCTGATTCTTGATCGATTCACGAAGGTCGCCGATCTCACCAGTCGCCTGCTCGAGCTCGCGACTCTTGGCGGCGAGTTCATCCTGAGCCTTGTTGCGATCCTGTTCCTGCTGATCGACCCGCTTGCGAAGTTCCTGCAGCGACTCATTCTTCTCGCGAAGGGCAGCCTGGATCTGAGCGATCACCGTATCACGAGCGAGCTCTGACTCTTTGACATCTTTGGTGAGTTCGTTGATCTCTTCCTGGAGTTGCGTGGCGTCGCTTCGCGCGGTCTGTAACTGATCATTCAGTCCACCCGGCTTGACGATCTCGTCCCTCCAGTTGGTATGCGTGGAGTAGAGCGCCACCCCAAAACTCATGAACACAAGGCTCATGATAAAGACGGCGAAGACGAAGATTTTGCCGATAATATTCATACACTCACCACAGGCAGGTGCTGCGAGGACGACCGCCCCATGCGACCACCATAGTTGTCAATCGGCAGGGGGGTCAACGCGTCTGGAAGACATTGCCAACTGCCCGCAACCTCTCACACATCGACCTGTTTCACCACAGAAACCAGTTCTTGTTCAGGTTTTCGGGGCCACTTCTTCCCTGCAAACACCACAAACCCCGCAGCTACCGCAGTCAGCGACGTCGGCAGCCCCCCCCAGACGAGGAACAAAGACCCGCGACCGTCTGCGGCCACCTCAGCCCGCACAGTCGCCGTCGCTCGCTTGGGGCCGCGTCGCAGCACCCGACCGCTCCCATCAATCCAGGCGGAGATGCCCGTATTTGCGGCCACGACAATCGGTGTTCGCACCTCAACCGCCCGCAAAACAGCTGAGGCAAGGTGCATATCGAGTTCGCTCGATCCCCAAAACCAGCCATCATTGGTGAGATTGGCGATCAGATCGGGGCGTTGCTGCTTCGCCGCGAGATCTCGGACAATACTTCGGACGGCTCTCGGCAGCGTGGTCTCGTAACAGATCGTCGCGGCCACCTCAAAACCAGCAACATTTACGGCGAGCGGCTCGGTGCCAGCGGTCAGGCCTGCTGGCAAAGGCGTCAGCCGATAGAGCCAAGGAAACCGGTTGGCCAGGGGCACATACTCCCCAAACATCACCGGAAACATCTTTTCGTAACAGCCCAGCGGCGTCCCCTCTGGAGAGAGAAACAGCCCGCAGTTGTAGTTCCGCACACCAGAGGCGGCACTCGGGGTGATCACCTGTTTATCGAGGCCAACCAGCCAGGTCGCCCCGTAGCGACGGGCAAACGCCGAGAGTGACTCCAGTCGTTCGGCGGCCAGCCGCTGGCGTGCTGCTGCCTGAGCGGCCGGACTCTCCGGCGGCAGTTCTTCCTCCGCTGTCTCTCGCAGTGCCTCTGTGACAACTGCCGCTGGCAGCTGCTCAGCAGCATCAATCTCAAGCAGCCCCCATCGCCACATGGTCTCTGGCCAGACGATCAGATCGGGCGACCCATCAGTCTCAAGGCCTGCGAGCGTGAGCTCGTCGTAGTGACGAGCGACCTTCTGTGCGGCTCCAGGTTCGTGCTTCAGTTCGGTGTCGATCGAGCCCTGCACGAGGAGCACATCAAGACGTTCCTCACTCAGTAAAGGTTCACTCGCGAGTCGCCAGTTCCCGTAGCCACAGGCTGCGACCAGGCCCCCACCGGCCACGGCCAGCCAGACCATCGTTCGCCGCAGACATGGCCAGGCAGGGCCCTGCCGACTGGCTGCCACCACTGCGGTGATCGCTTCGCTGAGGCACGCCGCCACAGCCATCACGAGGCCACTGAGCCCAACGGCCCCAAACAGATCGGCCGTCTGCAGCACCTCGAGCCAGCGGACCTGGGTGTCACACAACCCGCCCATCGTGAAGCCGCCCAAGAGCCAGCCACGCAGGTGCTCCGTCGCGATCCATGCCACCGTTGCAGCTGCCGCGAACGGCAGCCTGGCATGACTGACAAACCGACGCGTGACGACCACCCAGAAGGGAACAAAACAGCCGAGATACGCCGCCAGCACCACCCAGCCGATCGACGTGGCGGGATGTGGGAGTCGCAGCCAATGCAGCACCGCCAGCCAGAACACCACCCCGCCACACCATACGGCCAGCCAGTCGCGACGACCGAGTGATACCGGAGCACGGGCCAGCTGGAGCCAGGGGATCGGAGCCAGCCATGCTGCCCACCAGAGATCGACTGGTGGCTGCACAGCTGCCATCGCCACGGCACCACTCAACGCCCACAGCCAGCAGTGACGTTGCTGCAGCGACGGCTGCTGCCTGCCGCTGGATTGCTCACTCTCTGCGGCCGTCATAGCTGGCCTTCCGCAGCGGGCGTCGCTGTGAAGAGTGCTAGGGACTCCCCCGGTTCCACGGGGTCGTCTTCATCGACGAGTTGACGTGCAAGTCGACCGGTGACCGGCGCGAGCAGATCGACCGTGGCAGCACCCGCAACCAGCTGCACGACACGATCTCCGGCCAGGACACAATCGCCTTCACTGACGAGCCACACCGAAACCGTCACCATTCCGGTGGTAAATCCCATCGCTGGTACCTGCAGCACCGCCTGCATGGAGGCCTGGCTCATCGTGGGCCTCGTCCACCCGCCTGCAAACGAGTGAGCCAGTACAGCATCACCCGCCCAACGGTCTCGAGCGAGGCTGCAGAGCAGTGCTCGGGCGTATCCTTCGTGGTGTGCCAGTGTGGATAGTCGAAGTCGATGATGTCACAGGTCGGGATGCGGCCAATCGTTCGCAGAGGCACGTGGTCATCCTCCACAGTCGGTCCTGGCCGCGGAACGAACTCACGTGCGCCCACCTCAGCGGCAGCCTGCCAGATGTCATCAACCAGGCCTCGCGTGTCGGGCCAGGTGATACTGTGACGCTCCTGAGGCAGGAGCAGATTCTCATCCGCCACCATGTCTAGCAGGACCCCAACCAGATAACGATGCGGCGGCGGATCGGATACGTAGCGACGAGCAAAGTGAATGGAGCCTAGGCAGTACGGATCTCGCCGATCGACGACATACTCCTCAGCATCAAAGAACACAAAGTCGACGCCGATCGGCCCTGCGAGAGCCGGCATAAAGCGACCAAGTTCCATCAAGGCTGCCACGCCACTGGCACCATCGTTCGCCCCCACGAACACACCCTCAGGATCCACCGGATCACGGTCGGGATAGGGCCGGGTGTCGTAGTGCGCAGCGAGCAACACCCGATCGTTGCGGTCAGGATGGAAGGAGACAATCAGGTTTTCCATGACCACTGGCTCGCCTGTCCGGCGATCACGAATCCGAAATGGCTGCCGGGTGACCTCAGCATCAAGATTGCTGAAGTGCCGCACGATCATGGCACGTTGTTTCTGCATCCCGATCGACCCGCTCGGACGGGGGCCGAGTTCGCAGATGGCCTTGAGATAACCGTAGGCCCGCTCGCCTGAGAACTCATTTGCTGCGGCAGGCTCTGCAGCGGAGAGGAGCTCTCCCTCACTGGCCTTCAGCAGGCAGGCCACAGCCACACAGAGCGACAGCACGGTTCGCAGACGGCTCATACCATCGACGCGGCGCCCAGGCAGCCGCCCTCTGGAGTCAACAACCAGACACATCACATAGCCGCGACCATTCACAGCCAAACGTCACGGCCAAGCGCAGCAGACTCAACCGCCTCCGCAGTGAGCGTATCACGGGTGTTGCGGACACCGACAGGCCAAACAGCCTCCAGGCCAACTCCTCAAGGAAGACGTGGTAGATTCAGGAGCACGCAGGGTGGCGAGGAGACAGGGAACGCCCGAGCGGGGAACGGCTCTGAGGAGTGCGGAGTTCGACTCCCCAGAGGCTGTGAGACTGCTTCCTGTCTCTTCCGTTCGACACCCTGTCCGACTGGCGTCATGTTGGGCTGTCCGGCTGGCGTCCGGTTTGTCTGTACCGCTGTTTGGCTGTATCCCTGTCCGATTGTGGAGTTCGCATGAACAGACATGCTCTCGTGCTCACCTCACTGCGGTGCCTGAGGCGGTACAGGCGGCGGCAGCTTCTTGGATGCGTTGTGCTCGTCTGCCTGCTGTGCATGCACGGGGGACGCGATGCAGCGGCCGGCGGCGGGCCTGAGAATGTTTTTCTCGTCGTCAATCCAGACAGCGCCGAGAGTCTCGCGGTTGCCAATGCCTACGTGGCACTCCGCAAGGTTCCACCCATCAACGTCTTCATGCTGTCGTGGACAGGCAGCAAGGAAGAGACGAGTGTCGCCACGTTTCGCAGTGCGATTCTTGATCCCGTGCTGGAAGCCATTGAAGGCCGCGGGCTCGTTCCACAGATCGACGCGATTGTGTACTCCTCTGATTTCCCCTGGCGAATCAGCTTTAAAGACGAACTCCCCGAGCAGCTGGTGGGCGTCGACAAGTTTCCAGCCGGCTCGCTGACCGGCATGACCACACTCTTCCCATTGGTGAAGTCGTCCGACGGCGGCTGGATCAGTCGTGACAGCAACCGCTACTACCGCCCCGTTGACACCCGCGGGATTCCCCGTGAGACCGTTGGCTTTCGCGGCTGGTATGGCTGGGGGGCTCAGGGCCAACAGATGGAGGCCGGCGGCGTCCGATACCTGCTCTCTGCCATGCTCGGCGTGACCAGTGGCCGAGGCAACTCGGTGGATGAGGTCGTCGCCATGCTCCGCTCGGCAGTGGCAGCCGACGACACGCACCCAAGCGGCACCGTCTACTTTGTCACCAATAGCGATGTCCGCACCACAACCCGCAGCAGCGTCTTTGACAACACCGTCAAGGAGCTCATCGATCTGGGCGTCAACGCCGAAGTCGTCTCAGGAAAACTCCCGATAGGTAAACGCGATGTGGCAGGCCTGATGACTGGCACGCCAAGCTTTGACTGGAACAGCTCTGGCAGTCGCATTCGTCCCGGGGCGATCTGCGAGAACCTGACGAGCTTTGGTGGCATCTTCAGCCCATCCGCTGGCCAGACACCACTCTCCGCCTTCTTGCGGGCAGGGGCTGCAGGTTCGAGTGGCACCGTCATTGAGCCATACGCCGATCAGGCCAAGTTCCCACACCCTTCTCTGCAGGTGCACTACGCACGGGGAGCGAGTCTCATTGAGGCCTTCTACCAGTCGGTGCACTCGCCATACCAGCTGCTCGTGGTTGGCGACCCACTCTGTCAGCCCTGGGCGACGATCCCTCGCGTGGATCTGGGGCTCACAGAGAGCGACACACCGTTGACGAGCGCGACACGGCTGAATGGTGAGGTGACCTTCTCGGCGAATGGCAGCCTGCCAGGCAATCGAACGGTCGACCGCTTCGAACTGTTTGTCGATGGCATGCGGTACGCCCAGTTTGGCAGTGGTGAAACCACCACGCTCGACACCACGGCCCTTGCCGATGGATACCACGAACTCCGTCTGGTGGGGATTGCGGCCTCCGCAGTTGAGACGCAAGGTCGGCAGATCGTGCCAGCGGTCTTCCAGAACCATGGGCGATCTCTCCAGCTGACAGTTGAGCCAGACGTTGTGCCGCTGGATGGCACCGTGCGGATTCGTCTTTCTGGCGAACAGATCGACGGAGCGGTTCTGTATGCGGCAGGTCGCGTGCTAGGACGCACCACCGGCGAGGCGTCGACCGTCGAGATTCCTGCTCGCCTCTTAGGCGCTGGCCCTGCCACGATTCGAGCCACCGGTCGTCGCGGCAGCGGTCAGTCCGGCAGCGTTCACGCGGCGCCGGTGACAATCATGGTGACAGGCGGCTGATGACCGGCACCGGATGGTGTCGGCACAGCTCTCTCCAGATCTGACTAGCGACCGCCAGCCTGGGGAGCAGTCGCCATCCGAACCTGGGAGGCAGGCGGAGCCTGTGACGGAGCGACGGCAGCAGGCAACTGTGGGTGGCCGTTGTGGGCAGCCGAGAGGTGATCGACGAAGTCTTCACCAGCAGCGGAGAGCACAAACACCTCGCTGCTGCCCTCACCGCCGTGAGGCCGCACAATACAGATCACTTCAGCCTGCCCCCGATGCTGTCGCACCTGTTCAAGCAGAGCCAGTTCACCTGGTAAGAGCGTGCGTCCGGTGCCAGCAGACGCACCACCTGCCGGCGCCGCGTCTGCGACCGACGCGGTAGGCACGGCTGCGGTGCGGTCTCGTCGGTCAAAGGCGACCGACGGCATCGACTCAGGCATGGCTGGAGCCGTGTCCGCCAATGGCGTTGGCCCGCCGCTTGGATAGGTCGTCCGATACACAAAGGACAGGCCTGCATCGTCAAGCTGCTCATGGACAGCCTGGAGGGCGGCATAGAGACCTTCCTGATCCGCCGGGTCTGCAGCATTACAGACACCAATCAGGCTGCCATTGAGGTCAAACAATCCGCCCCCACTGCGACCAGGCACGGGCTGACCGGCCACCTGCACATTGGGAGGTCCGAGATACTTATCAACTGCCGTGATCTGACTGAAATGGACCGTTGGATCAGCACCACCATCACAGCCAACGGAGGCGACGTGTTCGCCAACGGCGAGTTCACGCTCCGGTCCAGCCACCCGGGCAGGCGTGATCTCCGCATCCGTGAAGACACTCACGAGGGCCACGTCGCGGTCGAGATCCCACGCCACGAGCTGACCGGCAAGGCCACGGGTTTCGTCGCTTCCAAAAAGATCGACCGCAATCCGCCCTTCGCCGCCTGAATCACGAAAGATGTGCGCACAGGTAAGGATCAACGCCTCCCCCTGTCGGCAGTCGATCACCGTACCAGTGCCGCGTGACGATCCCTCGGGGTCTTGGACCTGCAGCCGTGCTGTCGCTGCCAGCAGCTGTGACTGCACCATGGCCTGATCGGTCACTGCGGGCATCGTCGCGGGCGCAGCCAGCTGTGCCGGAGCAGGACTCTCCTCGAGGGCTGCCAGTGCGGTCGGGCCCACTGGGGCTCGGGCAGGCTGTGTCGCTGTGAGGATGGCGGCATCGCGAGCATGACGCTGCGGTGGGGTTTGGGTGGGGAGAGCTTCGGTAGCCACCGTGGTCGCCAGCGGGATGCCCGCGACGCTCCCTGCAGCTTCTGAAGTCGGTGGAAGTGGTGTCTGTGGACGGCCCGTTTGAAGTCCCTTGGCCAGCAATCCCTCGAGTTCACGCTGCGTGGTGGCACCATCAATCCGGCCCACCTGATGTCCCTTCACCAGCAGGATGTAACAAGGCACTCCGCTCACTCCGAAGCGACGGACGAGATCATGCTCCTGATCAACGTCGATATGCCGCACGGGCCAGCCTGCCTGTTCGATGCCCTGCACCACAGGTGCCATTGCTCGACAGGGGCCGCACCAACTCGCGGAGAAGTCGAGCAGCACTACATCTCCCGGCTGCACGGCAGTCTGGGCAGGAATCGCAGACTCCGCAGCGACTGCATGCGGTGCTGCAACGAGCCCACTGCATGCCACCATTCCCAGCGACACCATCGCCAGCAACACATCACGAGCGAGATACCGGTGACTGCGGACCACGTTCGGCGGTGTGGCATGAGGCTGCGTTGAGGGCATACATCTCCTCCCACAGGGAAAGCTGCAGATTGGGCAGACCCGGGCCGGCGAATGCCTCAAGCCACGGACGGTCTGGCCGCAACGAGATTGAGCGTTGGGATGGGCTTACTGTCGAGTGCGGCCGTGTCTGGTCAGTAGAGGTCCTGTTTTTTCGGCAACTGGCCCCGTGGCCGTGCCATGCCGATCCACCGGCGATCAAGCTGCCGAAACAGCCTGCTGCTCGCCGGTGCGACTGCCGCCCCTTGAGCGGGCGGAATAGTGGCGGCGAACCTGCTTGAGAGCAAGATCATTTTGAGCCGATGATGAGAAGCCGAATGCCAAGGACGCCGCGATTTTCGTTTGCGGCGCGGGCCCGTACACTCACGGCTTCCGCGGGGATCATGAGCATCCCTGTCCAGCCTCCTCCCTCATCTGCACCGCATGCACGAGTCAGCCTCCCGCCGCATTCTTGTCACCTCCGCCTTGCCCTATGCCAATGGTCATATCCATCTGGGGCATCTCGTTGAGTACATCCAGACCGACATCTTCGTTCGGTTTCAGAAACTCCGCGGCCACCAGGCGATCTACATCTGCGCTGACGACACTCACGGCACCGCGATCATGCTGCGTGCCCAGGCCGAGGGCCGCAGCGAAACCGATCTGATTGCTGACATGCAACAGGCCCATCGGGCGGATTTCAGCGGCTTTCATGTCGCCTTTGACCACTACGGTTCCACCAATAGTCCGACCAACCGGCGGCTTTGTGGTGAGATCTGGCAGTCGTTGCGGGATGCCGGCCTTGTGGCCAGCCGCGACGTGCAGCAGCTGTTCGATCCGGTGGCCGGGGTGTTTCTCGCCGACCGTTTCGTGAAAGGGGGCTGCCCGCGGTGCGGGGCCGCCGACCAGTACGGCGATTCCTGTGAGGCATGTGGGGCGACCTACAGTCCGGCAGATCTTGTCGACCCCACGAGCACGCTCTCGGGAGGCGTGCCCGAAGTGCGATCGGCTGAGCATCTGTTTGTGGAACTGGAGAAGATGCACAGTTTCTTGGATGAGTGGACCCAGCGGTCCGGGTCACTCGCAGCCCCGATTGCCAACTACCTCGCGGGGCACTTCCTGGGAGAGCCACTTCGGGATTGGGATATCTCGCGGCCCGCCCCCTACTTCGGCTTTGAGATCCCAGACTTCCCCGGGCACTACTGGTATGTCTGGTTCGACGCCCCGATCGGCTACGTGGCCTCAACCGCTGAATGGGCTGCCGAGAACAACGAATCGTTTGAGCAGTGGTGGAAGCCCACCGACGACCACGACGCGGTTGAGATTCACCACTTCATTGGAAAGGACATCACCTATTTCCACACACTCTTCTGGCCAGCAATGCTCAAGGCTGCCGGACTCCGGCTTCCTAAGAGCGTCCGTGTGCACGGCTTTCTGACCGTCAACGGCCAGAAGATGTCGAAGAGCCGTGGCACCTTCATCCTCGCCAGCACCTGGCTTGAGCATGTCGACCCGGAGATGCTGCGGTATTTCTATGCCTCGAAGATCTCCGGAGGCATCGACGACATTGATCTCGATCTCGACGACTTCATCGCCAAGGCGAATGCCGACGTCGTTGGCAAGATCGTCAATCTCGCCAGCCGCACGATGCGGTGGCTCACGGAGAGCGGACTCTCTGCAGCCTACCCCGACGACGGTGGGCTGTTCGCCCGCGGCGCCGCGGACGGCGATGAGATCGCAGCAGCCTACGAGGCGGGCGACCTCGCCCGCGGCATGCGAGTGATTATGCAGGCTGCCGATCGAGCGAACGCCTTTGTCGATGAACGTCAGCCGTGGAAGCTTGCCAAGGCAGGCGATGAGGCTGCCGCAGAACTGCAAGATGTCGCCAGTATTGCCGTGAACCTCTTCCGGCAGCTCATGGTCTACCTAACGCCAGTGATGCCCGCTCTGGCTGAAGAGGCGGGCAGACTTGTCGGCGGCTCGATCGACTCGTGGGATGCAGCCAAGACACCACTCGTTGGCTGTCCCGTCAGCCCGTTCCGAGCACTCAAGGCCCGGGTCACCCCCGAACAAATCGCTGCTGTTCTCGCAGCATCACAACAGCCCACAGAAACCGCTCCCGCCTCGACGAACGCGAAAGGAACTTCGATGGACGACACCGCAGACACCACCCCAGTCAGTTCTTCACCAACGCTGACTGCAGAGCCCCTCGCCGAAGAGTGCACGATCGACGACTTTGCCAAGGTCGATCTCCGTGTTGCGAAAGTGCTCACGGCTGAAGAGGTTCCTGAGGCTCGGAAGCTCCTCAAACTCACGGTGAGCCTCGGCGGTGATGAAACCCGGACCATCTTTGCCGGCATCAAGGGATATCACGATCCAGCGACGCTGGTTGGACGGCATGTCGTCGTGGTCGCCAATCTCGCACCCCGAAAGATGAAGTTTGGTCTCAGTGAAGGCATGGTCGTCGCCGCCAGTGGCGAAGGGGCAGATGGGGTCTATCTGATCAGCCCTGAGGACGGTGCTCTTCCTGGCATGCGGCTGCGGTAAGCCGGTTTCCTAAGAGAACTCCAGTCTCAACGGGCCTGCAGGCCGCCGGCTGCGTAGAATAACAGGGTACGGTCGAGCCTCTTTGCAGGTGATTCCCAACGCCCTTGAGGGAGAAGTCACGATGGCCACGATTCTTTTTCCAACAGATTTCTCGCACGCCAGCGATGCTGCACTGCAGCATGCTGAAGCCATCGCCAGACAGCAGCAGGCCCGGCTCGTCATCCTGCATGTTGAAGAGCCACCCCTGGCGTACGGTGGTGGCGAGCTCTACTACGGCCTGCCTGAGCCGAGCTCGGAACGGATCATGAAGATGCTTGAGGATGTGCAGCCGAGTGATGGCTCGCTCGAGTTCTGCCACAAGCTCACCATGGGCGATCCCGCCTCGGAGATTGTCCGCATTGCCGAAGAGGAAAAGGCTGACATGATCGTGCTCGGTACGCATGGACGGACTGGCATGTCCAGGCTCTTGATGGGCAGCGTGGCAGAGGCAGTTGTCCGCCGGTCGCCCAGCCCGGTGCTCGTCTACCGAGAGACCGCCAAGCTTGTTCCAGAAGCCTGACTCTGACAGTTTCTGCTGAGATCTACGAGCCACTGTTTTCCATGCAGCAGACCAGAGACCTCCTCCGCGTGCGGCAGACCGTGCGGCAGACCCTGCGTCAGGTGTTTGATGAGCGAGGCTTCCTCGAAGTCGACACGCCCGTGTTGTCGATGGAGGTGCTGCCCGAAGCGCACATCGACCCGCTACGTGTCACAGTCGCCGGAGGCCACGAGCGATTTCTCCAAGCCAGTCCAGAAGCCCTGATGAAGCGACTTCTGGCTGCCGGTTCTGGTCCGATCTACCAGCTTGCGCATGTCTTTCGAGATGGCGAACGTGGTCACCGGCATGACATCGAGTTTCTCCTCTGGGAGTGGTATGCCCCCGGCACGGGCCTCGATGAGACCGCCGAGCTGATCGACGCAGTGATGCGGTCTACACTCGGCACGTCAGGACTCGAACGCATCAGCTGCAAGGAGGCCTTTCACCAACATGCTGGCGTCGACCTGGCCACGGCCCACGCCGATGCACTCGCCACCGCCGCAACGGATGCCGGCATCACGCTTCCGCAGGGCTGGCAGCTCGACCCTGTCGATGTTCAGTTCGACCGTCTCTTTGAACTGCTGCTCTCTGAGGCGGTGGCTCCGCAACTGGGGCACTGCCAGCCAACAATGCTCGAGGCGTGGCCTCCGTCGCAAGCTGCCTTTGCCCGTCTCGATCCCAAAACTCCCTCTTCGGCTCGCCGCTTCGAGCTGTTTGTCCGTGGGGTGGAGCTGATCAACGGCTGGGAAGAAGAGACCTCCGCTCACGAGCTCCGGAGACGCATCGACGATACGAACACCGCTCGGAAACTCGATAACCGAGCAGCACTGCCGGTCCCAGAGCGGCTGATCGCTGCCCACGAGGCCGAGATGCCCGAGGGGACTGGAGCCGCTCTCGGTTTCGATCGACTTGTCATGCTCGCCGCCGAACAGGCGTCTATCGATCAGGTGCGGTGCTTTACGTCCGACAGTGCTTAGCAGCAGTGCTTAATAGAAGCAGTGCTTGATGGGCTTAGAGCAGTTCATGGGCTGTCACGAGCCAGCGGTCCGTGTCGCTGATGAACGGGTCACGGCGAACCGTGACGTCCAAGAGCACCTCGCCTGTGCCCGACTGATCGCAGGGAATACCGAGCGTAACAATCCAGCTCTTCCCCTCCCTATCCTCCGCCCGCGCCTGTTCAACCCGCGGCTCCACCGCTCCACAGGAGGTGACCGCAGCGATGCTCGGCATCTTGGCGAACTTTTCCCGCACTTCTTTGCCGGCCTCACCATCAAGCGGCCCTGACGACTGCGGCATCAACGTCTCAGGGAGCGCGTCGTAGCGACACATCACCAGAGCATCCTCCCGACGCCCTTCTCCGACAGCCACCACAAACGCCTCTGCCACCGCAACCGCCCTGCCCTTGGCTCCGTTCAACGAAACCACCTGATAGACACTCGATTGCAGTGCAAAACCGACAGAGAGCGCAAGGCCCGCAACCGCCGCAAGACGCCCCGCTTTCGGTGCATCCTCTCGCCCAACATCTGCCAGGGCAGCAACCGAAAGTCCGACGCCAATCAGAGGCACCACGAGGAACAGCGGATTCGCCACCGCAGCAGCAGCAGCAACGCCGACAACAGCTGCCGCGACCGCCAGCCGGCTCACCGGGAGATAACCGCCCTCGTGGTCGTGTGTTTCATCTGTCATCGCATCTCTCTTCGTACCCATCAACTCTCGGCAGTCAGAACGAAAGCCATCAACCCTACTGAGCCGACTCCGCTCCCAAAGCCTTCGCATTGCCAGCCCGACGATCGCCATACCGCAGCACAAAATCTGCGTTCCGGTCAAAAACGGGAGCCTCGCCCTCTGCAGCCGTGGAAAAAGGCCCGTCAGGCCCGGTTCCTCCTCGCACCCAGGCAAGCCACTTTCGATCCGGTGCGAGGCCGAGAAACATTCGTGCGTCCGGCGTTGGCTGTACACCTTCGCGGGAGAGCGGCGTCATATGGAACGTCATCGCGGTGAAACAGACCACCACCCAGGCCGTTAACACTCCGAGCAGCACACCGCCCCCAAGATCGAGCAGCTTGGGAAAAGGCACGCGAGTCCGAGACATCAGCCAGGTGACAATGCGGAGCACGAGCAGGATCACAAGAAACAAGGCCCACGCAGCGGCAGCATCGAGGAACTGTCCAAATGGAGGCATGAGACCTCCTTGGTTTTCGCCTCCGTCAGCAACGTTGACGAAGCGGTCACCAAGCGTGGCGAGCGGCTCATACCAGGCAGTCGCCATCGTGGCCGCCACAAGGACATTGAGAAACCGCAGCATCCCACCCCAAAGCCGCTCACGAGCGACGAGCCCCGTGACAGCGAGAAACATCACCACCAACAAGATTGTGGGTATCACAGTGTCGCCTTCTTGCCTTCGTTAGCTCTTCTGAAGCACCCGCTGCCGCTCTTCGAGAGACGTCTCCCCGGCAAGCACCATGTCGAGTGCAGCCACACCCAGCGGCCGCATACCATCCTTCACCGCCGCCTGTGAAAGCAGTTTTCGGTCACCCTTGAGGATGGCCTTGGAGAAGTTCTCACCACCAGCGAGTTCAAAGATGCCTGTGCGACTGGCATATCCAAGACCTCGACAGAGTCGACAGCCGATCGGTGAGGCACGCCACAGCTGTGGCACTCGCTCCACCGGCACCCGCAGCTTCGCAGCCAGGTCTGGAGGCGTCGCAAAAGCCTCTCGGCATCGAGGACAGAGCCGCCGCAGCAGCCTGCCTGCAAGCACACCAACAACGGCGTGCGAGAGTGCCTCACGAGAAACGCCAAGCTTCAGCAGCTGCGCCACGGCATCAATCGCATCGGTTGCTGGCACGCTGACAATCACCAGCTGATCGCTCGCAGCCATCTCCACCAGCCGCTTGGCGAGTTCTGGATCGCTGAGATCCCGCGTCACAATGCCCTGCGGATACGAACGCATGGCCTGCGTGAGTGCATCGAGCGGTGAGATGCCCCCCGCCGCGTCCCAGGTGCACCGCTTCACATTCTGGATCTCGATCGGGGGATCGTGTGCATCTTCAAGAGAGGCAAAATCACGGACCATGCGGTCAGCGGCATTCACCACAACGTCAAAGGTTGTGGGAAGGCCATTGGAGGCCGCCGCTGCCAACACGATCAGACCCCGGTCGTAACTCAACAGGGTCTGCAGCTTCTCAGCGACCTTTTCGGAGACACCCAGCTCTGTGATCGTCGTCAGCGGCTTGATCGGCAGCTGCAGACTGACCACTGCACGCTCCAACGCATCGCTCGAGGCCACCTCCAAGCTGAGCGGGATCTTCTTACCATCCGACAGGGCAACACATTTACCTTGGCGACGTGATTTCTTGCCCTGCACATCGATGCGACAGACACGCTCCAGTGCAGCAACAGCACCAGCGGCTGCTTTCGGAGTTGGAGCGGGCACATTCTCCCACTCTTCGTCCTTCTTGCTGGCGAAGACCCCCTGGGCCGCCGGCTTTCGCGGCGTCGACCAGACCCCATCAACGAGCTGTCGCACCGTTGCGGTGGCTGCGTTTCGCTCCACCATCAGCTTCATGGACCGAGCCGCAATAGCGATGGAGAGCAGGCCTGCTGCATCCTGGGCGGCCTGCGCCTCATCCTCACTGTTGGCCATCATCGGCGTGCCGTCGGCATCGGCCAGCTGCACCTCCGGCAGTGAGTCTTTCACTTCCTTCGGTGGACGCTTGATCTTGATGCCCATCGGACGCAGCGCATCGGCCGCACAATCGAGAATGTGTCCGGGCGTGAGCACTTTTTCATGATTCGGCGCTCGGCCGTTCCGCACAAAGACGTACGTAAAGGTCGGCACCGCCCAGGCCACCCCCATGATCGCGAGCCCTGCGATCGCCGAGGGAATCCACCAGGCAATCACCGCTGCCAGGAAAAATGGGAACGTCATCGCCATCGGCCAGACAGTGGCCGATAGATTCCAACGCCCCATGTCTTTGGCAACCCAGCTCGAGCAGCCTGCCCAGAGCGGAATCCAGAGCCACCAGAGCACTACCAGCAGGATCGAAAGCCCACCCCCTGGGCCACGCTCAAACCAGTTCTTTGATTCTGCAGGCCAGTCGGCTGCAAATACCTGTGAGGCGACCAGCATCCCACAGCACGCCAAGGCCAGTGCTTGAGGAGAGAGCCCACCGGGAACCGCTGTTAGCTTTGCTGCTCTGTTCACGTGCATCAACGAACTCCGATGCCCTTGAGCGCCATCTGCAGTGCCTCTTTGTTTGGGGCGATTGCAAGGGCATCTTTCCGATCGATCAGTTCCTGGTCGATGAGGCTCTTGAGGCTCATCGTGAAGTCTTGCATGCCTTCCTTCTCCGACTTCTTGATGTGGTCGGGAAGCGACTCATCCTGACCTTCCAGGACATACTTCCGCACCAGTGGGTCAAACAGCATCAGTTCAACCACCGGCACACGACTCACCCCTGGCTTGATCGACTTCAGCAGTTTCTGAGCCACGATGCCCTTCATGTTGAAGGCCAAGGCACTACGAATCGCACCACGTTCTTCCTCTGGAAACAGGTCGAGAATACGCGTGATCGTGGTCGCCGCACTGGAAGCGTGGATCGTTCCAAACACGAGATGCCCTGTCTCCGCTGCATGCACAGCGGTCATGAACGTTTCATGATCTCGCATCTCACCGACAAGGATGATGTCTGGGTCTTCTCGCACCGCATGTTTCATGCCGACCGAGAAGTCGATCACATCCTGCCCCACCTCACGCTGATTGATCAGGCACTTGTCTTCCGTGAAGACAAACTCGATCGGATCTTCGAGGGTCAGGATGTGCTTGCGGTAGTTCTGATTGATGTAGTTGAGAATCGAGGCGATCGTCGTACTCTTGCCCGACCCGGTCACACCTGCGAGCAGGATGAGGCCCTGATCAAAATGGCAGAGTTTCTCGATCGCCGGAGGAAGAAACAGCCCTTCAAAGTTCGGGATGCTGTTGTTGACGCGGCGGGAGACCATCCCAAGCGCTCCCTGCTGCCGCAGGATGTTGACTCGAAATCGCCACACCACGCCATCGACCTCGACGGTGTAGGCAAAGTCAGCACCGCCATCACGCTCGAGGATCTCCATGCGACGCTTGTCGAGCATCGGCATGATCAGCTGTTCCATCTTTTCTTCGCTGATCACATCTGCCTTGAGGGGCTGCAGTGAGCCCTTGACCCGAACGTAGGGAGGCTTGCCAGACTTCAGATGCAGGTCGCTACCCTCGAGCTTGACCAGGGCGGTAAACAGCCTGTCAATCTCAAGCTTTCGGCGTTTGCCTTCCGCGGGAACCGGAGCAGGAGCAGACGCCTGAGGAGGCGGAGTCGTGATCGTGGCCATGGTCACACCGAGCGGGACGAGGAATCGGACAGGGAGGCAGTTGACGGGGCCGACGACACATGCGTTCGATCTCGAGCATCCTCGACAGGACGAACCGGAATCCCCCGTTTGGCAAACAGCTGCTTTACCTCACGGATCGTACACTGCCCGAAGTGGAAGATGCCAGCGGCCAGCGCCGCATCCGCCATCCCCATGCCAGGGCCGCGATCGACGGCATCAGCAAGGTGTTCTGGGCAACCTGCGCCGCCGCTGGCGACGACCGGAATCGACACGGCCTGACTGACTGCTGCAGTGATCTCAAGGTCGTAACCGTTGCGGGTGCCGTCACGATCCATGCAGGTCAACACAATCTCGCCCGCACCGAGCTGTTCCACCTGTCGGGCCCAGGCCACCGCCTCCAAGCCAGTCGGCACACGACCACCGTTGATGAAGACTTCCCAGACTTCGCGACCGTCGCGGACCACCCGCTTCGGGTCGATGTTCACCACCGTGGCACAGCTCCCAAGTCGATCTGCCACCGCAGTCACCAGCTCCGGCGTTTTCACAGCTGAGGAGTTGATGCTGACTTTCTCAGCACCAGCCTGCACAAGTTCAGCAGCATCAGCGAGCGTGCGAATGCCACCACCGACGGTGAACGGCATAAAAATCGTCTCTGCCACCTGACGCACCATGTCGAGCATGATCGACCGGCCTTCATGGCTGGCGGTGATGTCGAGAAAAACGAGCTCGTCAGCACCCTCTGCTTCATACCTGGCTGCAACGGCAACGGGATCGCCAGCATCGACGAGTTCGAGGAACTTCGTTCCTTTCACCACCCGTCCTTTTTCGACATCGAGGCATGGGATGATTCGCTTCGCGAGCATCAACAAGCCTCCTTTCCTGCCGTCTCGGCCGGACCGCCAACGAGGCCAACGTCAGGACTTGAGGCTGTGGCATAGAGCTTCTTGGGAATCCGTCCGGCAAGAAATGCCTGTCGGCCCGCCTCGCAGGCCGCTGCCATTGCACGAGCCATCCGCAGGGGATCCGCCGCATGGGCGATCGCTGTGTTGAGGAGCACGCCGTCGACACCGAGCTCCATCGCAGCTGCGACGTCACTGGCTGTTCCCACGCCAGCATCGACGATAACAGGATAGGTCGGATCCCCATCTTTCAGGTATTCCATGCAGATGCGGAGATTGTTGGCATTGAGGATGCCCTGTCCTGAGCCGATCGGGCTGCCTGCGGGCATCACACTTGCCGCGCCCGCCTCCTTGAGCCGACGAGCGAGCACGGGATCATCGCTGGTGTAGACCAGCACCGCGAAACCGTCGTTGACAAGCTCCGCCGTGGCCTCGAGCGTGCCCACGGGATCAGGCAGCAGCGTCTTGGTGTCGCCGAGAACCTCCAGCTTGACCCACTCACTCCCAGGATTGCCAAGGTCTCGCAGCAGTTCACGCCCCAGCCGAGCAACCCGCACCGCCTCGTCTGCGGTAAAGCAGCCTGCCGTGTTGGGTAAGAGCGTGTAGCGATCGGTGTCGAGGTGGTCGAGGATGTTTTCGCCTGCCGCATTCACCAGCCGTTCCCGACGCACCGCGACGGTCACGCAGTCTGTCCCCGAGATCGCCAGGCACTCGGCCATCTCCGCGTAGCTACGGTATTTGCCTGTGCCTACGACCAACCGGCTCGCAAACTGTCGATTGGCCACGACCAGCGGTGGGTCGCGAGGATCTTCAGCAATGGGGCTCGGCGATCCAGTGGCAGCCGGCGAAGTCGTCGGAGAAGTGGTCATCGATACGACGGTTTTCAAAGGAGAGATCGGGTGGCGGCCGCGGGAGCTGCCTTAGTCAGCCCCGATCATACGACACCCAGCCAGCCGCCCGAAAAAACCGACGGAGAGGTGCCACGACACACACTCGACGGCTTTAGCCACCGCCGACGAGGGTCACGATCTCCAGCTGGTCGCCATCAGCAAGCATCCGCTCACCGAGCAGACGTCGGGCACCACGGTTCGATTGATCTCCACCGCCAGAGGCCGGCCAGCGAGTCCCAGCCTCTCAAGCAGGTCTGTCACGGCTGAGGCTGCGGGCATCCGCAGCGACTCACCGTTGACGACCACAGACACTTCGGCCGCCCCGTCTCCGGAGGCACCTGAATCGGGCGAAGGGCACATGCGGGGCTCCGACTGCAGAGAGGGTTAGGGTGTCGCGCCCCGCGGATTGGCCGTATCCAGCAAGACGAGTTCACTCGCGAAGCCCTTTTGAGCCTGCTGTGGACTCCACGGAATCCCGTAGGCGACCGTCCGTCCTGTCGATGAGTCGGTGACATAGAGCACCGACTGTCCCAGTGGCCCAGTCTGGCTCCGGCGAAGATTGCTCATCCCAGAGACCAGCAGAAAACGAGGATTCTTCGCAGCGCCCGGCTCAAAGCCAAGATCACCCAGCACATTGCAGCGATAGGCGCCGGTAAAGGTGCCTGTCGATTGGTTGAGCACCCCCCCTGAGAGGTCGCCCGTCTGGAAGTCGAGGACGAAGAAGCCCTCGGTGCCTGCATCGATCGGAGCGGTGCAGACCGCAAACGCCTCATCCGAGTTGGCCGAAACCGCATGGGCCACCGGCAGCCCCTGCCAGCGTGCGGACGGCTCGGCAAACCAGCGTCCTCCCACCAAAACCCCAACCACGGCGACCGCAGCCACTAGGCCTGTCGTTTGAACTGAGGCGATGTATCTCGTGTGCATCATGCTTTCCTTCTCACGTACCGTCGGCAGAGGCCTCTCGCCTTACACACCCGACCGCAGGGATCTTACTCGTTCTTGGGCTCTTCTTTCTTCTGCTCGTCCGGCTTCTGCTCTTCCGGCTGGGCCGCTTTCTCAGCCTCAGGTTCCGCCGGCTTTGGATCGGCTGGAGGAGCTGGCTCCTGCATCACCAACGACAACCGGAGACGACCGATCGCATGATCGCTGCCGGCATACTGCTGATCGAGCGTGAAGGTGAGGGGAGCCTCTGCTGGCACAGCCAGATTATCTGGCAGCACGAAGGTGGCCGTATGGCTCTGGCCTGTCTGGCCCGCGACTGCCCAGCCTGTCTCCACAGCTGCATCAATGGCGTTGGCAATGCCGTAATCCTGCTGCTCATAGTCCGCCGATGCTGACGCAAAGCTGACAACTGTCGGCGTTTCGCCAGAACCGGGAGCCCCGTAGGCCAGCCCAAACGTGCTCAGCACAAAGTTGCCATTCGCGGCCCGTCCTGGCCCCTTCGACGGCAGACTGTCATCCGCCAACACCTCGAGCTTGACCGCTTTGAGCGTGCCAGAGGCGGGAGTCGTTGCCTTGATGGTGTAGGTATCTTTGGCAAGCTTGCCCTCGACAGCCACGACACCATCTTCAGCGATCGCAGCAGTCGCCCCCGCCATGCTGAGGAACTCAGCCGGCGTGAGTACGACAACCTTCTCCACTGGCTTTGGTGGCTCAGGCGGTGCCGGCGGAGTGATCAGTTGGGGCTCCGGAGGAGTCAGCAGCCGCCCCCCTTCGTGACTGCCAACAAACAGGACACCCCCGTCGGGTGAGAACGCGACACACCACACACTCGACGCAGCCGCCTCAGGACCAACCTGCTCGCCTGCCGCCGCGACGTCCCAGAGTTTCACACTCCCATCCAGACAGCCGCTGGCCAGTCGGCTGCCGTCTGGCGAAAAGGCGAGGCTGGTGACCCAGTCTTTGTGACCGGTGAGTTCGGCCTTGGAAGTCATCTCAGCCACATTCCAGATCCGGAGCGTGCGATCGGCACCGGCCGACGCGAGCATGCCGCCGTCTGGTGAGAAGGCAACAGACCAGACCACGTCGGCATGTCCTTCCAGTTTGCCCTTCTCTTCACCACTCGCGGCGTCCCAGAGTTTGACAAGTTTGTCGCCCCCACCGGTCGCCAGCATGCTGCCGTC
>Ga0181607_10000254_pt1 | contig 43552 bp, 40 predicted proteins | sample 041ome_9_FD_132420 | JGI IMG/M metagenome (GOLD analysis project Ga0181607, IMG submission 132420) | Coastal salt marsh microbial communities from the Groves Creek Marsh, Skidaway Island, Georgia - 041413US metaG (megahit assembly) | ecosystem: Environmental > Aquatic > Marine > Intertidal zone...
ATTTTTATTCTCATTATTCATTAATTATTTATTTTGAAAATAGTAACTTATCTTAAAATAAATTAAGCAATAAGTTGTAATATTTAGTCCTAAAATAAATAGTAATATTTTTGTTTCAGATGAATATAAGCTACCTAAAAAAAAAGAAGGAATATTAAATATTAATATTATTAACGAAGTATAAGAATTTATTCTTTTTTCAGTAAAATATTTTTTAATCTTTAAATACCTAAAAACTAATTGATGGAAATGTTTATTATCAGGTTTTGAAATTTCAGAGTGAGTTTTTAATCTTCTTAATAATGAAAATAAATTTTCAAATGCTGGATACCATAATAATAAAGCAAAATAATATGGGGATATGAGATAATTAATTTCATAGAATTTAATGACATAAAAACCAATGATTAAAGCAATCAAATAACTTCCACTATCACCCATATAAACTTTACCAAAAATATTAAATAAGAAAAAAAATATAAGAGAGAAAAATAAAATATTCAGAAATTGAATATCAAAATCTTTTTCAAAAATTTGTCCATTATTATTAATTACAAAGATCAGAGATAAAAGTATAATTATGTAATAACCAGAAACCAAGCCATTGAGTCCATCAATAAAATTTGTTCCATTTATCAAAACTACTAAACAAAATACCACAAACAAAATATTTATTATTTTATTTTTTAAAAATGAGTCTAAAAGATCAATTCTAATATCATTGATAGTCAAGTCTCCTAAATAAGTGAGTAAAAATATAAAAAAAGTTTGGAATATTAATCTAATTAAACTGTTAGAAAGAAAGTTACAATCTGATAATAAGCCAACCATGAAAATCATTATAAAAATTAGATAAATATCAAAATTTAAATTTTTAAAATAAAATAGACTAATAAGAAGTATATATAATCCACCTAAAACAATCGGAGATTTATTTTTTTTTCCTATTTTTTTATGTAAAGAAAAAGAAGTATTATCAACTAAAAATGAATTTTTTTTGAAAAAAAAATATATGATAATTAATAATATTAAATTAATTATTATTGATTGAGTTAAATCCATTAAGAATATTGGCTTATTCTTTTCTCAATAACTTTTTTTAAACCTATTTTCAATTTAATTTTGGGGTACCAGCCCAAAGAATTAATTTTTATTGTATTTAATTTTTTCCTATAAGTTCCATCGGGAAATCTTTTATCAAATTTTATTAAACCTTTATACCCAATCAATTCTGAAATTAATTTTGATAAATTTTTTATAGTTATTTCGTCACTAGTTCCAACATTTAATATTGGAAGTTTTTTATTAAATTTTTTTTCTAATTGAATGTTTTTCAAATTTAAACAAAATAATATTGCATCAGCTAGATCATCTGAATGAATAAATTCTCTCATAGGTTTACCTGTTCCTAATAAATTCATTTTTTTTTTATTATTTTTTTTTGCTTCATAAATTTTTGATATCATTGCTGGTATTACATGACCGTTATCTTTATCAAAATTATCATTCAAGCCATAAACATTAGTTGGCATCAGGCAAACTAAACCAATATTATGATCCTCGTATAAAGTTTCACATAATTTAATCCCTGAAATTTTAGCTAGTGCATAACATTGGTTTGTTTTTTCAAGTTCTCCGGTTAATAAATATTCTTCTTTTATTGGTATTTTTGAGAATTTTGGGTAGATACAAGATGTTCCAAGAAATATTGTTCTCTTAATTTTTTTTTCTAAGGCTAATTGTAGCAATGAATTTTGAATATCTATATTCTCAATAAAAAAATCTTTTTGATTATTTAAATTTGCCATTATACCCCCGGCTCTTGCTGCAGCCATAATCATATAGTCAATTTTTTTATCTTTAAAAAAATTTTTTACTTTAGAAAAGTTTCTTAAATCTAATTTTTTCTTGTCAACTGTAATAATATTTTTATAACCATTATCTATAAATTTTTTTAAAACAGAAGAACCAACTAAACCATTATGACCTGCAATAAAAATTGCAGCATTTTTATTAACCATTTTCTAAATTTTTTTCTTAAGCTTGTTGATGTCTGATAACAACATATCTTTGACTAAATCTTTTAGATTGTGTTTCAATTTATAATTAAGTTGTTTAAATGCTTTTTTGGGGTTTCCTTTTAAATAATCGATTTCAAGTGGTCTAAAATATTTTTTATCAATTTTAATTATTAATTCTTTTCTTTTATCTTTAATAAGATAAGCTTTTTCTTTTAAACCTTTTCCTGTCCATAAAATCTTTAAATTCAAATATTTACAACATTCATTTATAAAATCTTTAACACTTGTGGTTTTACCAGTGGCAATAACAAAGTCTTCGGGTCTTTTTTGTTGTAAAATTTTCCATTGCATTTCAGTATAATCTTTTGCATGACCCCAATCTCTCTTGGCATTTAGATTTCCTAAATACAAAATTTCTTTTGATCCAAGAATTTTTTTTGCAAAAAACATTGTTATTTTTCTAGTTACAAATGTTTCACCTCTTCTAGGACTTTCATGATTAAACAAAATACCATTGCAGGCAAAAAAACCATAAGCTTCTCTATATATTTTAGTAATCCAATAAGAGTAGAGTTTTGATGCACCATAAGGTGATTTTGGAACCATAAGTGACTTTTCATTAAAAGAATTTAACGTATTAGGCTTTTCTCCAAATAGTTCAGAGGTACTTGCTTGATAAAATTTAGTTTTATTTAAATTTAAAAACCTCATTGCCTCCAAAACTCTTAAAGTGCCTAACCCACTTACTTCTGATGTATATTCTGGTATTTCAAATGAATGTCCTACATGGCTCTGGGCACCTAAGTTGTATATTTCGTGCGGCTTTATTTTATTAATAATATTAAAAATACTATTTGAGTCAGTTAAGTCTCCATAATGAAGAAAAAAATTAGATCTGACGTGTAAATCTTTATAAATATGATCAATTCTACTTGTATTAAAAGTTGAGGATTTTCTCTTAACACCATGAACAATATAACCCTTCTTAAGTAAAAATTCTACAAGGTAAGAGCCATCTTGTCCAGTAACACCTGTGATTAAAGCTTTTTTTTTCAATTTAAAAAATTTCTTTTATGAATTTATTTAATGATAAGATTAATACACTATAAATAGAAAATATAAAATTTTTATCTTGATAAATATTATAAAGTTTAAATGCGTCAATTAACTTTCTTAAGATATTAGAAGAAAGAGAACTAGGTGTTTTTCTCCAATAAGACAATGTTTTTTGAATGTGTCTAAGTCGATATCCATTTTTAGAAATTTTTAACCATAAAGCAAAATCTTCTTGGGTTTTTAAATGGGGAAATTTAAATTTTTTATATAATTTTTTATGCATCATTACTGTACTCAGACCTATAAAATTAGATCTGAGTAAATTTCTATAATTTGCATCCTGTTTAACTACTCTTTTTTTTAAAACATGATTATTTTCATCAATTATATCATACGAAGTAAAAGAAAATAAATATGCATTATTTTTCATAAATTTTAATTGATAGTATAATTTATTTTTTTTCCAAATATCATCCGAGTCAATAAACGCTAAATACTGACCTTTACAATACCTTATGGCTATATTTCTAGACATAGCCGCACCTAAATTTTTCTTATTAATTATGATTTTTTTTTTTTTAAATATGCTTAATTTTTTTTTAACAAAAGATAAATCTGTTAAATCTTCATCATCATAAACAAATATAATTTCATAATTTTTGTAATTTTGTCTTAAAATAGATTTTAAAGTTTTATAAAGAAATTTTTTTTTTTTATAATAAGTAATTACTAAAGATATTAATTCAAATTCATTTTTTTTCATTTATATAAAATATATAATCATTTTTTTTTATGATTTTTAAATTAGAAGTTTCTTTTATACAAGTTGATGGGACAGCCCAGCAAGAACCTTTGGTTAAATTTAACTTATGATTATTAATTAATATTTCATTATATTCTTTTTTATCAATCCAAAAAAAAGGGAAATTCTTGAAATTGTGATGATTAATTTCTGATAAATTCAGTTCTGAATTTATTCTGATAATATTTTTAGTAAAAAAAATAGAATAAGAAATTAAAAAGATTAATGAAAGTTTTTTAATATTATTTTTTTTGGAAAAATTTATTCTCTTTGAAATGAAAATGGAATAAGGTAAAATAACCAACAAAAAGACAATTATATAACCTGAGTATCTAAGTGTGGGAAAATTATAAAACCACAATAAAAAAATTAATAATAATAGTAAATAAAAAAATACATTAAAATTTAAATTATCATTATTATTTTTTATTTTTGAAAAAAAAATATCTTTAATATAAAAAATAGAAAATATTAAAATTAATGAAATTAAAACTAATACATAATCTGAAAACTTTCCTATAAAATAAACAGAAAACCAATTAGGTAACCAATTCAAAAACACTATATATTCTTCTTGATTATCTATTGAAAAATTGGGACCAAGCCCTCCTTTCGACCATAATTCATAATGAAAATTTAAATATTTAACAACTTTATGACTTAAAGCCCAATCAAACTTTTCTGAGAAACATGTCATCTCAACTGGATAAACTAAGCATCCTGTTGATGAAAAATTGAAAAAAATAAATATGCTTAATGATAAAATAATTAAAATTAAAAAATTAAATTTTATTAAACTTAAAAATAAATATCTTTTATTTTGCACAAAATAAAGAAGCATCAAATATAAAACTGAGTAAATTACAGATATAAACTTTAATGTAATAGCGAAAACGATCATAATTATAGAAATTTTTAGATAATTAGTTTTTTCTTCTTTCTTAATTTTTTTATTAAAGAAAAGCTCTAACAAATAAAAAAAATAAATTGCAATAACTATTTGTCCAGAAAGATCTGATCCATATTCTGCTAATCTTGCAAATTTCACCAAAAATAACACTAAAATTAAACTAAGAATTATATTTGATAAATTTAAATTGATTTTAAATCTAAAATAAATTTCAGTAATTAAAAAAATTACTAAAAAAGTTAAAAATAATAAATTCGGAAGATTAAATAAATAAAACTTAAATATAGGGAGATAGTTTAAGGACATAATATTAAAAAGTGAACTAATATGTTTGAATCCATGATTTAAATTTCCCAATCCAAATTGAAGTTTTTGTTGAGCAAATTGTAATGAATTTGGTAAATGATAATAACCAAAATCTTCATTGGTTTTTGACATAATTATTGAAATAAATAATAAAAAGAAAATAACTAAAATATATTTAATTTTTTTTAAAAATTTTTTATTAAATAAAATTAAACCTAATAAACCCAAAAAAATAATTATTACATTATGTGTATAATTATGAGGATAAAATAAATGTGTATAACTGGAAATTATACTTAAACAAAATAGTCCTAGAATCCCAGTTAATCCATAATTATATTCAAATTTTTCAAATTTAAGAAATCTTACTAAAATAAAACCATAACCAATTGTTGATAAAAATATTAATAATGAGAAAATAAAAAATAAAATTAACATTAATTAATTATAGCTATATTAATTTTGATAAATTTTTGTAATGACTAAATAAAGTAAAATTTTTACTTTGTTTTAAATTATTTAATTTAATTTGATTAATATTATCAATATTTTCAAATATTTTAAATTTTTTAACAAAACTCTCTATATTATTGCTCTCAAATACAATGCCATTTATTTTATCTCGGATCAACTCAATTGGACCCGGCCATGAATTTGAAGATAAAACTAGTGTTCTACAAAATGAAGCCTCGATTAAAACAAATCCTGGATCTTCCCATAAGGAACTTAAAATGAAACCTTTTGAATTTTTAAAATAAGGATAAATATTATCAATATGACCCAATAAAATTATATTTTTTTTTAAATTATTTTCTTTAATAAATCTTTTTAAATTTAACTCTTCTTCTCCAGTGCCTGCTATAAATAATTTAAGCTTATCATTTTTTTTTACTAATTCCCTAAAAGCCTTACATAAAAAAATAAAATTTTTTTGTTTTGTAAGTCTCCCTACTGATAGAAAATAATTTTTAATATTTATTTCGCTATCTTTTTTTTTGGTAATTTCATTCACATTAATTATTGGGTCATATAAAAGTTTAATTTTAGAAGATTCAATTAAATTTAAACTTTTGATATACTCGAGTGTATTTTTAGTTGGACACGTAACTAAATAAATTTTTTTTAATGCTATTTGCCATAAAATCCTTCTAAAAATATTCATTCTTGGATATCCAGAAATTCTTAAAATAAATCTCGTTTCAAAATTAAAAAATATTAAAAGAATTAAAGGTAAAGATGTAATTAAATGAATTATAAGATATTCTGGTTTATCTTTTTTTAAAAATCTAAATAATGGATAAATTCCTAATATAAATAATAATAAGAAAGAAACACGGCTCTTTATTTTTCCTCTATAAGGCAAAAATTTTGCAAAATTAAAATTAAAATAATTTAAAAGTTTAACTTTTTTTTTTTTTATCTCATTATCAAAATTCGAAAATTCCCCAAAAAAGTTTAAAATATAGGGTTCATAAATTTTACCAAATTTTACTAGAGAACTAGCTGAATTTATTACTGCCTTACAAGTAGCAATTGGCGATAAAAAAGGCGACCAATAATAGATTTTTTTTTGTTTCAAAGTATTTTAATATTTAATTCTGGTGTATTACTAATATGAAAACAAATCTTTTAAAACAAATTAATTAAATAAAGTAAATTTAAGTAATGAACGATTATAATTATAAACTTGAAACTTATTTATTTTCAATAATTAAAAAAATTAAAAATCCAATTATTTTAGAATTAGGTGTTCAAAAAGGACGATCAACTATAAAATTTTTAGAATTATGTAAAAATAATAATGGAAAATTATTCTCTATAGATATTGATGATTGTTCTAGCGTGTCAAATGATGAAAATTGGAATTTTTATCAAACTAGAGATGACAACTTTAAATTTATAAAATCAAAAATTCCAAACAAAATTGATATACTTTTTATTGACAGTTTGCATGAAGCTGATCATGTTGAGAAATTAATTAATAATTATTATTCTTTAATCAAAAAAAATGGATACATATTTATTGATGATATTTCGCATTTGCCATACTTAAAAAACAAAGATAGAAATAATTTCTATTGCGAAATTAATAATAAAGAAACATTTGAATTACTACTTACCATATATTCTGAAAATACAAGTAACTTTGATCTGAATTTTTCATTTTTTTCATCTGGCTTAGCAATAATCAAAAAAAAAAATGATAATAAACTTATTAGTTACAAAAAATTATACGAAAGAAGATATAATTTTAAAAACATCCTAAGAAAATTATGGAAAAAAATAAAAAAAAAAAGTTAATTTTTTTTATGCCATCTATGGAAGGTGGTGGTGTAGAAAAAAACTTAATAATAATTGCTAATTATGTATCAAAAAAAAATATTGATGTGAATTTAATTTCTTACAATTCAAAATTCAAAAATAATTTTGATAATAAAATCAATTTTATTACACCTAAATTTTCAGATTTAAATAGAAGTAAATATTATAAATATTTTATTTGTTTAATATTATTAGCTAAAGAACTATTAAAATATAAATGTTTAGTATTTTCATTCCAAGCAAATATTTATTCTTTAATATTATGTAAAATTTTAAGAACAAAAATAATTATAAGATCTAATTCATCACCTTCTGGTTGGAACAAAAATATATTTAAAAATTTTATTTTTAATTTTTTTCTTAAAAAAAGTAATGCTATTATTGTAAATAGTTTGTCTTTTAAAAAAGAACTAGATAAAAAATTTAATACAAGATCAATAGTTATATTTAATCCTCTTAATATGGAAGAAATTATAAAAAATAGTAAAAAAAAAATTAAATTTAGATTTTTTAAAAAAAAAAGTTTAAATCTAATTAATATAGCAAGGTTTACTGATCAAAAAGATCACTTTTTACTTTTAAATGCAATAAATAAACTAAAAAATAAATTAAATTTAAAACTTTTAATCATGGGCTATGGTATAAATAAAAATAAAATTCAAAATTTTATAAGATTAAACAAGCTCCAAAATATAGTATATTTAACTAATTTTAAAAAAAATCCTTTTCCATATTTAAATAAATCAGATATTTTTATTCTTACATCTAAATATGAAGGTCTACCAAATGTTTTGTTGGAAGCATTAACCTTAAAAAAATTTATCATTTCTACAAATTGTCCAACTGGTCCAAGAGAAATTTTAAAAAATGGCAAATATGGGGACCTTATTCGTATAAATGATATTTCAGATTTAATGAAAAAAATATTAAATTATAAAAAAAATAGAAAGTTTTGTAATAAGAAAGCTTATAAAGGATATCTAAGTTTGAATAGATATAATTATGAAGTTAACTGTAAGAAATATTTATCTATTATAAATAAATTTATTTAATTAAAAATAAACAATTTTGCTAAAAAAAATAATTAACTACTTTTAATGAAAATTTTATTCGATTATCAAATTTTTTTATCTCAAAGATATGGGGGTCCATCTAGGTATTTTATTGAATTAAATAAAAACTTGAATCAAAATAAAATAGAAAGCAGAATAGTATCTCCATTTTATATTAATAAATATTTAAAAGACGAAAAAGGAAATTTTATTAAAAAAAATTTTTATATTTATAAAAAATTTAAGTTAAATTCTTTATTTAAATTTTTGAATGAAAAATTTACTGAAAATTTTATTAATAAAGATAAAATAGATATAATACATCCTACATATTATGATTTAATTAAATACCAAAATTTAAAAATCCCTAAAATTTTAACTGTTTACGACTTAACTCATGAAAAATTTCCAGAATTTTATGGTTTACCAAAAAATAATAAAATTAAACAAGAAGCATTGAATATTGCCAATTATTATTTGTGCCCTTCTGAATGTACTAAAAAAGATTTAATTGAAATCTATAATATAGATGAAAAAAAAATTTTTGTAGTATATTGGGCTCCCTTTTTAAAAAAAAATATCAATATTTTTAATCAAAATATAAAAGACAATTTTATATTATTTGTTGGTAATAGGCACAAATATAAAAATGCTTATAAATTTTTAGAGGCTTTTTATACAAATAAATTTTTAAAGGAAAATTATAAAATAATTTTTTTTGGAGGAGGTAATTTTAATTCTTACGAAAAAGAATTAATTAAAAAATTTAAATTTGAAAATAAAGTCAAACTCGTAACTGGTTCTGATGAAAAACTAATCGAACTTTATCAAAAGGCAACATTGATGGTCTATCCATCTTTGTATGAAGGTCTTGGTTTACCAATCCTAGAAGCAATGGTCCATGGATGTCCAGTAGCAACAAGTTACTCATCTGGAATGATAGAAGCTGGAGGTAATGCAGTTGAATTTTTTGATCCCAATAGTATTCAGAGTATTTCAGCTTCAATAATGAAAATTGTAGATTCATTAAATTATTCAAATAACCTAATAAAACTTGGTTTTGAACATGTTAAAAATTTTACTTGGTTAAAATGTACTAAAGAAACCTTTAACATTTATAAAAAAATTATATAAGAGCAAAACTTATGAGAATTAAATCAAATAAAAATTCTGTATGCATTATTGGCCTTGGCTTTGTAGGATTAACACTTGCTGCAATTATGTCTGAGGTTGGTTTTAGAGTACACGGTATAGAAAAAAAAAATTTTATATTAGATAAACTTAAAAAAAGACAAAGTCACTTTTACGAACCAAAATTAAATAAACTTTTGAGTAAAATTATAAGAAAAAAAATTTTTACATTCTCGAAAAAATTTAAAGATTCAAAAAGTAATATTTATATAATAACTGTTGGAACGCCACTAAATGATAAAAAACAAATAATAACAAAATATATCAAGGAGACGTGTAAAGAAATTTCAAAAAAATTAAAAGATGATGATATAGTAATTTTAAGATCAACAGTTAAAGTTGGAACAACAAGAAATATAGCATATCCAATTTTAAAAAAATCAAAAAAAAAATTTCACCTAGCTTATTGTCCAGAAAGAGCAGTTGAGGGAGCGGCTTTAAAAGAATTAAAAAAATTACCACAAGTAATTGGTGTTCTAGACAAAAACTCTGAAAAAATAATTTTTAATATTTTTAGTAAAATTACAAAAAAAATTGTCTTAACTAGTTCAATTGAAACAGCTGAAATGATAAAATTGATTGATAATTCTTCAAGAGATGTATTTTTTGCTTATGCTAATGAAATAGCTAGAGTTTGCGACAACCTGGGATTAAATGCTAATGAAATTATTTACTCGGGTAAATTAGGCTATAAAAGAACTGATATAGCAAGACCAGGCCTAGTAGGTGGTCCCTGTCTTCATAAAGATCCATATATATTTTCAGAAAGTCTTAAAAAATATAAAATCAAGCCAGAAATCACTCTAACAGCACGTAAAATTAATGAACGACAACCATTAGAAATAGTAAAATTTATTTATGATAAAATTTATAAAAAAAGATTAAAAAAAAAAAAAATAAAGATAGGTCTATTAGGAGTTGCTTTCAAAGGATTTCCATTAACTGATGATTTAAGAGGGTCGATGGCAATAAAATTAATAAATATTTTAAAATTAAAATTAAAAAATTTAAGTATAACAGCTTTAGATCCTATTGTTGAAAGAAAAAAAATTTATAATGAAAAAGTAGTTCCTGCTAAAAATATAAATGAAATTTTTAAAAATGCAGATGTAGTCATAATTTCAAATGATAATAAATATTTTTCTAAATTAAATTTAAATAAACTAAGCCTTAAAATGAATTCAAATGCTCTAATTTATGATGTATGGAATCTTTATGAAAGAGATAGATTAAAACTAAAAAATAATGTTGAGTATTTTTCACTTGGCAATCAAAAAATTACCTAAATGAATAAAACATACTTAATTACAGGTGGCACAGGTTTTATTGGTTCAGCAATAGCAAAAAGATTGGTTAAAGAAAAGAATACAAAGGTAATTTGTTTAGATTCTAATTTAAGAGGTAATTTAAGAAAAATTAGAGATATAAGGAATAAAATTACCTTTATTAAAAATGATATTAGGAATTTAAAACAGTTAGTAAAGATTTCAAAAAATGTTGACTCTATCATTCACCTTGCATTTTTAAATGGTACAGAAAATTTTTATAAAAAACCTGACCTAGTTCTAGATATTGGAGTAAAAGGCATCATTAACGTAATAGAGGCATGCAAAAAAAATAATATAAAAGAATTAATAGTTGCCTCTAGCTCTGAAGTTTATCATTCTCCTTTAAAAATCCCAACAGATGAAACTGAGCCGGTTAAAATTCCAGACATATTCAATCCAAGATTTTCATATTCTACTGGAAAAATTTTGTCAGAAATAATAGCAATAAATAATTCAAAAAATTTTAATAAGCTATTAATATTTAGACCACATAATGTTTATGGACCTGATATGGGTTTTGAACATGTTATACCTGAATTAATTTATAAAATCTATAGAATTAAAAAAAATAAAAAAATTATAAATTTAAAAATAAAAGGCTCAGGTGGTGAAACAAGAGCATTCAATTATATAGATGATTTTATAGAAGGCTTTATGATAATACTTAAAAAAGGAAAACACTTAAATCTTTATAACATTGGCTCTTCAAAAGAAATCTCCATAAAAAATTTAGTTAAAAAAATTGCAAAATTACTAAATATTAAAATAAATATTGAAACATCATCACTTCCTAAGGGAGGAACTTTAAGAAGATGTCCAAATATTAATAAAATCAAAAAATTAGGATATAAACCAAAAATTAAAATAGAAGATGGTTTAAAAGAAATGATTAGCTGGTATGGAAAGAATTTAGATTTAAAAAAAAATGTTTAATTCATTAAAAAATAATAAATGTAGAATTTGCAATAATAGCAAATTGCATGTATATCTCGACTTAGGAAAACAACCTCCTTCTAATAGTTTTATTAAATCAAGAAATATCAAAGAAAAAAAATTTCCACTTAAAGTCCAAATTTGTGAAAATTGTGGATTATCACAATTAGACACCATTGTGTCACCTAAAAGTATTTTTAAAGATTACGTCTATCTATCTTCTACATCTAAAGCTTTAGTAAAACATTACAAAAAAATGACGAACGATATTTTAAAAATTGTTAAACCAAGCAAAGATTCCTTAATAATTGATATTGGTTCTAATGATGGAATAACATTACAACATTATAACAAAAAAAGATTTAAACTTTTAGGAATTGAACCTTCAAGTGCCGCAAAGTATGCAATTAGAAAAGGTATTAAAACTGAAAAAATATTTTTTAATTATTTAAATGCAAAAAAATTAAAAAATAAATATAAGAAAGCAAAAATTATAACAGCTACAAACGTATTTGCACATAATGACAAAATTCAAGATTTTGTAAAGGGTATTAAAGAAATTTTAGATCTAGAGGGTGTATTTATAATTGAATTTCCTTATATAGATTTTATGTTGAAAGAAAATTTTTATGATACAATCTATCATGAACATTACTCATATTTATCAATAACACCACTGGACTATCTATTTAAAAAATTTGATTTAAAAATATTTAAAATTAATCAAGTAAATATTGGTGCTTCAGGCCCAGCCTTAAGAGTTTTTATAAAACATATCAATAATCAAAAATTTATAGATGATGGAAATTTAAAAAAATATCTTTCATATGAAAAAGAAAAAAAATTCAAAAAAAAATTAACATACAAAAAATTTGGAGAACGAATAACAAAGATTAATAAAAGATTAATTAAAATGATTAAAATATTTAATAAAAAGAAAATTAAAGTTGGTGCATTTGGTGCGCCAGCCAAAGGAAACACTTTGTTAAATACACTTAAACTTAATTCAAAAAATATAATTGCAATATCTGAAAATAATTCTGAAAAAATTGGAAAATTTTCACCGGGCTCAAAAATAAAGATAATTTCAGATGAAAAATTTATCAAATTAAAAGTAAAATATGCTCTACTTTTGAGCTGGAATTATAAAAATTTCTTTTTAAAGGAGTCAAGCTTTATAAAAAATGGAGGAAAGTTTATAGTCCCATTTCCAAAACCATATATAATAGGAAAATGAAAAAACTTAAGATTAAAATAAACCATGAAGATCATCGTGGTATAATTTCTGATATTATTGAAAAAGAGAGCATTAATGCAATAACGTTATTAACAATTAAAAAAGGTAAAGTCAGAGGAAATCATTATCACAAAAAAACGTTTCAATGGAATTATATAATATCAGGAAAGATGAAATTAGTTACTAAAATGAATGGAATTAAAAAAAGCATTATTTTAAATAAAGATGATATAGCCGTTACAATACCATTTGAACAACACGCATTAGTAGGGGTAACAAATTGCAAAGTATTAGTTTTTACAAAAGGACCAAGAGGTGGAAAAGAATATGAGTCTGATACTTTCAGATTAAATTATCCATTGCACAAATAAATAAGTGAAAAAAAAAATCGGCATCTACCTTTTAGAAAACAAAAAAATCGGTGGAGCATGGCAAATTAACTTGATGATGCTAAATGCTCTAAATAAACTTAGTAAAGAGAACTATCAGATTATTATTTTTCAAGAAAAAAATATTTGGTCAAGATATGCTTCACCAAAAAATCAGATAATTAATTTAAAAAGAAAAATATTTCCAAAAATTTTAACAACTATCATGTCAAGAATAATTAGATCAAAAGAAATTATATCTTTTTTTTCAAATATTTTAGACCCTCATATAAAAAAAATTAATGATACAAAATGCGATTTAATTATATTCCCAACACAAGATGATAATTCATTTAAAGTTAAATCAAAAACTATAACTACAATTTGGGATTTAATGCATATATATGAAGGACAATTTGCAGAATATACAAAAAAAGAAAAGGCTAGAAGAGATAGAAAATATCAAAACATTTGTAGCTTCTGTTCATCTATAATTGTTGAGTCTGAAACCACAAAAAAACATATTATCCAAAATTACAAAGTAATAAAAAAAAAAATTAAAGTACTACCTTTAACTTACACTCCTTATTTAGATAAGCCAAAAAAATTTGACGTAAAAAAAAAATTTAATATAAAAAAAAAATATATATTTTACCCTGCACAATTTTGGGAACAAAAAAATCATATTAATTTAATTTTAGCTTTTAAAAATGTCTTAAAAAAATATGATATTGAATTAATTTTAAGTGGAGCCAAAAAAATTAATTTTCAAAAAATTAAAAATATAATTAAAGAAAATCATCTTAAAAATAAAGTAAAAATAATCAATTTTGTGCATGAAAAGTATATGTATTCATTATATAAAAATGCTGAATGCGTAGCTTATGTATCAAGAACTGGTCCTACAAACGTACCACCTCTGGAAGCTCTTAAAGTTGGAACACCTTTAATTTGTTCTGATGTTTATGAAATGAAAAAACAGGTGGGATCTAAGTCTGCTCTTTTTGTTAACCCAACTAAAATTTCTGAAATTGAATCATCAATTTTAAATATTCTTAAAAATAATACTTTGAAAAAAAAACTCATCTATAATGGAAGAAAAAGAATTAAAAATCTATCCTTAGATAATTTTTCTAAAAATTTTAATGAAATAGTAAAAGAAAGTCTTATTTAAAAATTTTTTTAATTTTATCTGCAACATAAACTAACTCTTTTTTTTTCATTCCAATTCCACTTGGAATATAAAAACCATAATTAAATAATTTTTCTGAAACTGGAAAGCTTCTCTTTTGAAAAAATTTCATATTTCTAAAAACTGGCTGTAAATGCATTGGACAGAAAAAAGGTCGGCATTCTATGCCCATTTTTTTTAATTTTTTAATGTAATACGGTGCTTTATATTTCTCATTTTTTAAAACTAAACCATAAACCCAATAAATATTCTCAGAATAATCAGTTTTTGATAATGGCAATTGTAAATCATTTAAATTCTTAAAAGCATTATTATAGAAATTACCAATAGATCTTTTTATTTTTATAAATTTACTGAGTTTTTTTAATTGAGCTGTACCCATTGCTGCTTGCAAACTTGTCATTCTATAATTCCATCCTAAAGTATTATGTATAAATTTTTGATTTTTTGGATCAAAACTTAAGTTTCTTAATATCTTGAATTTATTTTTCAATTTTAAACTATTGGTTGAAATCATTCCACCCTCACCAGTAGTTATGTGTTTATTAGCAAAAAAACTAAAAGTGCTTATATCACCTAGTGAACCTATTGGTTTTCCACAATAAGTCTGACCTAGTTGTTCTGCTGAGTCTTCAATAACAAATAATTTATATTTTTTTGCCAAATAGAGTATTTTTTTCATATCTGTTGGCAGTCCATATATATGAACAACCATTATTGCTTTTGTTTTTTTTGAAATTTTACTTTCAATTTCATCAACTTTCATATTCCAAGTTATAGGATCAGAGTCAATTAATATTGGTTTAATACCTTCTCTAACAATTTGAGTCAAAGTTGAAATAATTGTAAAAGTTGGAACAATTATTTCATCACCTTTTTTAAGATCGAGAGATTTAACAGCAATATCTAGTGCTGCAGTTCCGCTAGAAACAGCAACAGAAAATTTTCGCTTTATTATTTTTGAAAATTTTTTTTCAAATTGTTTATTAATTGGACTATCTGCTGAGACCCAACCTGATTTAAGAGTTTTAGTAACTTCTCGAATTTCAGTGTTATTAAAAGAAGGGCGATTAACTGGTACAAACATTTAATTATTAATTGGCGATAAATACAACCAAACCATATCTGAAGGCCTTCCCTCTGCCATCATTAACCATCTATCATCTTCTCTAAGATGTGAAATTTCTTTAATTTGATGTGGATTACGTCCACTATATTTAACTCTTTCTAAATTAAAGTATTTATTGATATTGTCAAAATAAGTATTAACTAACTCTTTATTTTTATATAAAAAATCGTGATTTTCAATTAGTAGTGTTGATTTAGACAAAAGTTTTAATGCACTATTATCTAATAATGTAAACTCATCCCCTTCTATATCAATTAAAAAAAGAATTTTTGAAAAATTCAATATTTTTGAATTTTGATAAAAAAAATCCATGTTTGCAGTTTCATAAATCTCTAATTGGTCTGATACTCCGTTAATCTCAGCAGTTTTTCGTAATAACTTTCTTCCTTCAGGATTTTTTTCAAAAGCAATTGCTTTATTTACATATCCTTTTTTTAAAATACTTAATAAATGATAACCATCTGCTGCTCCAAAATTTACAAATAAATCAAATTTTTTATCTTTTGTGATCTCAACTAATTTCTCTTGTACTTCAAGTTCATAGGTTCCAATTAATCTCATTGGTGCATCTTCTTTAAACCAATGACTATAATTTAATAATTTTAATCCTTTGTAAGGCCCCCACATGACAACATTATTTGATATTGTTACCATTTCTTTAGCAAGTTTATTCCTTCTTTTATCTAGATAATTAACAAATGTTATTTTTGAGCCAAAGATTCTTAATAGAGAATAATACAATCCATCCAAACCATGTTCTTTTAACGTTGGTATAATATTCTTTATTTTTCTTAGAATAACTTTCATGATACTAATTTGACAATAATTATGACAATTTAATTATAGGTTTTTTTAATTATTACAAGAAAAAAATAATGAAACTATTAGAAAAACTTAAAAAAACTTTTTTAAACTATAATGCAATTGCTCTTCAATATAGTAAAAAAATTCATACAAAAGATATAGATATTTCTTTATTAAAGCTTGGATCAAAAAATAAAAATAAAACTTTTTATGTTATTAAAAGAACTCCTGGGGCGGGATTATTCTCAAATGTAATATTTGTATTAAATCATTTATTAATTGCAAAAAAACATAGTTTTATTCCTATAGTGGATATGCAAAATTTTCCTACTATTTATAATGAAAAAAATATGATTTATAAAACTAATAATTCTTGGGAATATTATTTTGAAAGCTTGAATAAATATAATTTAGATGATGTTTATAAAAGTCAAAGAGTGATAATTACTAACAACAGATTTTATAGATCAATGACTCATGAAATAAACTCAAAAAATTTTAAAAAAGTAAAAAAATTTATTAGAGTTAAAAAAGATCATATTAATTTTGCAAAAAAGTTTTTTGATAAAAATCTTAAGAATAAAAAAATTTTGGGAGTTCATTATAGAGGTACTAGCTATAAATCCTCTGCCAATCATCCTTTTCCTCCTACTAAAGAACAAATAATAAATAAAGTTGATAATTTAATGAAAATACAAAATTTTGATGCAATTTTTTTATGTTCTGAGGAAAAAAAAAATTTAGATTTATTTAAAAAAAAATATAAACATAAATTATTTTATATTGATTCATTTAGATCAAATAAAGATAATGCATTTAAAATATATCCTCGTAAAAATCATAGATATAAATTAGGACAAGAAATTTTAATTGAAACATTAATTTTATCAAAATGTGATACTTTTCTACATACAGACACAAATGTTAGTTTATTTGTTAAATTTTTTTCAAAAAATTCAAAACCAAAGTTTATAGTTTTGAAAAATGGTTTTAATTCTAGTAACGAATATATAGCTAACTGGCTTTGGTATATAAAAAATCTATTACCTGACTGGCTTGGTGGTTTTAAGAATACTATTTAAAATTAATTCTTTTAAAATCACTTATCCAAGCTTTTAAATAAAACAATTCTTCTTTTATAAAAATTTTATTTTTTATCAATTTTTTGTAACATAGTAACAAATTATCTATGTATTTTTTTGGACCTTTTTTAAATTTTATACCTACTAAAAGATTAATAATTTTTTGACTTTCTAGATATACTGGTATCTCGCTTTCAAAATCTTTCATCAAGTCATGTTTATTTCTATCTTGAAAAACTGTTGGTGATTGAAAAAGAATATTTTTTCCATCAGAATGCAGAATTATCTGGGTAATTAAACTCCTCCAAATATCAGTAGCTCTAAAAGTGCAAGTTACAGGCAAATACAATAGTGGGAATACATCCTTGTGCCAGATTGTGCTTTGACTATTAAAAGGTACATAACTTTCTTTAGAAACAAAAAACTTTTTTTTTTTATTAAATTTAAAATTTTTTGTATTTTGGTTCATCAGTCTAAAAATTGCATCAACATCTGGATTTCCATTACAGAGACTTTGGATTACCAAATTTTTTTTTTTCTTTTTTTTTATAATTATTTCATCTTTACTTTTTTTAATTTTTTCTAATGGTAAACCTCTTTTCCAAATTTTATTAATTTCTTTTTTATCAACAAAATAATTATAAATGTTTATCCAATCCTTTTTTTTATGAATTGTTGGTGCATTTGAAAATAAGTAAAAAGGTGAAAAAAAATTTTCTAATGGAGAGTTGTCATCATCTGTTTCTACAATAATATCTGAATTATTTTTTATTGCATATAAATAACCTATATTTTTTCTTGCATAAGTGTTTGTCGGACATTTATCTGAAAATGAAATATTATGAATTTTTTTTTTATAATTTATGTATTTTGCGTTTAGTAATTGAAAGTTTTTAGGAGTTTTTTTATCACCTACTACTATAAAATCCCAATTATTTTTTTTACAATTCATATCGTACATTCTCATGTTCCGATTTGGATTATTAATTGTTGTTATTACTAATGAAGTTTTATACATATTTAAAATTCTAGTATGTACCATTTTCTAAAAAAAATTAAACCATTAATAACTAATTCAGGTCCCAAACTTAATAAATCATTAGATATAAAATTTGATTTTAATAAAAAAATGTTAAAAAATTTAAAATTTAATTATTATGGAAAAAAAAATAAAAATAAGTTTTTTTATATAATTAAAAGATCGCCTGGATCTGGTTTTTTTTCAAATTTTACATATGTTTTAAATCATTTGAGAATTTCTGAATTATTTAATTTAATTCCAATAATTGACATGAAAAACTATAAAACTATTTATAATGACAAATATGATTTAAAAAAAAATGCTTGGAATTATTATTTTAAAAATATTAATAAATTTAAATTAAAAGATGTTTACAAAAGTCAAAATGTGATTTTTTCTAATGATATTATTGATAGAGATTTCTATTATCATTTAGATGAAATTAACAAAGATCAAAAATTAAAAAAACAGTTCTATAAAATATATAAAAGATATATCAAAATTGATCCAAAAATTCTAAATAAAGCTAACATTTTTTATTCGAAATATAAAAAAAATAAAATTCTTGGGCTACACCTTAGAGGCACTTCATATAAAAATGCCCCTAAACATCCCTTCCCAATACCATTAAATTTAGGAATTGATATATGCAAAAAGCTTATAAATAATAAAAAATTTGATAAAATATTTTTAATTACTGAAGAAAAAAAATATTTAGAAAAATTTAAAAAAACTTTTGGCAACAAACTAATTTACTTTGATTCTTTTAGATCAAATACTAATGATGCTTTTGAAATATATCCAAGAAAATTACATAGATTTAAATTAGGCTTGGAAATCCTTATTGAGTGTCTAATTTTAGCTAAATGTGATGGAATTATTTCAAATATGACTAATGTCGCTTCTGCTAGTGTTTTTCTATCAAAAAAAAGAAATAAAATTTTTCATATTTTTTTAGGCTACAATTCTCCAAATAAATTTATAGCATCTTTTTTATGGTACATTAAAAAAACGCTACCTAAAAACTTTTTTGGGTTTAATACTAAAATTTTTTAAAGTTTGTAATAAATAATTATTTATCACTTTGCGAGATTTTAATCTAGAATAAATAGTGTTTTTTTTGTTTAGGTTTAAAACAGAATTTATATTTTTTTTTTTTGACTTAAATTTATAGTTTAATTTAAAAGTATGATATTTTTGTGGATTATTGTTAAATAATTCTATTATTTCTTTTACAGTTATTAAATCAGGATTTCCATAATTATTAACAAAACTCATATTTTTTTTGGAAAAATTATGTAACTTTTTAACAAATTCATTAGTGCTAGAATATCCTCTTTTATCTTCTGCATTACCATGAAAAAGATGAAATTTTTTTTTCTGAATAAAAATAATCTTAAATAAAAAATTGTGAAAATGATCTGTTAGCTGCTTTTGACCAAAACTTACTAGGTTAAATGGTCTCCAAATTTGTAAAAATTTAAATTTTTTTTTTTTTGAAATCAAATATTTTTCTATTTTAACCTTATTAACACCAATAAAATGATTTTTTTGATAAATTGTTGAAGAAGATAAGTAAATCATCTTTTTAATATTACAATTTTCAACAATTTTTTTTATCCAAGTAAGTTCTTTTTCATATTTTTTTTTTGAAAAATTTTTTTTTACATATCTTGGGCTTGATAAAAAAAAACATTTATTAATTTGTAGGTTTTTAAGGATTTTAATGTTTGAGTCTAAATCTAGTTTAATGAACCTGCCTCTATTTTTATTATTTTTTGAAAAAAACAAAAAATTATTTAATAATTGTTCTTTTTTAATTTGATTAATTAAACTTTGCCCTATTGAAGAATTTGATCCTATAATTACATTTACCATCAATCTATTTTAAAAATATTATTTTTTTTAATATACTCTGCTATTTTTTTTTATAATTTAATAATTTATTTGCTAGACTAAACCCAATAAAGCCTGATGATCCAGTTATTAAAATTTTCATTAAAGTTTTTTAAAATGTTTAAAAAACTTATACAATATTATCAAAAATACTAAAAATTTATTTTGTTTATTATCTAACCTAATTGTAAGTTCCTCAAAAAAATGCTCTTTAAAGTCTACTCGACTTGAATGTCCTCCTCTTCTAAATATTCCAAATTGTTCATTTTTCTTTGTAGCAATTCCTTTAAGTTTACAATTTACAATCATCCTATAAAAATAGTCATAGTCAGATGAATGTTTGTACTTAAGGTTATATAAACCTACTTTTTTTGCCGATGTTCTTTTAATAAAAAATCCTGTTGAATGGCTTGAATAAAAGCCCCATGAAAAGTGAATTTTCCATGGTTTATATCCATGTAAAAGACCCCAATGTTTTTTTACAGATCCAAAAATAAAATCTTTTTCAGGATATTTTTTAATATAATTTGCTAAGATATTAAATGCGCCATTAACATAAATATCATCAGAATTTGCAATCCCAATATATTCACCTCTAGAAAGCTCCATCCCTTTATTAAAAGCATCATAGATACCTTTATCTTTTTCGCTTAGCCAATATTCAATTTCTTTGTCATATTTTTTAATAATCTCTAATGTCTTATCTGAGGAACCACCATCAATTATAATATATTCAAAATCTTCGTATAATTGATTTAGAACACTCTGAATTGTTTGCTCTAAATATTTTTCACCATTTAGAACAACAGTAATGATACTTAACTTTGGTTTGATACTTTTTTTATCATAATCTATATTTCTGTTAACTCTTCTTCCTCCATGTACAAAATTTTCTTTATCAGAAGAAATAGTGAATAGATCTTTAAACATTTGTTTTATTAATCAATCTTGGTATACATGAATATTTAATGATTAGCATAATTAAGGATTTATTAAATATTAAAAACTGGGAAAAATTATATAAAAATCCTGCTAGTTTAAAACCATTAGTTATTAATAGATTTTTTTCTTATCCAAGTAAAAGATTTGCTAGATATCATAACAAATTATTAAGAAACTCACTAATGAGTTTTTGGATTTGGATGGCAAAAAAAAATAACTCACTCAAATACTACTTTTTTAATGAAGAAAAAAATACTTATCCAGAATTTTTAATTGATAAAAATCAACCAAATTATTCAAAAAAAATTTTTAAGTCTTTATATAACAATGGCATTGCAATAATTAGAAATGCGATAGGAGATGAAGAGCAAAAATTAATTTGTGATAAATTTGAAAAATTAGAAAAAAATTCAGGAACTTGGGAACATGATCCAAAAAATATTACAAAATCAAAAGATGTAGACATTTATTGGGCAAAAGACTTCAAAGATAATTTTTCAAATTTAGTTGAAATATCAAACTTAGTTACAAAAGAGGTTTATGGAAAATGTATAGATCCATCTATTGAATTTTACTTACATAAATCCAATAATGTCCCAGAAGAAAAAATTTTAGGTGAAAATCATTTTCATATGGATCGCTTTTTACCAAATTTAAAAATTTATTATTCTCCCTTTGAAATAAAAAAAAATTCAGCTCCATTTAAATGGGTTCTAGGTAGTCATAAAATTAATAAAAAATTTTTGAATTACTGGAAGGATCTCTCTAATTTTGACCGCAATGAAGTATTTGAAGATAAGAATTGTTATTTAAGTAATTTTCAAGAAAAAGATGTTTTGGATGCTGTAGTTAAAAAAAATTCACTTATTATTGTGTTTACAAATGGCCTTCATTGTAGATCACCTTTTTTAGAAAAAAATTTAACGAGAAAAGTTGTTTTCTTACATTTTGGAAATTTTAATAAAATTTCTTTAATTAAATTTAATAAATTTAATCAAAAATAGTTTAATGATAATTAATTATTTTAAAAAATTAAAAAATTTCTATATTTTAAAAAAATATAAATCAACTAACAAAAAAATTTTTAATAAAAATTTTCCAAATTCTAATACCCAAGTATTGGTTGAATTTAATGCTTTTCAATCTGATCATATATTTCTATCTTATTTGTCTAATTACTTTTCAGAAAAATTTAAATCTAAAATTATAGGATTCTATAATTTTAGTTTATTGCTTTCAGATTTAGATTACTCATTAATTAAAAGTATTAAATGGAATTTAAGCAAAGCACTTAATTATAAAAATTTTGGAATTTATAAATCTTTTGGTACTCAAAATATTATAAGACCAATCTTAAATTTAAATCAAAATAAAAAAGCTCAAAAAATTTATTATAAGGAATTAAAAAAAATAAAAAAAAATGAGGATATCTATAAATTAGTGTTTAATAAAACACCATTTGGTGATTTATTTTATGATACTTATTTAAAAAGATTTTATGAACCAACAATAAATGTTGAGACAAAAAGGTTTAAAAAATTTTTTCATGATTTTATTAGATTAATTGTTTATTGGGATGATTATTTAAATAAGAATAATGTAAAAGCTGTAGTTGGTGTACATGGTCAATATAGTTATGCAATCATCCATAGATTAGCTGCGGGAAGAAAAATACCTGTAATATTGCATGCGGAGGGAAAAATTTATAAAATTAAAAAAGAACATTTATATCAACATAATGAATTTTTATTTTTTAAAAAAAATTATAATTTTTTATCAAAACAAGAAAAACAAAAAGCTAGGAGTGAAGGTTTAAAAGTTTTAAAAAATAGAATTTCAGGTAGCAGTGGTGTTAAGTCAGGACATTCTTATATATCAAAATCCTCTTTCAAAAATACATATAAAAATAAAAAAAAATTATTATTAAAAAATAAAAAACTAAATGTCTTAATCGCAACTCAAGATTTTTTTGATGCTATAAATATTTATGGGAGATTTATATTTAATGATTTTTACGAGTGGTTAAATTTTTTGGGCGAAGTTAGTGAAAAAACTAATTATAATTGGTATATTAAAGATCATCCAAATTATGCTGGTAAATATAAAAAGTATCAGCCATTTACGACAAACATCACACAAGAAATTTGCAAGAAATACCCTAACATAAAAAAAATTCCATCTAATACACCTCATAATCAATTAATTAGTGAAGGTGTAGATGTAGTTTTGACTGTTTTTGGCTCTGTTCAATTTGAATATCCTATTTTTAATATTCCAGTTATTACCGCATCAAACAATGTACCTACAAAAAATTATAATTTTTCAATAAAATCTTTGGATAAAAAAGATTATTTAAATAAGATTTTAAATATAAAAAAATTAAATTCTAAGTTTAATCTTAATGAAATATGTGAATTTTATTACATGAATTTTATATTTCATAATCAAGAAATAGTTTATCCTCTCTACAATAAATTCAACCTAACAAAAAAAAAATGGGATCTTTATTGGAGTGAGGAGTTCTATAAATTTTGGTATGAAAATTTTAGCCTAGAGCAGCATAATAGCATTTTAAAAACTATAGATAATTTTTTTAAATCTAATGATATAACAATCAACATTTACCATAATGATAAAAAAAATAATTAAAAAAATCTTAAATCATTTTAATTTAAAAATTATTAAAGTTAATATTCACAAACCACAAAAACACCCCTATCCTGTTCCTACAAAAGAAGAAATTGAATTAATTCAAAATTCAAAAGGTATTTTGCATATTGGAGCACACAGAGGTACAGAAGCGGCTGTTTATGATTGGTTTAATAAAGCAGTTTTATGGATTGAAGCTGACCCAAATATCTTTGAAGAATTAAAAATGAATATAAAAAAACACTTCAATCAAAGAGCTATTTGTGCTTTGCTAGGTGACGAAAATAAATCAAAAGTTCCATTTTATGTTTCTAATAATGATGGAGCATGTTCCTCTATATTTAAATTTAGCGATGGAGTAATTAATCAAAAGTTATGGAGTGATAGAAATTTTTTTACTAAAAATATGATTTCTTTAAATATGATCACGCTAGATGAAATTGTAAAAAAAAATAAAGTTAATATTGAAAATTATGATTTCTGGATTATGGATATTCAAGGAGCTGAGCTATTGGCTTTAAAAGGTGCAAAGGAAAGTCTCAGTTTTTGTAAATCTATTCAAATAGAAATAAGTAAAAAAAATTATTATCAAAATGGAGCAAAATGGTTAGATGTTAAAAACTTTCTTGAGTCAAATAAATTTAATTTAGTTAGAGAACCTCTATATGATCATACTGAAGTTCTGTTTATTAAAAAATGAATTCAATTCAAAAATTAAAAAAATTTATGATATATTATGAAATAAGTTTTATAAATTATTGAATTTTTAAACTTTTAGAATAAGCAATGATATATAAAAAAATTTTAACTAACAAAAGTTGATGAAGATTACAAAAAAAAATTTTATAGATTACTCTATTGGCAACAATAACCCAAAAAAATATTACGGATTGCCAAAAGATGTAAAATTTTGCTCGAATTGTACATATAGCAACCAAAAACCAAACTCTGAACAAGAATATAAACATTCAATTAAAAAGAAAAAACCAATTATAAATTTTGATGAAAAAGATATTTGCTCTGCTTGTAAAATCTCAGATTACAAAAAAACAATTGACTGGAAATTAAGAGAAAAAGAACTAATTGAATTATGTAAAAAATATAGAAAAAATAATGGTGAATATGATTGTATTGTACCTGGTTCAGGAGGCAAAGATAGCATGTTTGCGTCCTATATTTTAAAATATAAATATAAAATGAATCCTTTAACTGTAACTTGGTCTCCACATATTTATACAGAATGGGGTAAAAAAAATTTTTATAATTGGATAGCTTCTGGTTTTGATAATTACTTATTAACACCTAATATTAAAGTACAACGAATCTTAACTAGACTTAGTTTAGAAAATATTTTTCACCCCTTTCAACCATTTATGATGGGCCAAATGTATTTTCCTCCAAAAATTGCAATTAAACTTAATATTAAATTAGTTTTTTATTGTGAAAATCCGACTGACTATGGAAATCAAAGCAAGGAAGATAAAACCTCAAAAAAAAATCTTGATTATTTTTCAATAAAAAATTCTGAGAATATTTTTATTTCAGGGTTAAAAATTAATGAGTTAAAAAAATATGGACTAAATAAAAATGATTTAATTAATTATTTTCCGCCAAAGATTGATGAATTAAAAAAAAAAAAAATTGATGTGAGATATTTAGGATATTTTATAAAATGGGAGCCACAGAAAAATTTTTACTTTGTAAGTGAACATTGTAATTTTTTTCCAGCACCTGAAAGATCTGTTGGAACCTATAGTAAATATTCTTCGATCGACGACAAAATGGATGATTTACATTATTATACAACTTACATCAAATTTGGAATAGGTAGAGCAACATATGATACGGCTCAAGAGATAAGAAATGACCAACTTACCAGAGATGAAGGAATAAAACTGGTAAGAAAATATGATGGTGAATATCCTTTAAGATTTGAAAAAGAACTTTTTGAATATCTTTCGATAGATGAAAAAACTTTTGGTAACATATCAAAAAAATTTAAAAAACCAATATTTGATCGTGAATATTTAGAACTATTAACAAATAAATTTAGATCTCCTCATTTATGGTATTTTGATAAAGAAAATAACAAATTTACTCTTAGAAAGTCAATTTAATATAATGTCAATCAATCTAAGAATTATTCCTAGATTAGATATAAGAAATAATAAGCTAATTAAGCCTTATCAATTTGAAGGGGTAAGAGAAATTGGGAATCCAGTAACGTTTGCTAACAAGTATTTCAAAGATAATGCTGATGAAATTTTGATTATGGACGTAGTAGCATCTTTGTATAATAGAAATAATAAAATAGATATAATAAAGGAGATTTCCAAAAAAGTATCAATACCGATTATTGTTGGTGGAGGAATTAGGTCTTTAGAAGATGCTGACAATCTTTTTAAAAGTGGAGCTGATAAGATTGCTCTAAATACATCTGTTTTTGAAAATCCAAAACTTATTAAAAAGTTATCAGACAAATATGGTTCTCAAAGTATTATTTTATCGATTGAAGCTAAAAAAAATATGAAAAATAATTTTTGGGAAGCATTAAATAACAATGGTAGAGATCATACTGGATATGAAATAGTAGAATGGGCAAAAAAAAATATCAGACATGGCATTGGCGAAATTCTTTTAACTTCAGTAGATAATGATGGCACTCAAAAAGGTCTTGATAATGATTTAATAGATTATTTTTTAAATAAAATTAGTATTCCAACAATAATTTCAGGTGGTATGAAAAGACCTGAAGAAATTAATACTATAAATAATATTCATAAAGTAAACGGCATATGTATTGGATCAATTTTGCATTATAATAAGACTAATATAATGAAAATAAAATCTTATGCAAAAAAATGTAAAATTAATGTGCGAATAAATGATTAGTATTCTAGATTATGGTGTTGGTAATATTTTTAGTATTATAAAATGCCTTAATAATATTGGAGAAAAATTTATTGTAACTAATTCAGAAATTAGAATAAATGATTCAAAAATTATTTTACTTCCAGGTGTAGGTTCATTTGGATATGCATCCAAAATGCTTAAAAAAAATAACTTAGATAAAGTCATAAAAAAAAATGTAAAAAAGGGAAAATTATTAATTGGCACTTGTGTCGGGATGCAATTATTAATGAATAAAAGTTACGAAAAGGGAGTACATAATGGATTAGGTTTAATAAATGGCCATGTTGAACATTTAAAAAATTTATATGATAATAAAAATCAGGTTAAGTTTCCATGTATTGGATATTCAAAATTAAATTTTGTTGAAAACAATTTAAGAATAAAAAATGAAATAAATAATAAATTTTTTTATTTTGTACATTCATACTATGTAATCACTAACAAAAAAAACATAGTTGCTAAGAATAAATATTTTGACAAAGAATATCCAGCAATTATTCAGAAAGATAATGTAATTGGGTTACAATTTCATTTTGAAATAAGTGGAAATCCAGGGCAAAAACTAATTTCAAAAATTATAAACTATTCAACATGAAAACTTAAAGATTAGCTAAATAACTAGCATATTCTAAATCTTCATAAGTATTTATATCTACAAATTTGTTTTTTTTTATTAAACAGATCTCAGATTCTTTTATAAAGGTAGTTTTAGAGTTTAGCCATGTTTTTTTTTTGGCCCAATAAAATTGACCAGCATCAATATAGAATTTTTTACTTAAATATTTTTTAAAAATATTAAGTTCTTTAACTTTTGTCAAAATTTTTTGATTAAAGAAAAAACTATCATTAAAATTTTGAAAAGTTTCTCCGGCTGCAAAGACAAAACCTTTTTTTTTTCTTTTTATTTTTATAAAACCTTTTTTTAAATTTCGGACATCAATATTTGGTGACGCAGGAAATATACAACAAACATAACTGGGATTGATATTGTTATCAAATAATATTTTAATTGTGTCTTTCATTACATCTACTATTCCAACATTATTTTTGGATAGATTTTCTTTTCTATCAATTACTAAATCAGCTCCATAATAATATGATAACTTTTTAATTTTTTTACAATTTGTTGAAACAATTATTTTATCAAAAAGCTTACTTTTTTTTGCAACTGCTAAACTGTAAGAGATTATTGGTTTTCCACAAAAGTTTATTATATTCTTATTTTTTATTCTTCTACTATTTTTCCTTGCTGGTATTATAGCAATATTCAAAATATTTACCTATATTGCTCAATAATTTGAGATAATTTTTTTATGTTTAAATAATTTTTATTATTAAAAGAATTGTAACAAAAGTCTTTTTTTACCGGCTTGTACTTTTTATTTTTTTTTAGATAGAATTTTTTTTTTTCAGGAGGTACAATTACGTAGTGAGTTGTACATTCTAATGTATTCAATGAGTCATTTATAGTTATCATTTCCTCATGAATTTTTTCTCCAGGTCTAATCCCAATAATTTTAAAATTGCAATCATTTCTTATTGATCTTGCTAAATCAACCACTCTAAATGATGGAATCTTTGGTATATAAATTTCTCCACCCTTAGATAATTTTATACACATTAATACAAATTCACAGGCTTCATCCAAACTAATATTAAATCTAGTCATATTCATATCAGTTATTGGTAAAGTTTTAGATTTCTTTGATATTTTTTGAAAAAAAGGCACTATTGAACCTCTTGATTTTAAAACATTACCATATCTTACAACACTAAATGATATGTCTTTTTTTCCTTTTATATTATTTGCTGACACAAATAATTTATCTGAGCATAGTTTTGTGGCGCCATAAAGATTTATGGGTGCGGCCGCCTTATCAGTGGATAGAGCTATCACTTTTTTTACATTTGAATTTAAACAAGCGTTAATTAAGTTTTCTGCTCCTAGAACATTTGTTTTTATAAATTCAAATGGATTATATTCTGCTGTAGGGACTTGCTTTAAAGCTGCAGCATGAATAACAATGTCAATGCCATTTAAAGCTGTTTTAATTCTATCTATATCTCTAACATCACCTAAAAAAAACCTTAGATTTTTATACTTTTTTGGATCAAATTTTTTTTGCAAGTTATATTGTTTATATTCATCCCTGCTAAATATAACTAACCTTTTAATATTTTTATATTTTTTTAAAATTAAATTAATAAAGTTTTCACCAAATGAGCCTGTACCACCAGTTACTAAAATTGATTTATTATTTAACATTTATTAACTCTAAGTTATTATTATTTAGCTTATATATTTTATCACAATTTTTTAAAGATGTAAGTTTATGAGAAACAATTATCATTGTCATATTCAGACTATTTATCCCTTGCAATATTAGATCCTCTGTCTTTGGATCAAGTGAGCTTGTAAATTCATCAAATATCAATATTTCTTTTGAAAAATATAAAGCTCTTGCAATCATTATTCTTTGCAACTCTCCTCCAGAGATATTGTATCCACTTTCGCTTATTAATGTATTTAGGCCTTCTGGTAAATTGTTTAAAAAACTCTCTAAACCCGAGGATATTATTACTTGGTTAAGTTTTTTTGAGTCTATATTTTCCGCGTCTTGTCTCAAAGTTATATTATTTTTAAGAGTGTCTTTCATGATATAAGTATTTTGTGAAACATAACCTATTTTATTTCTGTTATCTCGGATGTTTATATCTTCATACTTAATCATTCCTTGATCTGCATTTAAAAAACCCATTATCAAATTTAATAAAGTTGATTTACCAGAACCACTTGGACCAATAATTCCTATTTTTTCTTTATGTTTTATAATTAAATTTAAATTTTTAAATATCACTTTATTATTATGAGAATAATTTAAATCTTTTATAATCAAATTTTTTTTAAAACTATCTATTGCTAGATTGTTATCATTTAGATTTTGTATTTGATTATTTTTTAATTTTGACAATCTTTGTATCTCTTTGGTTAAGAAATTCACAGAAGGTTTCCCATTAATAATAGCTTGAATATTTGTTATTATTTTATTTACTGAAGGTAATATTTTAAAAAATGCATAAACATATGATCCTAGTAATGGAATTACATCTAAAAAATTAGTTTTTTGAAAAAAAAGAATATATGCAAGAGTAATTATTATGATTATACCAAACTGTTCAAGTATTACTCTTGTTAATTGAGTAAGAACATTGATATCTCTCATATTTTTATTTAGTTTGTTTGTAACTTCAAAAAATCTATTCAAAAAGATATTTTTTATATTGTAAATAATTATCTCTTTATAATTTCCCAATCCTTGTTCAATTTCTCTTATTAAATCTGAATCTAATTCTACTCTTTCTTTTCCTAGTTCAAATATTTTTTTTTTTAACAAGAATATGTAAATTAAAAAAAATAAAAAAAACGCTAATGTAATTATTAATGTAGGTAATGGTGCTAAAAAAAATAGAAAAAATATAAAACCAACTAAAATAAATGACTCTGCAAAAATATTTAGATAAGCATCTAAAGACCTCATGGTAACAGTTGTTTCAACATGAATATTTCTAATAATTTCTGGTGTGTCTTTTTCTATAAAACTTTTATAATCTTGATTAGTGTACATATTGTATAATCTAAATCTAAGACTAGATAAAAAATTTTGTAAAAATGTTGATTTATAAATAATAAATAAAATTACAAAGATATTCTTTATGAAAAAAATAATAACCAAAAAAAATAATATATAAAATATTATCTGTGATTGTTCATAATTGGATAAAAAATTTAAAAAATTATGATTTGTTAAAAAACTAGTATCAGATATAATTGTAATAATGGGATATATAATTCCTATACTAAAAACTTCTAGGATCATTACTATTATCATCCCAAAGACAAGTTTAATTAGCTTTTTATTGCTTTTAAAATAAATTAAGTTTTTTAATAAAATAAAACCTAAAAAAAAATTATAAATTATAAGCACTTAAAATTTATATATTTACTTTTTGTGAATCTATACAAATTTTACATATAGTATTTGGTGAATTTTTTTTAAATCCTTCTCTTAATTTACGCATTTCTTCTCCATTCCAAATATCATAAATATTGTTGTCTTTAATATTTCCTATTGGACTCATTCTACCTACAAGATTACAACATGGTCCTACTTTGCCATCAGAATATATAGCCATATCACCCCAAGGTTTATTGCAATTGTAAATCTTACTTTTATTTTTGTATGTATTGCCTTTTTTTATTTTTTCAACTTCTTCATAGAGTTTCACGGATGTTTCCCTTTGAATTTCAACTGAATCTACAATCCCCTCCCACTTTTTTTTAAATTCTTCAACTTCATGTTGATTTTCCTCTAAAGCTACAAAAGAAACTCTAGTTAAAGGAAGTTTTTTCTTCATTGAATTTCTTAAATTGATAAAATTTTTAATTTTCGACTCTAATATTTCAAGTCTGTTTTCTTCAAGTCGTTTTTTTCCAACAGGAACTCTTACTTTGTTATATGTTTCTTCTGTAGCTGCATCAATTGAAACGAACATCCTTGTAATACAACTATTAAGAATCATTTCAGAATTTTTGTTATTTAGTAAAGATCCATTAGTAAAAAGAAATGTATCCATTATTTCTGCTTCTTCTGCTTTTTTTAAAACTTTACCTATATTCTTATAAAGTAATGGTTCAGAAGCAGTTAACATTAAAGCCGATAATTGATTTTTTTTAAAATCTTTAAAAATTTTTTCTAAGATTTTTTCATCCACAGTAAATTTTTCACTATCATTTCTAAATCCTTGATAACACATAACACATTCTAGATCACACCTATTAACTAATTCTAAAACAACAGTCATTGGATAATCTAGATATTGCTGATGTTGATCATCTGACAAAAGCCTATTGTAGTTTTGTCTGTAATCTAAAAACCTTTTTCCAAATTTTTTATATAACTCATTTTGTAAAATTAATTCTGGATCTTCTTTTGAATATTTTTCTAAAATATTGTTTGGTAGATTAAAATCTGTACTCATAATTAATTTTTTATTTTTTCTTGATAGAGATAATTGCCAATTAACTCATAACCTTTTGCATTATAGTGATGATGTTTTCTAAATGGAAAAAGACTTAAGGGATCTGTGTGTTTATCAAATACTTCTTTTTTTATATCAATCACTTTAATATTTAAACTTTCTAATATATTTAAAATTTCATAATACTTTAGATCTTTATCTATACCTGATTTTTTATTTACACTTATATTGAAAAATCTGTACTTCTTATACCTTTCAATAGTTGGTAAATAAACAAAAATTAATTCTGTTTTACTTTTATCTATTATTTTTTTTGATGATTTCAGAATTTTTTCAAAAACTTCCAATGTATCTTTTTCAATATTTTGATTTTCATTAAAAAAAATATCCTTAAGAAGTGTTCTTATTTTTGCAAATGTTAAAAAATGATAAAATTTATACTTATGTTTGTTTTTATTTTTATCAGAATTTTCTATTATGCTCATAGCATAATCTAAGCTTTTATGTAGTTCTTGGTTTCTTTTTTCATTAAATTTTACTAAATTATTTAAATAATTTTCATTATCAATATAGTTAAACACGTAACTATCATTATACCTTTTATAGAAGTTTTGAAGTTCTCTTAAATCATTTCCCTCATAATAAACCCAATAAATTCTATTTGGATAAAAGTTATTTTGTATGAAAATATATTCTTTTAGTTTTAAAAGTTCTAACAAAGGAAAACTGCCAGGTGAGCCAAGATTAATTGCAATAATATTTTGATTATTTTTTACATAGTTGGAAATTATATTATCTTCAATATTTACACACGATCCAGCAGTAAACGAGTCTCCTAAGAAAACATCATTAAATTTTTCATTCCAAATTAAATTAGAATTATAAAATCCATGTTTATCAGTTTTTATAATAGGGTAATATCCATTTTCATTACAAGTAAAAACTTCAGAATTTGAGAAAGTGGATGGAGAAAAATATTCTGGAAATTTCAAACTATGATTTAAAATATACATGCTATTTACATATGGCTTAAGATTAGAATTTTTTTTTTTTTCTTTGTTAAATGCCAAATATTTATCTTCATTTGGAACAATTATTTTTTTTTTAAAACTAAGTAAGAAAAATTCAAAGAAGTATAAGATAAATATTACCATTATAGTGAAGGTTATTATTTTGAAAATCAACAGTTTACGATATTCTGACATTATAGGAGTTTTTTAAAAATTTTATCTGCTAAATCATTTTTATAATTTTTTTTTATAAATATGTCGAGTTTTTTTATAAACTTTAAATAAAAATTGTTGTTGTTCAATAATTTTTCGATAAAAAATTTTACTTGTATATTTTCAATTGTACTTTTCCAAAAATAAATTAAATTTTTTTTAGATAAATTTTTACAATTATTCAATTGATTTTGTGATCTTGACAATGCAACTGTTGGGGTTTTTAGAAATAATGATTCTATTATTGATGATCCACCACTAGAAAAAAAAATTTTCGATGAAGCAATAATATTAAAAAAATATTTTTGTTTTTTTTGCCTGTAAACAAAAATTTTAATTTGTGGATATTTTTTTTTTAGAATTGCAAGATTTTTATTAAAAATTCCAGAAAAAACAATTACTTTAAAACCAACTAATTTCAAATTAATTAAAATATTAAAAATTCTATTTAATAAATTTGCTGGGGTATTTCCACCAAGAAAAATACTAATAATTTTTTTTTTATTTTTATTTTTATTTATCTTAAAATTATCCATTAGATAATATTTTGGGCCTAAAAAAAATTTACAATTTTTTTTTGACAAGCTTTTGTAAATTTTTTTTGCCTGATTGATATAATTATGATTGATTATGATATCGGCTATATTTTTTTTAGGTATATCTTGATAGATAAAAAGTTTTTTAAAGTTTTTTTTATATTTTTTTTGACTTAATAAATTAAAATTTGGGTCATCTATTAAAATATTTTTAATATTTTTTTTTTTAATAAGTTGAATTTCGTCTTTAGAAGACTTTATATTTACACTATAACTAAATGATTTTGATATAAAATTATATTTTTTATTTAATTTTTTATAAACAAAGAGATATGTTCTAACACCTTTTTTTTTAAGTTTTAATGACAATCTAGAGCAACGATACATATGCCCAGAGCCAATTTGTGGAGAAAAAGCTACTCTAAAAGCAATTTTCTTCATTCTTTAATGATCAAATAGTTCTCTAAAACTAGGGCATCTAAACTTCCTAATAAAAATGCCCTGATAGCATCATTGGGTGTATTCACAATTGGTTCCTCATGCATATTAAAACTGGTATTTATTAAAATTGGTATGTTTGTAATTTTTTCATATTCATCTAAAATTTTATATATTCTTAAATTATCAGATTTAGAAATTAATTGAGGTCTTGCAGTTTTATCTACATGCACAGATGCAGGAGCATGTTTTAACATTGATGATTTGCAATCAAGTGTAAAAGTCATAAACTTGTAATCAACTTTTTTACATACATATAAATACTTTTTTGAATCTTTTTTTCTTAATATAGGAGCAAATGGCATAAACTCTGTTCTATTAAGTCTTTTGTTTAAAGTATCATTAATTGATGGATCTTCAGCACTACATAAAATACTCCTATTACCTAAGGCTCTAGGTCCAAATTCCATACATCCTGAAAATTGTGCTACCACTTTTTTTCTTGATAAGAGTTGTGCGATTTTTTTTTCAATATTATTTGGTTTTGAGTATTTTAATTTAAATTTTTTTAATTCTTTCTCAATTACTTTTTTTGGAAAACTAAAGCCTAAATACATGCTATTTATCTTTTTGGGAACTTTTTTTGTTTTTTCAAAATAAGCTAATTGGGCACCACCCGTACAAAGACCACCATCTCCCATATTTGGAAAAACATATAATTTATTTACATTATTTAATTGGGCAATTTTTTGGTTTAATTTAACATTGGCAAAAACACCTCCTGCTAAAACTAAATTTATTTTTTTATTTGAAATTGATTTAATACACTTCAAAACAGTTCTTTCCAAAGTAAATTGGGTTGAGAAGGCAATATTCTCTTTTGAGTATTTGTTTTTTAAAAAATTTAAATTTTTGTTATTAAAATTTGATTGATAGACCCCTTTTTCATAATGACCTAAAAATTTCTTGGACTTTGTATCAAATGAAATCATTTCACTAATTTGCTTTATTACCTTAGTTTTTCTTCCATAAGCAGCTAATCCCAAAACTTTTCCTTCATGTTGGTGTGGTTTAAATCCTAAGAGTTTTGTAATACTTCCATAAAAATATCCTAAAGAGTCTATAGTTGGGGTAGATGAAATTTCATCAAAGTTTCCTTTTTTAAATTTATAAATTTTTGCAGATGAATTATCACCCCATCCATCGATTGTTAGACAATAACAATTTTTATACCCAGAACTAAAACACGCTGATGCAGCATGAGAAAGATGATGATCGTAAACAATCAAATTTTTAAATTTTTTTTTTAATTTTCGAACTATTTCTTTAGTTCTTATGTTTATTACATAATTTTCATGTTTCATTCTGTTTTTAAGAAAATTTATTTGTATATATTTTTCTTTTTTTGAAAGTTTAGATCTTTTGACTTTAAGTATTTTGCTGAGATATACTTTCTGATCTGGAACAGATTTTTCTTTTACTGCGGCTCCAGAAGTCACAAAATAATCAATATCTGAATAACTTAAATTATTTTTTGCAAGTATAGCCTTGAGTGATTTCCACGGTATACCATACCAATTCTTTACTCTATTAATCCTTTCTTCACTAATTGCATTTACTAATTTTCCATTATTTAAATAGCAAACTGACGACTCTGATAAATAATTAATTCCAATTATTTTCATTTTTTTTTTGTAAAACTAAATTATTTATTGATTTTAATGATGTGATCATTTTGATTCCTAAAGCTTTTTCTGTTTTAGTTGTATCAAGTTTTAAATTTAATGGTCTTTTTAATTTTAATTTTTTAGCTGAAATTTCTTGGTAGTATATCTTTTTTTTTAATTTTTTTGCATACAAAATTGCAAATTCTTTTTTTGTTAAACTATCTCTTGTTCCTAAATTAAAAATACCAGTTTTATCAAGATCCACTAATTTTACAATTAATCGTGCACATGTTTTTGAATCTATTGTTGAACAAACTAAATCATTAAATAAATTTATTTTTTTCTTTTTTAATATACTTTGATCTAGCCAGCTTATGAAAGTTTTTTTTCTATCATTTTTAAAACCTGTGAAGTTAGTTCGAATTATTAATGTATTTTTATTTTTTTTTAATTTTTTCTCACTTAAATATTTCATTTGAGAATAGTAATTAACAAAACCAGTCTCATCTATCTCTTTATTTTTTCTTTTATTTTTTGAAACATAAACTTGATCAGTAGAAATATGAACTAATTTGAATTTTTTTTTTTTTGATAAATTATTTAATTTTAGAGGTAATAAATAGTTTATTTTTTTACATTTATTTTTTTCTTTTTCACATAAATTTAAATCTGTTACTGCTGCCGTATTTATAACATAAGAAAATTTTTTATTTTTAAATAAATTTATTAATTTATCAAAATTTTCTAAGTTTAAATTATAATCAGATTTATTTCTTGCAACTAATATGGTTTGGTTTTTTGGCAATATTTTTTTTATTTCTGTACCTAACAAACCATTCGAACCTATCAACAAATATTTAAATATCTTTTGTTTGTACAGCAGTATTTTTTTTGACATTTTTTTTTAATTTTTTACCTAAAATTTTATTTAAATATTGTGGAGAAATGCCTATTCCTGGTCTTGCTGAAACTATATCTTCTTTTTTAATCTTTGTTCCTTTAGCTAAATCAATTTTATAAAATAATGACCTTGTAATCGTCGTAAGTTTGTTTCTTAAAATTTTTTTTTTATTTACATTCATTTTACCAAGCATTTTTTCTGTTTCCCTAATTTCATTTACAAAATCAAAAAACTTTTTACTAGTAATAGAAAAATTTTTGTCTGCTGAATTAATTTTTTTATTTAATATAAAATGTTTTTCTATTACTTTTGCTCCAAGAGCTACTGATGCTATAGCAGCAGTATTTCCAACTGAATGATCAGAAAATCCAACAATAGGACAGTAAGATTTTAGCTGGATAATATTTTTTAAATTTAACTCAATAGGTTTTGCAGGATAACTAGAAATACAGTTTAACAAGATGATCTTATGATTTCCATTTTTTATACATTCATTAATTGCTAGCCTTATATCTTTGTCATCAGCAATTCCTGTACTAATAATTATTGGTTTTTGTGTTTTGGCTACATGTTGAATTAAATTCAAATCTTGAATTTCTGGAGAGGCAATTTTATATATGGGACAATCGTTTTTCTTTAGAACATTTAAAGATGTCAAATCAAATGGGCTTGAAAAGCAAATAAGATTTTTTTTTTTTGCATATGAGAAAATTTTTTTATGCCAAGAGAAAGGAGTAAAACTAGTTTTATACAAATCATAAAGGTATTGTCCTTTCCAAATTGAATTATCCTTGATAAAAAAATTTTTATTTTTTGATTTAATTGTAATTGTGTTTGGTTCGTAGCTTTGTATTTTAACAGCATCTGCTCCAGCATTTTTAATCTGATCTATTGATTTAAAAACATTTTCAATTTTACCTACATGGTTGCCAGAAATTTCTGCAACAATGAAGGTTTTTGATTTATTTGATATAGAGTAGTTTTTATTTATTTTAATATTTGTTGAAATTCGGTTTATCATATTAATTTTTTATCAAAAAATTTTACTAATTTAATTTATCTTTGTTTTTTTGATATTTAAATTATCTCAGATTTAATTAAATTTAATAATTTTTTACTTTATTTGTGAAGCATAATTGTTAATAGTCGACATTGCTTTGGGCCGCAACCAAAGAGACTTCACTTACTCCCTCACAATTTGAAATATCTAAAACAAATTTATTTATCTCTTTTTCTTCTTTTAAAACTATATCGTAAGTTAGTTTTAGTGATTTGTTGTCACTTGAGGGTTCAGAGTTCAATAAAGTTGAAACACTGCAGAAACGATTAAAATCCTTTAAAAATGATGCCTCATTTTCTCCAAACTTATTGTATCTGAACTGTATAATAAATTCACTTTCATATATGGATCCAAAATTAGTTTTATGTAAAATATAAGCAACTAATGTAATTATTGAAGATCCAGCAAAAGCTAAAAAATATTGACCTGTTCCACACACCATACCAGTAGCTAAAGACCAAAATATGAAAACTATATCTTTTGGATCTTTAATAACTGTTCTAAATCTAATTATAGATAGAGCTCCAACTAAAGCAAATGCACGTGCTATGCTGTTACCTATCGTCATTATAACCATACAAACTATCAAGCTTAAAAAAATATTAGTAATCATAAATGATTGCGAATAACTCATGCCTCTATGAGTTTTTTTATAAACGTAACTTATTAAGACTCCCAAAAAAAATGACAAGATTAGGTTAAATATAATTTCGTTTGGAAAATATATTGCTTGCAGTTCTTGTAGTTGGTCACTAATAGCTTTATTATCCATTGTATAAAATTTTTTAATTTAAAATGACCAAATATAAGGCAAGTTTTTTTTTCACAATAATTGTCATAGCACTCATATCATATTTTACATTTAACTCAAGCTTCAGAAGATTTACTTATACTAAATTAATTGGCGCGTATAAACTTTATCAAACCCACATCATAAGCAGCCATATATATTACAGAGATTTTAGTAGAGCGTCTGAACAAATATTAAAATATATTGAATTCACCCAAAAAATTGCCAAAGGTAAAAATAGCATGCTACAGGCAATAGTAGATGTTACTGAATTAGTAACTTCAAAGATTTATACTCAAGATGAATTTAATGAGATGGAGGAGGTTTATATCAAAATAAATGAAATTTCTGACGATATTTACAAGAATCATGTTTGGTTAGCTAGATCATTAAGTGATAACCGTCCAAGCGAATCTATAAAACATTTAAATAAAGCTTTAAGATTATCAAAATCTAGTGAAGAAACTTATAGGGAAATTATTAGGCAATTTTCAAAAGATAAAAAATTAACTAATCTAATAAACAATTATTGTATGAATTATTTTACTAATTTTGGCGGAGGAGTAGTAGATAGAATTGGTGCACAAGATGAAAAAAATTTTTTTATGGGTAGTAACTCGATTTTTGCGATTTCTAGAGATGAAAACTACTCTGAATTAAATCAAAAGTTTATACGTAATATGAATGAATATTATATTTACAATTTTTATTTTAAAAAAAGTAAAAATATTAATGAATTCAATATATTAAAGAGTTTTTTTTCTGGCTCAAAAGTATCTATTAGGAACATAGTTTTGCATAATGATAAAAAAAATGAAATTTATATAGATGATTTAATTATTGAGAGTTTATTTAGTTATATTCTTAGTCAATCAAATAAAGAGATTGTATTTTTAAATACAAGTGATGAAGACGATGTGATTAAATTTAATCTTAAAAAGGAGTACAATGATATAAATCAAATTACACTGGAGTTAAAACTAGAGAGACTTCCTATAGTAAATGAAGTAATATGCAGAAATTTAAATGAAAATTAAAAAATTATTATTTACTTCATCATTATTTTTTTTACCTTTTTCTATAATTCTTTTTATTCTTTTTTGTATTAATATTTTAATTAAAGATTTTAGTTTAGGTCATAAAAGCCATAATGAATACCCAAGTGCAGTGGATTGGGCTAAATACTCTTTTTTTTTAAATAAAGAAAAAATAACTAATTTTTTATTTGAATTAATCAATAATGAAGAAGGCTTACCAAAAGTCGAAATTTATATACCAGAAAAAACATCAAATAAATTATTATCCAACATCCCCAATTCTACCAAAAATTATTACAGTTCAAAAATGGTTATTAATAATGAAAAAAAAGATGTGAGACTAACGTATTTTGGAGACAACCCTATTAATTGGATGTTTGATCTTAAGTCCATCCGTATAAAAACAAAAAAGTCAGAAATGGTTAATGGAAAGAGGTATTTTGAGTATAAAGCTTCTCAATATAATGTTCTCGATGAATATGTGGCTTTTAAAATTGCAAAAAGACTTGGATTACTGGTTTCTGACGTAAGGTTGGTAGAGTTGTTCGTTAATGACAAAAGTGTTGGGATTTATATGGAAAAAGAAAGATTAAATGAATCTTTTTTAAGAAGAAATAAAATCATGCCAATAAATTTATATAAAGGTGAGGCATCACGAAATAGTGAAAAGAAAATTGGCTTAGAATTAAATCTCGATCAAAATCCTGGATTGTGGACAAAAATTTCATTTTATAACAGTACAGATGAAGATGACTATTCAGATTTAATTAGATTATCAACAAATATTAGAAATGCTGAAAATTCACCTGATGATTTAAATAAAATTTTAAAATTTGAAAATACTGATTTCTTTGCAAGAGCTTCGATACTAGAAATATTAATTAATTCATATATAGCTAATTATGATCATAATAGAAGGATAGCAATAGATGTTTGGTCCGGTATCTTTCACATCATACCTCACGATTTTGTTTATGAACGTGAAAAAATTAGTGAAGAAACATTTAATTCAGATAAATCTGCTACCAACTTATTTTACGTGATAAATCAAAGTAGTAATTTTTTAAATGCAAAGTACGAAACACTTTTTAAGGTAGTTAAAGAAGAAAAAATATTTGATGAAATTATTGAGGATTTAGAAAATTTAAAAGCAAAATATTTAATTAGTCAAAAAAGAGATTTAGGAAAAGTTCAAAGAAAATATGTGGAATATGAAGCATTATGGAATGGGCCTGAAAATGAACAAAATTTTAATGATCTCATTAAATCTTTAAAGTATAGAGAGAAACAAATTATTAGCTTCTTAGAAAAAGACCCAGAATGTTCTTGGAATACAAATAAAAAAGGTTTTGAGGTAAAAATCCAAAATGTAATTCCAATATCTAATTTATCAGTAAAATTTGATAATGAAAGTCCAGAGTGGGTAGCATTAGACTATAATAATAATCAAGTTCTTGATGAAGGAGATAGGTATTTCTATAAAAAAAAAAATGGAAAATTTGAAATTGATGTAAAACTTTTTGCAAATAGAGTTACATCTAATTTAGGACCATATGATTACATTTGGACAATTTCTACAGCCAAAACTAAATTTACATTTTTTACAGAAGACAATAAAAAGCCCTCTAAAGTAATGACATTCAATGATCATAGTAAAAAAGAACTATTAGTAAGCCATGATGAAGGTTTAGCGGTAGAACCCAGTATAAATAATACAGCCATTTTAAAAAATGACAAAAAAAAAATCAATATATTGAGTGGAAATATTTTTTTAGAAGAGGACTTGATAGTTAAAGATAAAACAAAAATTCTTGAAGGAACTACTTTTATTATGAATCAAGATGTAAGTATTATTTTTGAAAACAAAGTGGAGGCGATAGGTTCCAAAGAAAGACCTATAATTTTTAAAAAAAATCATACTGCTACAAAATGGGGAGCAGTAGCTTTACATGGTGCAAAAACAGATGGAAGTTTTTTTAAGAATATAATAATCGAAAATGCATCAGGAAAATCAGTAAATGGTATTAATTACTTTGCGTCACTTTCTGTGCACTCAGCAAAAAATATAAAATTCGACAATATCTTAATCAAAAACAATTCAGATTTTGATGATATGATGCATATTATATACTCAAGTAATATTCAGGTTATTAATTCAAATTTTTTAAATGCATATAAAGATGCTATAGATGTCGATATTTCAAAAGATATATCATTCCAAAACTTAAAAATAACGAATTCAGGTAATGATGGAATTGATTTTATGGAAACAACAGCACAATTATATCAAGCAAATATTTTGTATAGTGGTGACAAAGCAGTTTCTGTTGGGGAAAATTCACAAGTTTCAATTAATGATTCTATTTTGAGCTCAAATAATTATGGTGTTGCATCAAAAGACCAATCCAAAGCTACTATAAATAACTCTTTACTAGAAAATAATAAAACTCAACTAGCTGTTTATAAAAAGAATTGGAGATATGGAAGTTCAGGTATTATTGAAATAACAAATTCAAAGATAATAGCTAAGGAAAATTACATCGAGGCTGATGAAATGGGAAAAATCTCTGTATTGTCTAGTGAGATAACTGGTACTTTAAACAAAACTCAAAATGTAAAGATAAACTAGCATTTTCAAGATGAAAAAAGTTCAAACTAAAAAAGATAATGAAATTTTTTCAAGGTTTGAATTCAAATATATAATCAAAAGAAATATTTCTGAAGCTATACAGAATGAAGTTAAAAATTTTACAAAAATTGATGGTTATGCAAATTATAAAAGCAAATATCTAGTTAGATCATTATATTTTGATAATAATTTATTTTCAAATTTTCATGATAAAGTTGATGGAGTTAAAAAAAGATATAAATTTAGAATTAGAACCTATACAGACCATGAAAATTTTCATACTCCTTTATTTTTAGAAATGAAAGGTAGAAACAATTTAAGGACTTATAAAGTTAGAACAAAAATTAACAAAAATGATCTCAACTTTTTTTATAAAAAAAAAAATTTACTCGACTTAAAATATAGACACTTAAAAAATAAATTAATTGAAAAATTTATTTTTGATTCTTATAAAAAAAAAATAACGCCTAAAGTTTTAATTGATTATAATAGATTGCCACTTATTAATAAAAATGGTTTATATTTTAGGCTTACTTTTGATAGTAACATTAAAGCCTGTCAATCTAACAGTATATTTAATAGTGCGTATGATTGGAAATTATGTATTCCAGGAAATGATATTCTGGAAGTTAAATTTGATTTTACAATCCCACCGTGGTTTCATAGAATTATTCAAAGCTATCAACTAAAGCGAATTTCTGTTTCAAAGTTTGTTATAGGAATGGAAGCTTCAAATTTAGCTCATGACTTCGAAGGTATATAAAAGTTACCTTATAATACTAATTAATCACTACTCGCTTAGTTTAAATATCTATAATTAAACTTTTAATAGTTAATCACAAAAAACTTATAAAAAATTAAATGAGATACTATCAAGAGTAAATTTAAATAATTAAAATTCATAAAATTAGATTAATTAATTTTATACCTAAAATTATTATACTTTAGAAGTATATAAAAATTTTTTTCAGTGCATAAATCAAGCCGATTGAGCTATTAGTACTGGTCAGCTGCACGCATTACTGCGCTTCCACATCCAGCCTATCAACGTGGTGGTCTACCACGGCTCTATAGGAA
>Ga0181607_10000255_pt1 | contig 43449 bp, 32 predicted proteins | sample 041ome_9_FD_132420 | JGI IMG/M metagenome (GOLD analysis project Ga0181607, IMG submission 132420) | Coastal salt marsh microbial communities from the Groves Creek Marsh, Skidaway Island, Georgia - 041413US metaG (megahit assembly) | ecosystem: Environmental > Aquatic > Marine > Intertidal zone...
GTGCCGCCGCACTGCCGCGAACGGAACCCGGCTCAACACCGCCAGCCGTCGCTGGTCATCGATCGCCCGCATCGACACCGCATGCGGGTAGTCGACGCCCTCCGAGCGCAGGTCGCGCTGCAGCTCGCGCAAAAAGTCATCACCGCCGATTTCCTGCAGGACGAGCACGTCGGCATCCAGCGCGCCGATGACCGCGCGCAACGCCGTCTTCTCGACCTCGGGCTTCGGATAAGCCGTGAGGTAGGCCCCCTCGATCTGTCGGTCGGTCAGGTTGTAGTTGGCGACGTTGTAGGTGGCGATCGACAGCGACTCGACCTCGGCGTCACCCCGGACCCCGGCCAATATCCATACCAGCAGCAGCCCTAGCCCCTTCGTACCTGACCGCCGCGAGCACATGCCTACGCCCCGTTCAACGCCCGCTCGCGCTCCACCAGGGTCGGGTGCGAGTAATAGAACCCGCTGAACCAGGGGTGCGGGGTCAGGTTGCTGAGGTTTTTCTCCGCCAGCTTGCGCAGGGCGCCCACCAGGGGCACCGGGCCCGCCATTGCCTCGCGGGCGAAGGCATCCGCCTCGTATTCATGCTTTCGTGACATCAGGTTCCCCAGCGGCGAGAACCAGAATGTCACGGTACCGCTGAGCAGGCCGAACAGCAGCAGCGCCGGCGCCAGTTCCCCGCCGGGAAAACCGAAGCCGGCCAGGAACCACGGCGCCCGGACCAGCCAGGCGATGACCGCGAACGCGACGAACTGCATGACCGCCGACATCGCCAGCATCTTGGGAATGTGCCCGCGCTTGTAATGCCCCACCTCGTGGGCCAGCACCGCCTCGAGCTGCGCCGGCTCCAATTGCTCGACCAGGGTGTCGAAGAGCACGATGCGACGGAATTTGCCGAAGCCGGTGAAAAACGCGTTGGAGTGGCCCGAGCGCTTGCTGCCATCCATCACCTCGATGGTCGAGGCCTTGAACCCGGTGCGGTCGCCGAGCGCCATGAGCCGGTCCCGCAGGTCGCCCGCGGGCAACGGGGTCAGCTTGTTGAACAGCGGCAGGATCAGTTTCGGGTACAGCACCAGCATCAGCAGCTGAAAGCCAAACAGCAGCGCGAAGCCCCAGACCCACCACAGGTCGCCGACCGCGCCGACCAGGGCGAGCATCCCCCACAGCAGCGGCAACCCGATCGCGATGCCAAGCAGGGCGCCTTTCACCTTGTCCGCGATCCAGAGCTGGACGGTGGATTTGTTAAACCCAAACCGCTCCTCCAACCGGAACTGACCCCACCAATCGAACGGCAGCGAGGGTACGCTCAACAGCAGGCTCACCAGCATGATGAACAAGGCATCGTCCCACCGGGCCCCGGGTGCTCCCCAAGCCGCCACGTTCGCGAAAACCCAAGGCAGGAATCCGCTCACCAGCACCAGTGCCAGCACCCCGGTGTCGAAGATCATCGTCAACTGACTGAAACGGTTCTTCGCCATGGTGTAGTCGACCGACTTGCGGTAGGTGGCCTCATCCATCATCGCGGCCACCGCCGCCGGCGCCGCCGCGGCGTGGCGGCGCACCTCGCGGCGATTGAGCAGGGATAGGGTCAGTTCACCCGCGAGCCGGACCAGGAGGAGCGCGAGCGCAATCGTCAAAAGCATGCCCCATGCTCAGCCATCCGCCACGCCCGGGGAAACCAAAATCCGTCCGGGGGGTCGACCTGGGGCCCCAAAGAGGAAACTTTCCATCGACGGCCCACTTTGTCTTTGTAACCCCTTTCTCCACTCGTGTCGTCCTCTTCGTCCCCCTCCCCGCGCCCCCTCTCGCTCGGCGTCATCTTTCTGACGCTCTACATCGACCTCATCGGGTTCTCGATCATCTTCCCGCTGGTACCGGACATCCTGTCCCACTACCTGCAGGTTGGCGGGGAAAGCGGTTTGCTGGCGGCCCTGCTGGACGGCACCAGCACCCTCGCCGGCTGGCTGGGCAAGGATCGCAACTTCGCCGCGGTCCTGCTCGGTGGGGTGCTGAGCTCGCTCTACGCCCTGCTGCAGTTCGTGTTTGCCCCGTTCTGGGGTGCCCTGAGCGATCAACGCGGTCGCCGCCATGTGCTGACGCTCACGGTCGCGGGCACCGCCGCGAGCTACCTGCTCTGGGTGGTGAGCGGTTCGTTCTGGCTCTTCATCGCCGCCCGTCTCCTTGGGGGCCTGTTCGCGGGCAATATTTCCGTGGCCACCGCCGCGGTCGCTGATGTCACCACCCGCGAGGAACGCTCCCGCGCCATGGGCCTGATCGGCGCGGCGTTCGGACTGGGGCTGGTGACCGGCCCCGGACTGGGCGCCCTCGCCGCCCAATGGAACCTCCTCGAGTCCGCCCCCGGTCTGGCCCGCATCGGCATCAACCCCTTCTCCGCCCCGGCGCTGCTTTCCCTGATCCTGAGTGTCGTCAATCTCGTCTGGATCCGCCGGCGGTTTGCCGAGACCCGGCCAGAGACCTCCGCCGCGGAAGCCGGCACGCCGCCCCCAGCCGTGCGCCTGCGCAACCCGCTGCGGGCCGCGCTGGAGCTGCCTTCGCCCGTGGTGCGCCGGGTCAACCTGATCGGCTTCACCTTCGCGTTGGGCTTCTGCGGCATGGAGTTCGCGCTCACTTTCCTCGGGGCAGATCGCTTTGGTTTCGAATCGAAGCAAAACGGCCTCATGCTGGCCTTCCTCGGCCTCTGCTCGATCATCACCCAGGGCATGATCGTGCGCCGACTGCTCAAGAAGGTCGATGAGATCACCGTCCTCTCCGTGGGTCTCGTCTGCGCTGCGGTCGGCTTCGTGACCGTGGGTCTCGCGCCCTCCGTGCCCCTGCTCTATGTCGGTCTCGGCGTGCTCGCGCTCGGCTCCGGTTTGGTCAATCCCGCCACTTCGGGCCTGATCTCCCTCTACGCCGGCGAGCATGAGCAGGGTCGGGTGCTCGGTATTTTTCGCTCACTCGGTTCGCTGGCGCGGGCGGTCACCCCGGTGCTGGCAGGGATCATCTTCTGGATGCTGGGCGGCGCCCTCGTCTTCCTGATCGCCGCGGTGCTTGCGCTCGGCGGCTGGTGGGTGGCCCGCGCCCTGCCCCCGCCTGAGAAATGAGCAACCGGGCACGGGTTTCGCAGGTGGCGGGCAGCATCGGACTGATGCTCCTCGCCGGCTGCGGCACCGTGCCCGCTCCGCCTCCCGTTCCCGTGGAGCCTGCGCTTCCGGCCGAGGTCATCGAGGGACCGCCCGAGGTGTTGCCCACACCGGTGACGTCCGTCGAATTTCCGGCCCGGATCATCGGCAATCTGTTCGTGGTCGAGACCGTCAACCAGCGTGACGGTCCCTGGCGTTTCCTCATCGACACCGGCTCATCCGCCACGCTCGTCTCGCCGGAATACGCCATCCGCCACCGGTCGCCCAATAGTCCGGCCAATACCCCGAAGGTCTGGTTGCGCGACGCCCAGGGCCGGGCCTCGCCGGTGGACTCGATCATCCTCGACCGGATCGATTTTGGCCCGGCTCACTTTCTCAATGTGCGCGGCCTGGTGTACGACTGCAGCGAACTATCCCGGCACCTCGGCGTGCAGATCGACGGCGTGCTGGGCTTCCCCTTGTTTCGCAAAGCCCGGCTGAGCCTTGATTATCCGGGAGAGCGGGTCGTGCTCGCTTCGTTGGAGGATCCCGCCCCGCTCCGCGGCTGCATTCTGCCCTACGCGGCGCCGGAGGAGGTGCCCGAGGTCACCGTCTCGCTGGGTGCCCGGGCCTTCAAGGTGCTGGTCGACAGCGGGAGCGACGGTCCCTTCAACCTCGATCCTTCCGGGATCGAGCTATCCTTCGCCTCGCCGCCCCGCGAAGGCGCCACCGTGGCGACCCTCTTCGGCAACCACCGCCAGCTCAACGCCCGGCTCAACAGCACCCTCTACATCGGCGACCATACCATCGAGCGTCCCATCGTGGACCTGAGCGGCGTGCTCACTTCCCTCGGCGGCGAACTCCTGCGCAACTTCGTGGTGACCTTTGACCAGGAACGCCATCTCATCGGCCTGGAGCACCCAGACGCCGCACCCATCGTGACGCCGTCAAAACTAAGCCCCGGCCTGAGTTTCGAAAAAAACTTCGCCTACTGGCGCGTGGTGGGGGTCGTGCCCAACTCACCCGCCTCCCACGCGGGCTTCGAGGGCGGCGAACTCGTGGTCCGCGTCAACGGCGATCCGGTGGAGCTGTGGGACCTCGAACGTTTCCGGGCCCTGGTCGACCGACGCGAGCCAATCGAATACACGCTGCTGGAGGGCGTGGAGGAAACCACCCGCACGCTCGCGCCGGTGGTGCTGGTGCCCTAGGTCAGCTCGCGCGCTCGAACCGAAACGCCGCCGCTCCATCCTGCGCCAAGCCGGCCCCCGGCCGCACCACGCACCGCGCCACCTCCCGCCAGGCGCCCCGGCTGCGCCGCACAAACGCCTCGGCCACCTGTTCGTTCTCCTCGGGGTCAATGCTGCAGGTGCTGTAGACCAGGCGGCCTCCCGGGCCGACCCGCTCGGCCGCCGCCTGCAACATCGCCAGCTGTTGCAGCGCCTGCCGACGAAACTCCTCCGGTTCCAGCCGCCACTTCACATCCACGCGGTGCCGCATCACCCCGGTGTTGGAGCAGGGCGCATCCAGCAGCACCGCGTCGTAAGTGGCGGGCGCTCCCGCCACCGCCAACGCGCGCCCCCCCTGCCTGAGCAGGTCGCCGCCCACCGCCCGCGCCCGCACGCCCGCCGGCACCCGGGCCAGATTCTCGCGCAATCGCACCAAGCGCCGACCCGGTCGGTCCAACGCCACCAGCTGCCCCGTCTGCATCCGGTCAGCCATCGCCAGGCTCTTGCCACCCGGGGCCGCGCAGAGGTCCAGGACGGATTCCCCCGCCCTCGGATCCAACAGGTCGAGGGCATGGCGCGTCGCCGCGTCCTGCACGTGCACCGCGCCCGCCGCGATCCAGGCGGCCACTTCCGGCCAATGCCCCGCCTCCGCGCGAAAATACCCCGGCGCCTCCGGCACCGGATGCAGCCAGGACCACGCCGCCGGGTCACCCTCTGCGCCCGGCCGCCACCGCACCTGCACCTCGCCCGGTTGCTGATCCCACTCCAACAGGGCCAGTGCCGCCTCCCGGCCCCACCGGTCCGCCCAGCGCTCCACCAGCCACAGCGGATGCGAATAATAACGCGCCCAGTCCGCAATCGGCGCGTCCGCCGCCGGGGGTGATTCGGCCGCGAGCGCCTCGCCCAGCCGCCGCACCACCGCATTGGTGAACGCCGCTTCGCGCGGGTGGGCCGCCCGTTTCACCTGCTCGACCGCATGGTGGCCCACGCGGGCCGCATGCCCGTCCGCCCCCTCTTCGATCAGCTCGAACCCCGCGAGCAGCAACGTCGCCCAGACCGCCGGCCGCGGCGGATGGCTGGTCAGCGTTCGCAGGTGCGCCTCAATCCGCCCCAGGTGGCGCAACGTGCCCCAAAGCAACGCCTGCACCCGGGCGCGCTCAACGCGGTTCAGTTCCGCCGGCAACGTCTCCAGCAGAAAATCCGCCCGCTCGGCGCCCTCGAGCCAACGCGTCAGCAATTGCGCGGCATGACGCCACGCCCGGGACGGATCAGACTGCGCAACCGGATCGCTCATGCCGCGCACGTTTCGCCGCCGGCGCCCGCCTGCCAAGCCCGAAGACGGACGCTCCTGGCTCAATTCGACAGTCGGATGCCGCCTGTTGACATGACCCCTCCGGGTGGTCTCCAATGTCCAGTTCAGACGAAAGAACCTCCTGATATGAATTTGGAAGCCGTATCCGCGCTCATCGCGAAAAAACCACAACTCAAGGGCGCTACCGCCAAATTGGAATCCATGGAGGCTGGCGCCTACGTGGTCCATCAAAGCTGGGGCTTCGGGCAAATCCAGGACTATGACGTCGAGACCGAGCGTCTGGTCATCGATTTCAAGGACAAGCCCGGCCACCGCATGGACCCCGCCTTTTGCATCACCACCATGGAAGTGCTCGCGGCGGACCATATTCTCGCCCGCAAGGAGACGGAGAGCGCCACCATCACCGACCTGATTTCCTCCAACCCGGCCCAGCTCGTGGTGGAGACGCTGAAGTCCTACCCGAACAACGCCACCACCGGCATCGACCTCGAGATCACCCTCGCCCAGGTCGTCGGCGAGCAGAAGTTCAAGAAGTGGTGGTCGACCGCCAAAAAGGCCATCGCCAAGGACCCGCGCATCGCCGCCCCGGCCAAGAAGACCGAGCTCTTCGTCCTGCGCGAGACCCCCGTGTCGGCCAAGGATGAGCTCATCGAGTCCTTCGAGGGCACCCGCTCCGCCCGTCGCCGCATCGCGCTCGTCGAGCAGATCCTCGGCGCCGCCCATGACGGCGAGGACCACAGCAACCTCGCCGAGGTGCTCGAGGTCGTCACCGAGTCCGTCCGCGAATCCAACCAGCTCGACATCGCCGAGCGCCTCTACGGCGCCGCCGTGCGCGACGACCTCGCCAAGCTCATCAAGGCCGACGCCAGCACGCTCAGCCCGAGCCAGGGTGAGATCATCGCCAATGTTCGCGACCTGCCCGACATCGCCGAAAAGATCCCGGTCGCCTTCCAGGCCCGCTACCTCGCACTGATCAAGGCCACCCACCCGATCGAGTGCCGCGACATCGTCTTCACCCTGCTGAAGAACAGTCAGGGCAAGTTCACCACCGAGTGCATCAACTTTCTGGTCGAGAACGGCCACGCCGAGGATCTCGCCGAGACCTTCAAGCGCTGGCAGGTCGAGCAGAACCTGCGTTCACCGGTGCTGCTGTGGATCGTCAAGAACCGCCACTCGAAGAAATTCGCCAAGCTGCTCCACGACCTCATCACCCCGCGCCTGCTCGGCGCCATCTTCTTCGCCATCGACTACGAGGCGCTGCAGTCCGCCTCGGCCCGCCGCATCCCGCTGGCCGACATCCTCAGCGATGACAACGAGCTGATCGGCGACCTGCTTTCCACCGCCGACCCGGAGACCGCCCGCGACCTCGCCAACACCCTCATGCTCAACCAGGGCTTCGAGGAACTGACCAAGAAGTCGCTGCTGGCCCGCTTCATCAAGATCTTCCCCGCCATCCAGTCGCTGGTCGCCGGTGACGCCGAAGGCCAGGGCGAGGCGCTCCTCGTGTCGCGCGCCAGCTACGAGCGTCGCCGCGACGAATACGACGACATCGTCACCAAGCAGATCCCGGAAAACTCCCGCGCCATCGCCGCCGCCCGCGAGCACGGCGACTTGAAGGAAAATTCCGAATACAAGATGGCCAAGCAGGACCAGTCGGTGCTCATGGCCCGCAAGTCCCAGCTCGAAAAGGAACTGGAAACCGCCCGCATCACCGACTTCTCCGAGTCCTCCGTCGACCAGATCAGCGTCGGCAGCGTGGTGTCCCTGCGCAGCCTGACCTCCGGCCAGACCCCGACCTACAAGGTCCTCGGTGCGTGGGACAGCGACCCGGACAACTTCGTCATCGCCTACAAGACCCCGCTCGGCCAGGCCCTGCTCGGCAAGCGCGTCGGCGAACAGGTCAACATCAAGGTCGGCTCCACCGAGGAGTCCTACGAGATCACCGGCATCGCCCGCTACGTCGACCAGGCGAGCTGATCTCCGCTGGCCGCGATTTTCAAAAACCGGGCTGCGGCCCGGTTTTTTTGTGCCCTTACCTTCAGGTAGGGACGGCTCGCCGAGCCGTCCGCGCCGGCACCGCGGTCTCCACGGTGGGACACCCCGCGCTAAGGCACTGTCGGATCAATCAGCACAAAGCCGGTCGGCTGCATCGACCAAAACCGCGGCTGCAAAAGCTCGCTGGTGAACAGCTCCCGGCCGGCCTCATCGCGAAACCAAACCCGCCCGCCTTCGACGCCGTCAAACTGCAACGCTCCCAGGCCCTCATGCTCGATCCAACTGGGTCTGTCTGACAGGCGCCATCCCCCCAGGCGTACCATCGGTGCCAGCACCGCCGTGGGATCGGCCTCCGCCGACACCCGCAGGCCACCCGCCGATTCCAACACCGGCCCCCAATACGGCACATCCGCCGGCACATAGAGGCTGCCGGGCTGTCCGATCAGCACGTACGCGCGCTCGAATCGTTCGATATCCGCCACGAAGTCGCGCAGATGAAACGCCACCGCCGGCCGCGCCCAGTGGTTGAGTTGGGGCAGACTGACGAGGAGCAGTCCGCATTCGACCAGCCAGACACGCCAAAAAACCCGCGAAGACCGCGTTCGCGCCAACGCCGCCAGGACGACGACCGACAGCAGCAAGGTCGGCGCGGTGAGATAGCGTTCGTGCAGCGGCAACGCCGTGTCGGCCGCACTCGCCACATAGAGCGTCCGGGTGAGCGACAAGGCGATCATCGCCACCGCCACCAACATCAATCCCGCCAGGGGTCGGCTCCAGGGTTCCGCCCGGAGGCGCCACCCACAGATCAGGAGGACCACGGCCATGGCCAGACCAAGCCAGCCCAAGACGCCGGTACCCGCCAGTGCGCTGCTGAGCGCTTCCCCCAGCAGGCCGGTGCCCAGCCAACCCCGCAGTACAAGTCGCTCCGCGGCAATCACCATGTCCGCCCCCGTGAATGCCCCCGTGCGGCCGGGCGTTTGGAGGCGCAACGCCATCACCAGCCCTGCCACCACGACCAGGTTGCTCAGCACGATGGCACCCCAGATCCGCCCAAATCGTTCCCGACCGCGCCAGACGCCCCAGCCAAGCCAAGGGACCAGCACGAAGGCCGCGGGCGTCGACCATACCGCCAGCACCGCACCCACCGTCATGGCCACCCGCCCCGCCCATCCGCTCGGCGGCGTCATCACCAAGAGCAGCGCCAGGCCAAACCCGAGATACCAGTTCACCCCCAGCACGAGCCCGAGGTTCTCGGCATTCTGCGCCAGCGCCAATACCGCCACGATCCCCAACCGCTGACCGTCACTGGGCACCAGTCGACGAAAATGCGGCAGGCAGAAGAGACTCAGGATCAACGCGTCGATCGCCAGCCCCGAGCCCGCGTAGGCGTAGGGTTGCCAGACCAGCGGCAGGCCCGACCACAGTTCGGCCAGAATCCGCGGCGCAGTGTGAAAATAGCCCGCGTAGGGCTGCAGCCATGACTGCGTCCACGGCGCGTTGAAGGCCCCGGCGAAAAACACCCAGCCGTCCTCGGCGACGAACTCCCCGGTCAGCCAAAAGGTCGGCACCCGGGCAAATTGGATCAGCGTCACGACCAGCCAGACGCTCAGGAAGCGTCCGGGACGGTATTCGGCCCAATGCGCGGGAGCGAGCGGCATGAGGCGAGCGCACCGGCTTTGCGGCCACTTGGCAATCGCGCGGCAAACTTCTGCCTTCCCTCGATTTAGGCGACTCCCTCAGTATCTCCTTCCGGTGAACACCTCCTGGGACACCCTCAAAATGCTTTCCGACCCCACCCGGGTGCGCCTGCTGGCTCTGTTGCGCACGGAGGAACTCTCGGTGGGCGAGCTCGAGGAAATCCTCGGCATGGCTCAGTCGCGGATCTCGTCCCAACTCGCCCAGCTGCGGGCCGGCGAAATCGTGATCGACCGCCGCGAGGGCAAGAAGGCCTTTTATTCCCTGCACCCCCGCCTCGCCCCCGCAATCCGTGCGGTGGTGGATGTCGCCTGCGAGGCAATGAGCGAGGCGCCGGAGAGCATCGACGACCGCTCGAGTCTGGAGCGCGTCATCCAGAAACGCCGGGCCCACCAGGAACAGTATTTCAATCTCATCGCTGGCAAGCTGGGCAAAAACTACTGCCCCGGCCGCTCCTGGGAGGCCATTGGCCACCTCGCCCTCCGGCTGGCCCCGCAGATCGAGGTCGCCGACCTCGGGGCCGGCGAAGGCATGATCTCCCAACTGCTCGCCCGCCGCGCCGCCAGGGTCTGGTGCATCGACAACTCCCGCCGCATGGTCGAGGTCGGCACCGAGCTGGCGAAAAAGAACGGGCTGGCCAACCTCACCTACAAGCTCGGCGACATCGAGGCGGTGCCCCTCAAAAACCAGTCCGTCGACCTGGCGATTCTCAGTCAGGCCCTCCACCACGCCCAGCACCCGCAGACCGCCGTGAGTGAAGCCTTCCGCATTCTGCGGCCCGGGGGGCAGTTGATCGTGCTCGATCTGAAGGCCCACTCATTCGAAAAGGCCCACGAGCTCTACGCCGACGTCTGGCTCGGCTTCAAGGAGAGCGCCCTGCACGACTATCTGCGCAAGGCGGGCTTCGAGAACGTCGAGGTGACGGTGGTCAGTCGCGAGCCGCTCGAACCGCATTTCGAAACGCTGCTCGCCGCCGGCACCAAGCCGGGAGCCTGAGGGGTTGCCGCTCCCCCCCAAACCAAGAAGGGCGCCCCGTTTCCGGCTGCGCCCTTCAAGACCTAACACCAAGCAAAACAATGAAGAATGAAATGCGCATCCCCGTGGATAGCATTTCTGATTTGCTGAGGTAGACGCGGCCCCCGCCGGAATCGCTCAAAATTACTTTCAGAATTTTTCAGGCGCCCGGTTCGCGACCGATTTCGGACAAGATGAAGGGGCGTCCCTGGTGGGACGCCCCTTATGACCTAACACCAAGCAAACCGTAAGATTCACAACAGCTGCTGATCCAAATACGGTGCTGTTGACTGCACGGGGATAGACGCACCCCTCATGAAAACCGCTCAATATTCCGGCGGTATTTTCTGCTAAAAATTGATGAATTCCGTTAATAAACCTGCTGCAACGGTTTATGAACGCAATTTATCGGCGAAAGTATTCCTGCAGCCTCAGGCTTGGGGGACCGTACGAGCCGGCTGCCCGGCGGGGGTGCCCTGCGGGTAGCGAAATTCCCGCCCTTCGAAGTTGCGGAAGACGACTTCCTCGTCATCGGCCTTGATCAGGTATTCCGGATTCATCGGCACCTTGCCGCCACCACCGGGCGCGTCGACGACGTATTGGGGCACGGCATAACCGGTGGTGTGGCCGCGCAGGGCCTCGATGATTTCAATGCCCTTGCGGACATCCACTTTGAAGTGGGCCCCGCCGGTGATGAGATCCATCTGGTAGAGGTAGTAGGGTCGCACCCGCATGCGCAGCAGCCGGTGCACCAGTGCCTTCATGACCTCGGCATCGTCGTTTACGCCGGCCAGCAGCACGCTTTGGTTGCCCAGGGGCACCCCGGCAAAGGCCAGCCGCTCACAGGCTTCGCGCAGTTCCTGGGTCGCCTCCTTGGGGTGGTTCACGTGGATGCTCATCCAGATCGGACCGTAGCGCTTGAAGATGTCGCACAACGCCGGGGTGATTCGCTGCGGCAGGAAGACGGGAATGCGCGAGCCGATCCGGATGAATTCCACGTGCGGAATCTCCCGCAGCCGCGCGAGCAGGTGCTCCAGCTTGCGGTCCGAAAGCAGCAGGGGGTCTCCCCCGGAGAGCAGCACGTCGCGCACCTCCGGGTGGGCCTCAATGTACCGCAGCCCCTGCTCGTATTCGGGATGGAAATTGTAGTCCTGGGCGTTGGAAACCAGCCGGCTGCGGGTGCAATACCGGCAATAGGCTGCGCAACGGTCCGTCACCAGAAAAAGCACCCGGTCCGGATAGCGATGCACGATGCCGGGCACCGGGGAGTGTTCGTCCTCGCCGAGCGAATCCAGCTGCTCCCCGGGTGAGATCAGGGTCTCGCCCTCGCGGGGAATGACCTGCTTGCGAATCGGGCAATTCGGGTCGCCCCGGTCGATCAGGTTGAAGAAATACGGGGTGATCGCGAGGGAGAGCTTGCTGCCGGCAAAGGCCACGCCCCGGCGCTCCTCGTGCGTGAGCGTCATGAACTGGTCCAGCTGGTCGAGCGTGGTGATCCGGTTCTTGAGCTGCCAGGTCCAGTCCTGCCACTGCTCGGCCGGGACATGCTGCCAGAGCCCCTGCCCTTCGAACCAAGTGCTGCGATTTTCCGTATAAGCCATCTGCAGGGCAGCAGTGAGAAGACGCGAACGGCGGAGTCAAACGACCGCCGTGCTTTAACGTAACGGAATTCACGTATCGTTTAACGCTTTCGTTCAGCAAAGGACCGAACCAAACTCGGCCGCATCTTGGTGTCACCCCGCCACCCGACCATGTCCACCCCGTCCCCGAATCGTCATCTGGCCTTGGTGATTTCGACGCTGGGCGTCGCGTTGCTTACGGGCATTGCGCTGCGTCTGGCCGCCGGCAATCCCGGTTTGGTCGTTCTGATCGTCCTGGGCGCCCTCGTCGCCGCCGGCGTCCCGTGGTAGTGGGTGCGCCCGCCCCCGCCCGCCGTCTCCCCGGCCGTGCAACAGTTCCGACCGCAGGAACGGCTCTCATTAAGCGGACATGGCGACGACAGCTCGGCCATGACCACCCTGTGGGATCAGTCCCCTCTGGCCCTGCTGCTGCTGGATCCCAACGACCCCGAAAACGTGGTGCGCATCATCGACTGCAACCACACGGCCTGCGAAATCCACGGCTACACCCGGGAAGAACTGATCGGCCAGTCGATCGATATTCTCGAGTCCGTGCCCTGGGCCTACAAACACCGCCAGGGCTGGATCGACAACCTGCGCCAGCATCGCCGCGTCTCCGGGCAGGGCGAGCACCGCCGCAAGGACGGCAGCACCTTCCCCACCGAATACTTCACCTGCATCGTCAACCTCGACGGCCGCGAGCTCGTCATCGGCATGGACCACGATGCCACCGCCCGGCACGAGGCCGAGCAGCAGCTCATCACCGCCAAGGAACAGGCCGAGGCCGCCGATCGCGCCAAGAGCGAGTTCCTCGCGGTCATGAGTCACGAGATCCGTACCCCCATGAACGGCATCATCGGCTTCACCAACCTGCTGCTCGATACCAAGCTCGATTCCGAACAGCGCGACTGGCTGACCACGGTGCGCGGCAGCGGCGAGACCCTGCTCACCCTGATCAACGATATCCTCGACTTCTCCAAGATCGAGTCTGGCAAGATGGAACTCGACCCGCAGCCCATGCACGTCACGCGCTGCATCGAGGAGGTGCTCGACCTGCTCTGGAGCAAGGCCAACGAAAAGCATATCGAGCTGCTCGCCCACATCGACGAATCCGTGCCGGAATGGGTGCACACCGACGTCAGCCGCTTCCGCCAGGTGCTGCTCAACCTCGTGGGCAACGCCATCAAGTTCACCCATTCCGGCGAGGTCGAGGTGGTCGCCCAAATGCTCGCACCCGGGGCGGACGGCCTCCGCAACCTGTCCGTGATGGTGCGGGACACCGGCATCGGCATCCCGCTCGAAAAGCAGCACCGGCTCTTCAAGCCGTTCAGCCAGGCCGACTCCTCCACCACCCGCCACTACGGCGGCACCGGCCTCGGCCTCGCCATCTCCCGACGCTTGGCCGAGCTGCTCGGCGGCGGCGTCTATCTCGATTCCACCAGTGAGTCCGGTTCGGTGTTTCAATTCGTCTGCCGCGCCCCGGTCGCCCGGCCGCCCGAGGGCATCGCGGAATCGGGCGACATCAACCTTAACACCACCGACCTGCGCGGTCGCCACGCCGTCGTGGTCGACGACAATGCGACCAACCTGCGCATCCTCTCCAAGCTCCTGCGCCGTTGGGATATCCAACCCCATACCTTTGATCACGGCCGCGCCGCCCTGGATTACTTCAAGTCTGGCGAACCCACCGACCTCGTGCTCCTCGACATGATGATGCCCGGCATGAACGGACTGGAGGTCGCCCAGGCCCTGCGTCAGGCCGATGCGGAATCGACCACCCTCCCGCCCATCCTGCTGCTCTCCTCGGTCGGCACCGACGAATTGCGCCAACTCGGCGACCTTTCGGTCTTCAATTCCATCCTCCACAAGCCCCTCCGGCAGTCCAACCTGCTCGACGCCCTGCTGACCGTGCTCAGCAGCCAGCAGACGGCGACCGAGCCGTCCCACCATCCCTTCCTGAGCTTCGACCCCACGCTGGCCAGCCATCACCCGCTCCGGATCCTCGTCGCCGAGGACAACCGGGTGAACCGCAAGCTGATCCAGCAGACGCTCGAACGTCACGGCTACCAGCCCACCCTTGTCGTCAACGGCCTCGACTGCCTGCACGCCGTCCGCAACGCGACCTACGACCTCATCCTGATGGACTGCCAGATGCCGGAAATGGACGGCTACGACGCCACCATCCACATCCGGCGCGGGGGGGGCCGGCGCGGCCAACAAGGATCTCCCGATCGTCGCCCTGACGGCCGCCGCCATGGTCGGCGACCGCGAGAAATGCCTCGAGGTCGGCATGAACGGGTACCTCTCCAAGCCGCTGAAATCCGCCGACCTGCGCCAGGTGCTGGAGTCGGTCCACCGCCGCGACGAGACCCCGCCGGCGCCCGCTTGAGCAATTTCCCAGAAATCCCCTTGGCAGGCGGCAGGGGGTGCCTTTTCGTTCGGCTTTAATGTCCACACCCAAGCCTGCGGTTCTCGCGCTCGAAGATGGTTCCGTGTTCCACGGATTGGCCTTTGGTGCCGACGCCACCGTGGCCGGTGAGTGCGTGTTCAACACGTCCATGACCGGCTACCAGGAGATCCTGACCGATCCTTCCTATTTCGGTCAGATCGTGACCATGACCGCCGTGCAGATCGGCAATTACGGCATCACCGCCGAGGACGCCGAGGCCGCCGCCCCCAAATGCAGCGGCTTCGTCGTGCGGGAAATTTCTCCGGTGGTCTCAAACTGGCGCTCGCAGCTCTCCCTCGACGACTACCTGCGTCAACACGGCATCCCCGGCATCAGTGAGATCGACACCCGTGCGTTGACCAAGAAGCTCCGCGTCGACGGGGCCATGCGTTGCTGCCTCAGCACCCTGCCCATTGATCCGGCCGCGGCGGTCGCCCAGGCCAGGGGCTGGCGCGACATGGCCGGCAGCGACTACGTGAAGGACGTCACCTGCAGCGAGCCCTACCTCTGGCAGGCCGATGCGGCCGAAAATTACAACGCCCCCTACCTGCCCGCCGGCACCTCGCTCGGTGCCCATCCGGCCCCCGCCCAGCGCTTTCGCGTGGCCGCCTTCGACTTCGGCGCCAAATACACCATCTTCCGCAAGCTCATCCGCCACGGCTTTGACGTGCAGGTCTTCCCCGCCAACGCCTCGCCGGAGCAGATCCGCGAGCACGCGCCCGACGGGCTCTTCCTCTCCAACGGTCCCGGCGACCCCGCCGCGCTGGCGTACGTCCACCAGACCGTGACCGCCCTCACCCCGGAGCTGCCGACCTTCGGCATCTGCCTGGGCCACCAGATGCTCACCCATGCCCTTGGCGGCACCACCTACAAGCTGAAGTTCGGCCACCGCGGTGGCAATCAGCCGGTGAAGAACATCGAGACTGATCGCGTCTCCATCACCGCGCAGAACCATGGCTTTGCCACCGACCCCAAGAGTATCGAAAAAGGCGGCGGCATGGTCACGGAGATCAATCTCAACGACAACACCGTCGAGGGCCTGCGCCACCGGGAACTGCCCCTTTTCTCAGTGCAATACCATCCCGAGGCCGCCCCCGGACCCAACGACGCGGATCCGCTCTTTGTCGACTTCCACAACCTGATCGCCGCCCGCAAAGCGGGCAAGGTGTAGGAGCGCCTCACCGCGGTTCAGTCGCCGCTGGCCGCGGCGTCCAACGCCGCTTCAAACTTCTCGGCATCGGCCGGCGTATCCACGCCCAACCCGGGATCGTCCGTCAGACCGACCGCGATGTCATAGCCGTTCTCCAGCACCCGCAGCTGCTCCAGTTTTTCGATCTGCTCCAACTCACCAAGCGGCAGGGTGGCGAACTTCTCCAGCAGCTCGGCCTGGTAGGCGTAGAGCCCCAGATGCTTGCGACAGGGATTCGCCGCCACCCAGTCGTCCTCGATCGTCAGACCGAGATCGCGGGGAAATGGCATGCGCGAACGCGAAAAATACAACGCCCGCCCGTCCCGCCGCATGACCACTTTCACTTGGTTCGTATTGTAGAAGTCCACCACCCGCTTAAACGGCGTGGCCAGGGTCGCCATCGCGACCGGGCCGTCGAGCAGCCGCGCCAGCGTCCGAATCTGCTCCCCGGTCACCAGCGGCTCGTCCGCCTGCACGTTGATGACCTTGGCCGCGCCGACCGCGCGGTTGGCTTCGGCCAGCCGGTCGGTCCCGCTGGCGTGGTCCGCCCGCGTCATGACAACCTGAAAACCCGCCTCGCGCAGGGGCGCCGCCAGCAGTTCATCATCGACCGCGAACCACAGCGGAAACTCCGGCGCCTCGGCCGCGATCCGCCGCGCCACCCACAGCACCAGCGGCGTGCCCCGCACCGGATGCAACAGTTTGCGCGGGAAGCGCGTCGACTCCAGGCGGCACGGTACAATGATGGCGATTTCAGGCATGCGGGCTGCTGAAAATGGGCGGCCGGTTTTTGAGTTGCAAGCCGCCCGGCCCCTCCGGAGCCTTTTCCGTTCATGCCTGAAACGACCGACAACGCCCAGCCCGGCGCCACCCTTACACGGGGCATCACGGTGCAGAATAAGATGGGTATCCACGCCCGTCCGGCGGCCATGATCGTGCGCGTGACGAACAAGTTCAAAGCCGACGTGCTCGTGCTGAAGGACGACGAGGAAGTGAACGGCAAAAGCATCATGGGCCTGATGATGCTGGCCGCGGGTAAGGGCTCCACGGTCACCTTCAGCGCCACGGGTGACGACGCCGCCGCCATGCTCGACGAGCTCGAGGCGCTGTTCGCCCGTAAGTTCGACGAGGCCTGAGCGCCGACCGGCCTCAGAGGCCGAAAAACCGCCGGGTGTTGGCCGCCGTCACGGCCGCCAGCTCCGCATATGCCACTCCGAACAGCTCCGCCGCAAAATCCGCCGTGTGACGGACAAAGGCCGGCTCGTTCGGCTTTCCGCGGTGCGGCACCGGCGTCAGGTAGGGTGCATCGGTCTCCAGCATGAGCGGATCGAGTCCCTGCACCTGGGCCGCCTCCCGCACGCCGTCGGCATTCTTGTAGGTGAGAATCCCCGTGAACGAACCCACCCCACCGCGCTCACGCAACGTCGTCATCTCCGCCGGTCCCTCGGCGAAACAGTGAAACACCACCTGGGTCCAGTCGACTCCGCTGCCATCGATCATCTCGACGCATTCCGCAAACGCCCCGCGGGAGTGCACCACCACCGGGCACCCCAGCTGCCGCGCCAGTTCCAACTGGGCCGCGAACGCTGCCTGCTGCGCCGCAAAGATCCGTGCCGCCGCGGCCGCGTCGTCCTTCGGCAGGTGAAAGCGATCGAGCCCGCATTCGCCCAGCGCTACGGGCCGCGGAGTCAGGGTTTCCCAAAACGCCGGCAGCGCCTCGAGCTGCTCCTCCCAGTCGTCGTCCACCGCACAGGGGTGCAGCCCGGCGGTGTAATGAATCACCCCCGGATGGGCTGCCGCCAGCTGCCGATACCGGTCCCAATCGTCCGGCGCCGTGCCGATCGTGATCAGGGCCTCAACATCCGCCGCCTTCGCCCGCACCAGCGTCGGTTCGAGCAGACCCTTGCGGTGAAATGAGTCGAGGTGGGTGTGCGAATCAATCAGGCCCATCGCGTCTTTACCGGTAGATCGCGCCGTAACGCTCTTCCAAATACGCCAGCAGTGGGCGCGGCGACAGCGGCGCGCCCGTCACCTGTTCGACCAATTCCAGCGTCGGCACCCGCCGGCCGGAGTGATGGATCTTCTGCTGCAGCCACGCCAGCAGGCGGCTGAAGTCCCCCCGGGCAAAATCCTCGTCGAGCCCAGGCTGCTCCCGCCGCACCGTCGCCCACAGCTGCGCGGCGATCATGTTGCCGAGGCAATAGCTCGGGAAGTAACCGAAGGCCCCGCCGCTCCAGTGCACGTCCTGCAGCACGCCCTGGCGGTCGTCCGGCGGCCGCGCGCCCAGCAGCTCCTCGCTCAGGTCGTTCCACGCCGCCGGCAGGTCGGCCACCGCGAGGTCGCCGGCCAAGAGCCGCTTCTCCAGCTCGAAGCGCAGAATGATGTGCAGGTTGTAGTGCAGCTCGTCGGCATCGACGCGAATGAAGGTCGGCTGGACGGCGTTGACCGCCCGGTAGAGTTCCTCCGCCGACACCGCCGCCAGCTGCTCGGCGAACATCGCGCGGTAGCGCCCTTCGAAATACTGCCAGAAAGCGGCGCTGCGCCCGACCTGGTTCTCCCACATCCGGCTCTGCGATTCGTGCATGCCCATGCCCAGGTTCTGACCCAGCGCCGTGCCGTGATGCTCCCGCGGCAGGCCCTGCTCGTAAAGCCCGTGGCCGGTTTCGTGAATCGCGCCGAAGAGTGAATTGAGCGGATCGTCCGGCGAAAAGCGGGTCGTCATGCGAATGTCCGCTCCCGACCCCTCACAGAAGGGATGCAGGGAGACATCCATTCGGCCGCGGCCGTAGTTGAAGCCCAGCTGCTCCGTGACCTCCCGGGCAAACTGCGCCTGACGATCCACGGGGAAGCCCTTGAGCCGCTGCCGATCGCCCTTGCCCGCGGAGGCCGTGATGCGCTGCACCAGGGGTACCAGCCCGGACTTCAACTCCGCAAACAACACGTCGATGGTCGCGGCATCGAATCCCGGGTCGTGCTGGTCGATCGCATAATCGTAGGGCCGGTCGCCCCACCCCAGCAGCGCCGCCTCGCGCCGGGCCAAGTCGAGGTGCTTTTCCAGGTAGGGCGCGAAGCCTGCAAAATCGTTGGCCGGCCTGGCCTTCGCCCAGGCGTGGTAGGCCGCGCTGCTCAGCCGGGCCTTCTCCGCCACGAAGTCGGCCGGCAGTCTGACCACCCGGTCGTAATCGCGCCGGGCCTCGCGCACGACTGCGCACTGATCCTCGCTCAGCTCCGCCGTCGCCGCCTCCAGTTCCGCCAACGCCGCGCCCAGGGCCGGATCGGCCGCGGCCGCATGGTGCAACTCCGCCATGAGCGCCAGCTGGTCCGCCCGCTGGTCCACACTGTCAGGCGGCAGATTCACCTGCTCGTCCCAACCCAGCAGGCCGTGGACGGTATGCAGGACATGGACCCGTTTCAGGGCGGCGATGAGGCGATCGTAAGCGGTCATGCGAAAGGAAACGACCAACCTCGCCGAGGTCGGCACTTCGCGCAACGCGTTTCCCCGGTGCCGGTGCGTTCGGCTTGCACGGCCGACCGCCGCCACGCACCGTGCCGCCATGCCCCACCCCCGTTTGCTGCCCCCGGCATTGCTGCTGGCTGCCCTGTCCAGCTCGCTCGCCGGCCAGACCCTCAACGAGCGTTTCGCCGCCATGTCCCGCAATGCCGAGGAACGCGGCCTCGCCGAACCGTTCGTCGGCATCACCACCGACGGCACCCCCACCACGGGGCTGTTCCCGGTGCGCGCCGACGGCATCGATACCGCCCCGATCGCCACCGCCGCCACCGCCTTCCTCGACACTCTGACCGACGTCCAGCGCGCGAAGACCACCTTTCCCGTCGAGGACGACGAGTGGCGCAAGTGGATGAACCAGCACTTTTACCTGCGGCAGGGCGTCGGCTTCCTCGAGATGACCGGCGGCCAGCGCGAAGCCGCCTTCGCCCTCATGCGGGCCACCCTCAGCGCCAAGGGCCTGCAGCTCACCCGCGACATCATGCGGCTCAACCACACCCTCGGGGAGCTGAACAACGACAATTTCACCGAATACGGCGAGTGGCTCTACTGGCTCACCATCATGGGCGAGCCCTCCGCCACCGAGCCGTGGGGCTGGCAGCTCGACGGCCACCACGTGATCATCAACGCCTTCATCCAGGGCGACCAGATGGTCATGACCCCGCTGTTCGTCGGCTCCGAACCCGTCATCGCCACCACCGGCAAATACGCCGGCACCGCCATTCTGCAGGAGGAGCAGAACGCCGGCCTCGCCTTCATGAACGGCCTGCCGGAGCAGCAGCGCGAAACCGCCACGCTGGATACGGCCAAGCCCGGCAATAACAACCTCACGGAGGCCTTCCACGACAACGTTGTGATCGACTACGCCGGCCTGCGGGCCGACGCCCTCTCCGCCGAGGACCGCGCCGCGCTGCTCGCCCTGATCCAACTCTACGTCGACCACCAGCGCGGCGATGCGGCCAAGGTCAAAATGCAGGACGTGGCCGCCCACCTCGACGAAACCTGGTTCGCCTGGGTCGGCGGCAACGGCGCGGACGACGCCTTTTACTACCGCATACACAGCCCGGTCATCCTGATCGAGTTCGATCATCAGCAACCCGTCGGCATCCGCCACCTCTTGGACAGCCGCGCCCCCACCCGTCAGCACATCCATGTCGTCGTGCGCACGCCCAACGGCAACGACTACGGCAAGGACCTGCTGCGCCAGCACCTCGCGGATCATCCGCACCCGCATTGAACGGCCCCGTCGGCGGATCGGTTAACGCTTGGTGCCGGTCCCACTTGCGTCTTTTACTCCTCTGCCAACCCTTATGAATCCTATGAAACTACGCCCCTGCGTTCTGACCGTCGCGGCCGCCCTGGTCACGGTGACGGCCGCCCACGCCAATCACCACGAGACCACCACGCTCCGCGAGGCCTTTGCCGGCAAGTTCTACATTGGCGGCACCATCAGCCCCTGGGCCCTGCGCACCCCCACCGAGGGCATGGCCCAGCTCGCCTACACCCACTACGACGCCATCACCGCCGACAACGCCATGAAGTGGGGTCCGTTCAACCCCCAGCCCGGTGAATACCGCATGGAAGGCGCCGACGCCTTCATGGCCTTTGCCGACGAACACGACTTCTACACCATCGGCCACTGCCTGTTCTGGCACAGCCAGACGCCGGGCTGGGTCTACGAGGACGCCGACGGCAACGACCTAACCCGCGAGGCCCTGCTCGCCCGCATGCGCGAACGCGCCGAGCTCTACGCCGAACGCTACGGCTCCCGCGTCGATGTGTGGGATGTGGTCAACGAATCCATCGAAAGCGACGGCTCCCGGCGCCGCTCCCGGTTCAACCAGATCCTCGGCGACGAGTTCGAGGCCGAGGCCTTCAAGATCGCTGACGCGGTTATGCCCAAGTCCGCCAAACTCATCTACAATGACTACGGCATGACCGATCCCGGCCGCCGCGACGCCGTCGTCGCCATGGTGAAGGACTTCCAGCAGCGCGGCATCCGCATCGACGGCATCGGTATGCAGGGCCACTGGTCCATGAACCGTCCGTCCATCCAGGAAATCGAGGATTCCATTCTCGCCTTCGCCAGCACCGGTCTGCCCATCCACATCACCGAACTCGATGTCGATTTCCTCGGTCGCGACCAATTCTTCGGCGCCGAGGGCGCCAACGTCGACATCCAGTCCCGCCAGGCCACGCCGGAAAACAACCCTTACCCCGACGGCCTGCCGCCCGAGGCCGAGGAACAGCTGGCCAAGCGCTGGGAGGAGATCTTCGCCCTGTTGCTCAAACATTCCGACAAAATCGAGCGCGTGACCTTCTGGGCCATCACCGACGCCAATTCCTGGCTGAACAACTGGCCCGCGCGGGGGCGCACCAATTACCCGACCCTGATCAACCGGGACGGCTCGCTAAAGCCCGCCTACCACCGCGTGGTCGAGCTGGCCAAAGCCGCCGACTGATCGGACCGCACTGCGTTCCATGTCCGCCCCAACCGCGTTCGTCACCGGTGCCGACCGCGGTCTCGGGCGGGCCTTGGTGCAGCAATTGGCCGCCCAAGGCTGGCGCGTCTTCGCCGGCACCTTTTCCCCGGACACCGACTATGCGGACTGCGGTGAGGCCGTCACCGCGGTGCCCCTCGATGTCCGCTCGCTCGCCAGCGTGAAGGCCGCGGTCGCCGCCACTGCGGCGCACACGACTTCGCTCGACCTGCTGCTCAACAACGCCGGCATCCATCTCGACGACCAGGACCAGGTGCTCGACGACGTCGACCTGGAGGACGGCACGATCCAGGCCCAGTTCGAGACCAACACCCTCGGTCCGCTGCGCTGCATCCAGCAATTCCTCCCCCTGCTCCGCGCCGGGGAGACGAAGCGCATCATCAACATTTCGTCCGAGGCCGGCAGCATCGGCCAGTCCTGGCGCGTCGGCGCGCTCGGCTATTGCATGTCCAAGGCCGCGCTCAACATGCAGGGCACCATTCTGGTCAATCATCTCGGCCGCGAGGGCTTCCGCATCGCCCACATTCATCCCGGCTGGCTGGTGAGCAAAATCGGCGGCCCGCACGCCGACATCACCGCCGATGTCGCCGCCCGGGGCGTGCTCGAGTGGGGCCTGCAGGACCACCCCACCGACCGCCTCACCTACGTCGACTACCAGGGCAAGCCCCAGCTCTTCTGAAAGAACCGAATCGAACCGTGCGCTGCGCTCTCGACCAACTTGTAACCTATTAGGTTACAAGTTGGTTGTCCCGGGGGCGGTTCGGTTGCCAAATCCGGCCGGGGCTTTGCATTGTCGGGCGAAGCACCCATGGTGTGGGTATCAGTCTGCCAACCCGGGCGCGAGGGACCGTGCTGGTTCTGTCTCGCGTTGCGTCGCATCCGTTCGGCGCCGGCAGGCGCAATGAGAAAGGAAGACCGCATGATCACCATGCATTCGGCCACCGATCAAAACACGCTGGTACTCGAAGCCACCGGCACCCTCACCACCACCGACTACGAAGGCGCCTTCATTCCCCTGGTCAAAGGCATGCTGACTGAGCACGGCAGCATCAATCTGGTGCTGCACCTCGATCCCTACTTCCAAGGTTGGGAAGCGGGGGCGTTGTGGGAGGATGCCAAATTCGGGCTGGAACAGCGCCACAACTTCAAACGCCTCGCCCTCGTCGGCGGCCCGACCTGGGCGCAATGGATGGCCAAGGTCGGCGCCAGCTTCATGAGCGGGCGTTTCAAGATCTTCGATCCCCAGGCACTCGAGGCCGCCATCGCCTGGGCCAAGCTCCCCGAGCCGCCCGCCCCGACGCCGGCCGAGGTGGCCGCCGCGCAGACCAGCTGAGCGAGCCACCCGGCAGCCGGGACGTCAGCCGCGGGCTTCGCTGACCCGGTGCTCGGCTTCGTCGAGCCAGGCCTGCCGGAACGTCACGCCCCAGCCCGGACCTTCCTGCGGCATCAAGGCCTTGCCGTCGGCCACCTCGAGCGACGGTGAGAACAGCGCGCGGGCCTGGTGGGTGATGCCGGCGGCCTCCTCGATGGAGAACTCGACTTCGCCGGCATTGGGCAATGCCGCCAGCATGTGCATGGTGAAGACCGTGACCATGGAAACGTTGGCCGCGTGCGGCTTGCAGACGATGCCGGCCTCCTGCGACATCTTGGCCACGCGCCAAGCGCGCGTAAGGCCGCCGACGTAGCAGATGTCGGGCTGCACGATGTCGACCGCGTGCATCGCCATCATGCGGCGCCACTGCGCGAGATCGTTATCCTGCTCGCCACCGGACACTTCCATGTCCAGCGCGTCGGTGACCTCCTTGGTCCACTCCAACTCCCAGTAGGGACAGGGTTCCTCGAACATCGCGTAGCCGTGGTCCTGCATGCGCCGGCCGTATTCGATGGCGATGTCCGGCGTGTAGCAGCTGTTGGCGTCGGCGAAGAGCGCAATGTCGTCGCCGACCGCCGCGCGCACCGCCGGAATGATCGCCGCGCTGCGGCCCGGGGCGGCGTCGCGGTTGTGCCCGGTCGGGACGCCGAGCCGGATCTTGAAAGCCCGGTAATTGAGCTCGTCCCTGAGCCGGGCCATGCGCGCCGCCTCGTCCTCCGGGGTGATGTCACGCCGCATGCTCGACCCGTAGGCCGGCAACGGCCGCACCGTGCCGCCGAGCAGCTCGGCCACGGACTTGTTGAGCTTCTTGCCGTAGAGATCCCACAGGGCGGTGTCGACGCCGCCAAGGGCGCGGCAGACGAACGACCACGGGTACTTCATGTTGCCATCAATCACGGCGTCGTTGATCGCGTCGATCATGCTGGCGTCACGGCCGAGCACCCGCGACGCGACCATCTGGTGCAATGCGTCCACCGAGATGTTGGCGTCGTAGGGCGCCATCTGGCCCCAGCCGGTCGCGCCGTCCTCGGTCGTGACGCGCACCACGGCGAGCTGCTGGCGCAGAAACGACTCCACCTTGGTGATCTTCAGACCCGGGGGAATGACCTGCCATTCCTGGTAATCCTTGGTGCGACCGAGATAGCCGTAGAACCCGGTGCCCGGCGCGGGGCCGGCGGCGGATTCATGGTGCGCGCCACGCAGCAGCGGGGCGCCGGCGGCCAGGGCGGCGCCACCGGCGACATGTTTCAGAAAGGAACGGCGAGAGGGAGTGGACATGGGGAAAACAGGGTTGGGGGGTTGGCGGAGTAAATCACCCTTCGCGGGCGATGGCGATGTCACGGGCGACCTCGGCGTCGAGTTCGTCCCAGTCGACGAAACCGACGCGGTTGGTCCAGAAGCGAGGACGGTAGAGCTGACGGATCAGGCCGGTGTAGCGCAGCCACCAGTCGCGCGCCTCGGTAAGCGAAGCCACGGCGGTCTGCTGGCGCGGGGCGTCGCCGCTGGCGCGGTAGAGCGCGAGCTCGGTGGCGCCGTGGATCTTAAAGGCGTAATACTTGCCCAGATACGCCATGAGGCGGATGTCGTTGAGCGTCCGGTCCAATTCGGCGTTGGTGCCGCGCGCGGGGTCGAGCGTGGCCAGCGACGCCAGCGCGGCATCCGCCCGCCGGTGCAGCTGCGTGGCGACCTCGAGCGGACTCGTGCCGTCGACGGACTCCCCCGCCTGCATCGCCGCCACGTAGTCGGGGATGGCGATATTGTCGGTGCCCGGATGCACCCCTAGGGAAATGAAGCGGTTGACGTCGTGAAACCCGCTCTCGGTCTCGGCCGGACCCGGTCGGCTGCGGCTGGCCTCGATATACCACTGAAAATCGAACTGCCCCCAGTGAAAGCCCGTGGTGAGCGGATAAATCATCGACGCGTCCTGCCAGGCGGCGAACAGATCCGGGGCCGGCACCTCGGGGAAGCGGTCCTGCAACAGCGCGACAAAGCGCTCGTTGCCCAGGTCCGGGTCGTAGCCCAGCCGGCCCCAGGTCATCCAATGATACCAGTGTTTCACGATCTCGAGCTGGCGCGGCTCGTCCGCCGGCCAGTCGAGGGTGAGCCACTCGCGACCCCACACCCATTGGTCGGAACCGTAGTACATGCCCTGCGTCACGGCCATCGGGATGTTCTTGATGAAATCGCGGAAGAAGTCGGGCGCGCCCCAGCGCAGCAGGTAGGCGTCGTCGTTTCGCTGCGTCCAGATGGTCTTCAGGTTGTCGCCGAGCGAGGGAATGAAGGTGTCCTTGTAGGGCTGCTCCAACGCACTCATCACGTGCGCCTGCGCGTACTTGAAGCTGAAGATGAAATCGATGTCCGGGTGATCCACCAGCGGCGCAAAGGTCGCCGCGATGTCCTGCGCCCGCGTCTGGTGCTGACGGTGAATGAAGCGGATCGGCCGGCCGGGTTGTTCCGCCGCGGCGTCGAGCACGCCCTGGCCGTAGGTGGCGAACGCCCAGTCCTCCTTGGCTTGGAACGACTCGTCCGGCATGTTCTCGCCCGTCGTCAGGCCGACGCCGCGCAGCAACGGATAGGTCAGCAGCAGCTCCTTCACGCTTTTCCGGAAGTAGTCGATCGTGACCGCGTTATCCATCGCGTCGGTAATGCCATACTGACCGTTGGTGCCGTAGGTGAACACGTTCCAGGTGATGACGTAGAAATCGATGTTGCGGTCCCGGGCGTAGCGCATGACCCGCCGCCAGAACGCGATCTTCTCGTCGATGGTGATCTCCTTGAGCACCTCGACGTTCTCGAGGATCTCCGGCGCGTCGTAGCCGACCGCAATCGTGGGGTAGTCCTCCTCCCATTCCACCGTCGAGCGCTGCACATCATCGAGGGCGATGTCATCGTAGCCGGGCACCTTCACCAGCGACGGAAACGGGTGCAGGCTCCACAACGACACGTAGTTGTAGCGGTGGCGGGCCAGCGTATCCAGGTACTCGGTCCAGAAATTCCAGTTCCACATCTCGGCGATGTTCTCCTGGGCGGCGTCGCTCATGTCCGAATAGCTCGGGGTGCGCACGTCGAGCGGGATGTTGAACTTGGTCCCGCGCATCTGCATATAGGGCGACTGCTCCGTCGGCGAGATGCCCTGCCAGCCGAAGAGCCGGATCTGCTCCGCCAACTCGAGGCCGCCATACATCACGCCGCCCTCGTCGGCCGCGGTGATCGTCACCACCGGGGCACCCGCCGCTGCGGCCACCGCTAGGCTGAATCCTTCCGTCGCCACGCCCGCGGCCGGATCCACCGTCAGGATCACCTGGGGCCGGCCGGCATGGCCGGCTACCGAGCTCAGGGCGCGGCGGCGCGGGTCATGTCCCCGCGCCCGCAGGGCGGTCTCGATTTCATCGACCGCAAAGTTGCCCGGGCCGGAGGTCGGGGCCACGTGCACGAAGACGGTTTCGGCGTGGACGGGGGAGGCGCCCGCCAACAAACCCAGCGCGGTCGCCGCGCCGGCCAGACAGACAGAGAACACACGGCGCAGGGGTAGTCGCATGCGTCAGCAAACCGTCGCCGCCGGACCACCGTCAACCGGCCACCGTGCAACCGTTCAGCATCGTCGCGGCTTGCCGCCCCGCCGGGTCGTGTTTTGCTCAGAGCCCCATGCTACCCCGCCCCTTCCGCATCGGCCTGTGCGCCGTCATGTCCGTCTTGTTCACACCCTTCGCGTTTGCCCGGCTGGAGTCCGGCGAAGTGCACGTCTGGGAAATGCAGGAAATCCAGCTCGAGGCCACCGGCGACTACGCCAACCCCTACGTCGAGGTGGACTGCTGGATCGAACTGCGCGGACCCGATTTCGCCAAGCGCGTCTACGGTTTCTGGGATGGCGGCCGCACCTTTCGCGTGCGTTTCGTCGCCACCACGCCCGGTGAGTGGACCTGGACCACCGGCTCCAACCAGGCCGACGACGATGGTCTCAACTCCGGCCGGGGCTCGCTGAAGGCGGTGGCCTGGACGCCGTTCGAGAAGGTCGCCAACGCCAACCGGCGTGGCTTCATCCGCAACACCGCCAACGGCCACGCGCTCGAATACGCCGACGGCACGCCGTTCTTCTGGCTCGGCGACACTTGGCTGGCCGCCTCCACCTGGCGCCTCCCCTTCCGCGGCGAACGGGCCGATCCCGACACCGTGCCCGGCCCGGGTATCAGCTTCGAGGAGGCCGTGGCCTACCGGAAAGGGCAGGGCTACAACTCGATCAGCTTCATCGCCGCCTTCCCTAACTGGGCCGCCGATCACCACGGCGCCACCTACGCCAACGCCGACGGCATCTATCTGCGCAACGCCTGGGACAAATTCGGCCACTGGGCCGCCCGCGGCGAGATCAGCACGGCCGACGGCGCCATCACCACCGGCAAGGACATGCATGACGAGGCCGGCAACCGCCCCTTCGCCGTCTTTCCCGACCGCGAGGGCCTGGCCGACTTCGACGCCATCAACCCGGCCTACTTCCAAAGCCTGGACCGCAAGATGCAGCATCTGGCCGCCGAGGGCTTCGTGCCCTTCCTCGAGACCATCCGCCGCGACAACGCCCCGTCGTGGAAGGCCTATTTCGATTTCAACGCGAGCTACGCCCGCTACGTGCAGTACCTCATCGCCCGCTACGGCGCCTACAACATGGTCTTCAGCGGCATCCACCTCGACTGGATTCCCGAGCGCTACAGCCTGACCGAGCAGGAGTTCAACGCCGCCCTCACGTATCATCACGAAAAATACGGCCCCCTGCCATTCGGCCAGCCCTACACCACCCTGATCGACAGCACGACGTATCAGCGCTTCGGCCACGGCGCCGACGCCCCGTGGCTGACGATGCACACGGTCGGCAACCGCCCGCGCAACCACGCCATCTACGCCTTCATCGAGGAGAGCTTCCGCCTGCCCGACCCCTACCCGGTGGCCAACCTGGAGCCGTACTACACCGGCTGGAATCACTCCATCAACCGCCCCGGCGGTGAAACCCCGCCCGAGAACTCGCCCCGCGACAACTATTTTGCCCGCGCCCAGATGTACGGCTCGGTCCTCTCCGGCGGCCTCGCCGGCCATGTGCATGGCACCGGCGCCTACGACATCACCACCACCGGCGAACCGGAGGGCTGGCGGCCCTACATCTGGACCGCCCTGCGCTACGCCTCCGGCGGCCAGATGCAGCACCTCGCCAAGTTCATGCTCAGCGAGGGCCGGCGGTACCAGGACCTCGAGCTGGCCAACGACGCGCTTACCCCACGCACGGCCGACGCCGCCATCGCCGACGGGCTCGACGGTTGGTCGTTCATGATGCGCACCCCGGAGCGTGACCTCGCCCTGCTCTACTACGAGCACCTCGCCGGGCCCGCCACGCTGACCGGCATGACACCCGGCGCCACCTACACCTGGGCGTGGTTCGACCCGCGCTCCGGCGACTGGGTGGCGGCCCGTGACGTCTTCGCCGATTCCGCCGGCCAGATTGTCACACCGGCCTTTCCCGATGCGGGTCAGTCGCCCATGCGCGATTGGGCCGCCAAGCTCGTGCGCCGCTAAGTCCCCGGGTTTCGTCGTCCCACGCTTGCACCCACGCGCCGCCCCGGCTTGTTGCATCCCTGCCTTTCAACCCACCTCCCGCCATGTCCGTTCTTCGCTCCCTCACCCTCGCCGCCCTCGTCGCCACCGCCACCGCCAGCCACGCCCAGATCGCCTTCCCGGCCGCGAGCCCGCCCGCCACGATCCAGCAGCAGGTCGGCCTGACCGACATCGAGATCGTCTACTCGCGCCCGGCCGTGCGCGGCCGCGAGATCTTCGGCCATCTGGTGCCCTGGGGCGAAGTCTGGCGCACCGGCGCCAACAATGCGACCAAGGTCAGCTTCAGCACGAACGTCTCGCTCAACGGCACTCCCCTCGAGCCGGGCACCTATGAGCTGCACACCATTCCCGGCCCCGCCGAGTGGACCGTGATCATTTATCCCGACAGCAACCAGTGGGGTTCCTACGCCTACGATTCCAGCCGCGACGTCGCCCGGTTCAGCGCCACGCCGGTCACGCTTGAGGACAGTGTGGAGTCGCTGACCCTGTCCCTCGACGACCTCACCAACGACTCCGCCACGCTCAACATCGCCTGGGCCACCACCCGCGTGCCCATCGCCGTCAAGGTCGACCTCGTCGGCCAGCTCGTGCCGCAGATCGAGGCCGCCATGGCCGCCGACTCCGACAACAAGCCCTATTTTGCGGCGGCGATGTTCTACTACGAAAACGATCTCGATCTCGATCTGGCCGCCGACTGGATGGCCTCGGCCGTCGCCGCCCAACCCGGCCAGGTCTGGATGGTTTATCGCCAGGGCCTGATCCTCGCCAAGAAAGGCGACCAGGCCGGAGCGCGCGCCGCCGCCGAGTCCGCCCTGGCCCTGGCCAAGCAGGCTCCCGGCTCCCTCGGCGAGGAATACCAGCGGCTCAGCGAGGCCTTGTTGGCGAGCTTGGACTGACGTCCTCTCGCTTTCCATGGGCGGGTTCCTGGCGCCCATCTGTTAGACTGTTAACTGTAACCCCTCTGCGGGCTTCCGCCTCCCCGGGGTTGCCGGTAGTCATCATGGTCGCAGAACCCCATCATGCGACTCACTCTCCGTTGCCCCTTCGCGTTGCGTCCGGCCGCCATCGGCCTGGCCCTTGTCACCTCCCTGATTATCGCCGGAACGGCTCACGCCGCCGACCAGCACCGCACGTGGTCCGACTACGGCGGCGGCCACGACCAGTCGAAGTACACCGAGCTCGACCAGATCACCAAGGCCAACGTGAGCCAGCTTGAGATCGCCTGGATGTATTCCACCGGCGACGAGCGCGCCTACCAGTTCAACCCCATCGTCGCCCACGGCGTCATGTATGTGCTGGCCATGGACAACGCGCTGGTGGCCATCGACCTCGACACCGGGGAGGAGATCTGGATCCACGCCCACCTGAACAGCATCTCCCGCCGCGGCGTCAGTTATTGGGAGAGCGAGGACGGCAGCGACCGCCGCCTGCTGTTCACCCTGGGCACCACCCTGCAGGCGCTCGACGCTCGGACCGGGCTGGTCATTCCCACCTTCGGCGACAACGGCGCCGTCGACCTGCGACGACACCTCCTGCGCGACCCCGAGACCGTCCGCCGCGTCGCCTCCAGCACGCCCGGACGCGTGTTCGAGGATCTCATCATTCTCGGCTCCTCGCCCGGCGAAGGCTACCTTTCCACCCCCGGTCACGTACGCGCCTACAGTGTCATCACCGGCGAGTTCATGTGGCGGTTCAACACCATCCCCCAGCCCGGCGACGATGGTTACGAAACCTGGCCCAAGGATGCCTACCGCTACGCCGGCGGCGTCAATGTCTGGGGTGAAATGTCCGTCGACGAGGAGCGCGGCATCGTGTTCCTGCCCCTCGGTTCGCCCACCTATGATTACTACGGGGCCGACCGCATCGGGGAGAATCTCTTCGGCAACTGCCTCGTCGCACTCGACGCCCGCACCGGCCGCCGCCTCTGGCACTTCCAGACCGTGCACCATGACCTGTGGGACTACGACCTGACTTCCGCCCCTCAGCTCATCACCGTCACCCGCGACGGCCAACGCATCGACGCCGTCGCCGCCGCGTCCAAGCAGGGTTACCTGTTCGTCCTCGACCGCGAGACCGGCGAGCCCGTCTTCCCCATCGAGGAAAAGCCCTTCCCCGCCTCCGAGATCCCCGGCGAACAGGCCTGGCCCACCCAGCCGGTGCCCGCCCTGCCACCCTACGCCCGGCAGATCATGACCGAGGACGACGTGACCCCCATCCTCATCAGCGAAGCGGAGCAGCAACACTGGCGCGAACGCGTCGCCCAGGCCCGCAAAGGCCTGTACCTGCCGCCCTCGACCGAGGAGACCGTCGCCGTCCCCGGTGCGGTCGGCGGGGTCAATTGGGGCAACAGCGCCGCCAATCCCGACGCCGGCATCGTCTACCTGATGAACCAGGACTTCCCGTCGTTCTACCAACTCGAGGAACGCACCGAAAGCGCGGGAGGCGGCGGACCCACGCTGACCGCCGAGCAACGCGAGGCTTCCAAGGCCCGCGGCCAGGAAATCTACGGCACTTACTGCGCGGTGTGCCACGGCGCCGAACGCACCGGCGGCGAACTCGGCCCCTCTCTCCTGGCGGTCGGCAGCCAGATCAACCGCAGCCAGGTCGAACGCGCCATCACCTTCGGCACCGGCCGCATGCCGCCGCTCGCGCACATCACCGACGAACAGGTCGGCGACGTCTACAACTTCCTCGACGACGGCGTCTCCCCTTACGCCCGCTTTTTCGGCGGGAGCAACCAGGACACGCCCCTCCCCGAGGGTCCGGTCGTCGCCTCCGGCGGCGCCCCGCTCGATCGCCCGGTGGGCGGCGGCTTCGGCGGCGGGGGCAACGACGACTACCCCGCCGGCGCCTACGTGCCCGACACGCGCTACTTCACCGGTTACGGTCTCGGCCACCCCTATATCATGACCCCGCCGTGGTCGACCATCCTCGCCTACGACCTCAACACGGGCGTCATCAAATGGCGCAAGCCCCTCGGCCAGGACCGCGATGCCGAAGCCGCCGGCATGACCGGCACCGGCGTGCCGCGCGGGGCCCAGCGCATGAGCATGATCGTCACGAAAACCGGCATCGTCTTCGCCACCGCCAAGGACAGCCGCGTCTACGCCTACGACGCCGATACCGGCGACATCCTCTGGCAGGCCGAGCTGCCGATGTGCTCCGAGGGCATTCCCGCCATGTATGAGCACAACGGCCGCCAATACCTCGTGGTCTGCGCCACCACCCCGATCACCTGGGGCCTGAAGACCCGTGAAGGCGGCTTCGGCTCCACCGCCCCGCGCGGGGTCGGCGGCTACGTCGCCTTTGCCCTGCCGCAGTTGTGATGATTTCCCGTCCACCCACCGATATGCGCTTGGGCTGAGCCCGTTTCTGCGCATGCTCATAGCCCCCTTTGGAGCCGCCGCGCCCCGCCTCGGTTTCACCTGATCCCGTTTCGCTTTCTCCTGCTTTTGCCGCCGCCCCGTCGGGCAACGGCACCCCAACCCCCAAAAACCCTAGTCCGCCCCCCTACCCCATGAAGCTTCAATTCATCCTCCTGACGGTGTTCCTCGGCGTCATCCTCACGGTCCACCTCGCCATGAACGGCAAGGTCGGCACCGCGCTCAACAACGCCCGCGTCGGCAACGCCCTGTTCTGGTGCATCGGCGCCGTCACCGCCGTCGCCATCGGCCTCTCCGGCTGGAAGCAGGGCGCCCTGCAGCCGCTCGGCACCGTCAGCCCCGTCATGTTCACCGCCGGAGCCATGGGCGCCTGCCTCGTCTTCGGCATCGCCTGGCTCGTGCCGCGCGTCGGCGCCGGCAACCTCATGCTCGCCCTCCTCGCCGGCCAGATCATCTCCGGCATGGTGCTGTCCCATTTCGGCTGGCTCGGCTCGCCCATCGACAAGATCTCCGGCATCAAGATCGTCGGCGCCCTCGTCATGTTCGGCGGCGTCATCCTGACCACGAAATAGCCACCCGCCCGCCGTCCGGCTGCCTCTTTCAACCCACCCTCCTCATGCATACTCCCTCGATTGAAACAGAACGCTCCGTCTCCCGGCGCAACTTCTGCAAGGCAGCCGGGCTCGGCGTCGGCGCCGCCCTCCTTTCCGGCCCGCAACTCCTCGCCCAATCCGCCCCCGCCCGCCGCCTCAAGATCGGCCACACCGGCATCACCTGGGGCTACCAGCCCCGCTTCGCCCCGGGCGCGATCCAGGAGCTCGGCAGCCTGGGCTACGCCGGCATGGAGTCGTTCGGCTCCTACTTCCGCCCCCTCGAGGCCGAGGGCGGCATGAAGTCCATGCTCGAGGCCGCCGGCATCCCGCTGGTCTCCTGCTACTGCACCGTCAACCTCACCGACTACGCCAACCAGAAAACCGAGGTGAACCGCATCGTCGAGTGGGGCCAGTCGATCAAGGACTGCGGCGGCACCGTCGCCGTCGTCGGCCCCAACAACGTGCCGCGCGACGTCTACAACATCTCCGGCCACAAGGCCCAGATCGTCGACACCCTCAACGAGATGGGCAAGCGCCTCGCCGACATCGGCATCATCGCCGCCCTGCACCCGCACACCGGCACCTGCATCGAGAACCGTGACGAGGTCTACGCCGTGCTCGACGCCGTCGACACCGACTACGTCAAATTCGGCCCCGACACCGGCCAGCTCGCCAAGGCCCACGCCGACCCGGTCAAGATCATGGAGGACTACCTCGAGCTCATCGAGCACGTGCATCTCAAGGACTGGGACGGCGGCGAGCACTGGGAGGAATATTGCCCGCTCGGCCAGGGCCGCACCGACATCGTCGGCATGCTCAACGTCCTCGAGAAGTCGCCCATCGATCGCTACATCATGATCGAATTGGATTGGGACGGCCCCAACCCGAAGATGGCCCCGATCGAGACAGCCAAGATCGCCAAGGCCTTCGTCGAAAAGCACGGCTACACGTTCTGATCGTACCGCCGTCCGCCCGCATCCGCATTCATGAGTTCCACCGCTCCCCAGCTCCTCCAACTCCACATCAACGGCGAAGCCCGCGCCTCCACTTCGGAGAATCTCTTCGATGTCTGGAATCCCAGCACGGGCGACCTGCTGGCCCAGGCGCCGCTGTGCACCGCCGCCGAAGTCGATGCCGCCGTCGAGGCCGCCCACGCCGCCTTCCCGGCCTGGGCCGACACCCCCGTGATGAAGCGCGTGCAGGTGCTGCACCGCTTCCGCGAGCTGATCGACCGGCACCTCGAGGAGCTCACCCGTATGGTGTGCAACGAGAACGGCAAGGTCTGGAGCGAGGCCGAGGGCGACGTGCTCAAGGCCCGGGAAGCCACCGAACTCGCCTGTGGCGCGCCCACGATGATGATGGGCGACAGCCTGATGAACGTCTCGTCCGGCTACGACACCACGCTCTACCGCGAGCCGCTTGGGGTGTTCGTCGGCGTCTCGCCGTTCAACTTCCCGGCCATGATACCCATGGGTTGGATCATGCCGATGGCCATCGCCACGGGCAACACGCTCGTGCTCAAGCCGTCGCACATGACGCCCATGACCTCCATGCGCATGATGGAGCTGCTCTACGAGGCCGGCCTGCCCAAGGGCGTCGTCAACCTCATCACCGCCGACGCCGCCGAGGCCGAACGCCTCACCACCCACCCGCTGGTCAAGGGCGTCACCTTCGTCGGCTCGACCGTCGTCGGCCGTCAGGTCTACCGCGCCGTCGCCGACGCCGGCAAACGCGTCCAGGTCATGGGCCAGGCCAAGAACCACGCCCTCGTCCTGGAGGACGCCGCCCTGGAGCGCTCCGCCCGCGGCATCATCAACGGCGCCTTCGGCTGCGCCGGCGAACGCTGCATGGCCCTGCCCGTCGTCGTCGCCCAGGAAAGCATCGCCGACGAACTCGTCGAGCTGCTGGTCAAGTTCGCCTCCGAACGCAAACTCGGCCCGGCCTGGGACAAGACCACCGACCTCGGTCCGGTCGTGACGGAGAAACACCGCCAAGGCGTGACCAAGTGGATCGAACAGGGCGTCGCCGACGGCGCCAAGCTCGTGCTCGACGGACGCAACGTCACCGTCGAGGGCTACGAAAAGGGCTTCTTCCTCGGCCACACCATCTTCGACCACGTCACCCCCGAGATGGCCATCGGCCGCGAGGAGGTCTTCGGCCCGGTCCTGTTCGTAAAGCGCGTCAAGGACTTCGAGGAAGGCCTCGCCGTGATGAACGCCAACCCGTTCGCCAACGGCTCGGTCATCTTCACCCAGAACGGCTACTTCGCCCGCGAGTTCGTCAAGCGCACCGACGCCGGCATGGTCGGCGTCAACGTCGGCATCCCCGTGCCGGCCGCCCCCTTTCCCTTCGCCGGCCACAAGGGCTCGTTCCTCGGCGACCTCCACGTGCTCGGCAAGGACGGCCTGCGCTTCTACACCGAGTCGAAGAGCGTCACCACCACCTGGTTCGACGAGGAACAGAAGAAGCAGAAGAAGGTGGACACCTGGGACGGCATGCTCGGCAGCAAGTGAACCCAGCCCTGCCTCTCAGCTCAGCGCTCATCAGCGTCCATCAGCGGTACCAACCTCATTGCCTCTCCGACTATGACACCCGACTACTCCAGCTTCGGCCTGCAGGATAAAGTGGCGATTGTGACCGGCCCCTCGCAGGGCATCGGCTACGCGATCGCCCTGGGCCTCGCCCAGGCGGGCGCGCACCTCGTGCTCGCCGGCCGCCCTTCCAACCAGGAAATGATCCAGGGCGTCGCCCGGGAAATTGAGGCGTTGGGCCGCCAGACCCTCGTCGTCCCGACCGACGTCGCCGACATCAAGCAGATCCAGGCGATGATCACGCAGGCCCACGCGCACTTCGGCCGCATCGACATCCTGGTCAACAACGCCAGTTGGACCTGCACCGGCCCGGCCCTCGAGACCACCGAGGAAGACTACGACGGCACCGTCGACACCAACCTCAAGAACGTGTTCTTCGCCTGCCAGGCCGCGGCCAGGGTCATGATCCCGCAGGGCGGCGGCCGCATCATCAACATCGGTTCCAACTTCGCCGTCACCGCCTTCAAGACCCGCGCGGTCTACGCCGCCGCCAAGGCCGCCGTGCACCAGCTCTCCCGCGCCCTCTCCCTCGAGTGGGCCGCCCAGGGCGTCGTCGTCAATGTCGTCGCCCCCTGCATCACCGAGACCGTCTCGCGCAAACCCATCCTCGAAAAGCCCGGCTACAAGGAATGGGCCACGACCAACAAGCTCGCCAGCGGCCGCTGGAACCAGCCCGAGGACCTCGTCGGCGCCGTGCTCTTCCTCTCCTCCCCGCAGCTCTCCGCCCAGGTCGTCGGCCACGCGCTGATGGTCGACGGCGGCTGGACCATCAGCTGATCCCTTAACCCCCAACCCCCATTATCCCATGAAACTGCAAGGCAAGAAGGCCCTCATCACCGGCGGATCCCGCGGCATCGGCCGCGGCATCGCGGAAGTGTTCGCCGACGAAGGCGCCAGTGTCGCCATCGTCGACATCGACATCGAGACCGGCGCCCCCGAGGTCGTCGACTACGTCAAAGGCAAGGGTGGCCAGGCCGTCGCCATTCAGGGCGACGTCTCGAGCCGCGCCGGCATGGAGGCCGCGTTCGCCCAGGCCTGGAGCGAGCTCGACGGCCTCGACATCCTGGTCAACAACGCCGGCATCGAGACGATCGTCCCGTTCCTCGAGCTGACCGACGACCAGTGGACCCGGCTCGTCGACATCAACCAGCGCGGCCCCTGGCTCTGCTCCCAGATCTTCTGCCAGAAGCTCGTCGCCGAGAAACGCCCCGGCGTGATCCTCAACCTCGGCTCCATCCAGGCCGCCAAGGCCCTGCCCGGCCGCACCCATTACGCGCCGACCAAGATCGGCATGGAAGCCTTCACCCGGAACCTCTCGGTCGAGATGGCCGAGCACAACATCCGCGTGAACTGTCTGCACCCCGGCCTCATCGAGACCGACATGACCTCCTGGGTCATGAAGGATCCGGAGATCCTGCCGGTCGTGCTCTCCCAGATTTCCCTCGGCCGCGCCGGCCAGCCCCGCGACATGGGCAAGGTCGCCGCCTTCTTCTGTTCCGACGAAGCCGGCTACGTCACCGGCCAGTCCCTCCACGCCGAAGGCGGCTGGGTCGGCAAGTAAGCCACCCTCACTCTATGTTTAACCACGGATAAACACCGATGGACACCGATCGGATCGAACCCGTCTGCTTGGAGCATCCGAGTTAATCCGTGTCCATCCGTGGTTAAAGATTTCCTAGTCTGTCGCATGCATTCCTCCGAGGTCTCCCTCCGTGCCGGCATCCTGAAGCTTCTCGCGATCAAGGATTCCGATATCCGCATTCTGACGCTTGAGCAGAGCCGCACCGCCGTCGACAAAGGTATTCACGCCGGCGGCGCCCTCTCGGCCGTCATCCCGCTCGTGTCGCTCTACTACGGCGGGTTCATGGACATCGATGTCGCGAACCCGACCAAGCGCGGCCAAGACCTGTTCGTCCTCAGCAAAGGTCATGCGGTCGCCGCCCTCGCCGCGATCTACGCCGAGCTCGGCTACTTCGACGCCAAGATCCTGCAGGGCTCCCGCTCCTACGACAGCATCCTCAACGGCCACCCCGGCCCGGTATTGCCCGGCGTGCACGTGCCGACTGGCCCGCTAGGCCAGGGCATCGGCGTCGCCCAGGGCTTCGCGCTCGCCCACCAGTCCAGCCCGCGCGCCGACACGTATTGCCTCACCGGTGACGGCGAGCTGCAGGAAGGCATCGTCTGGGAGGCGGTCATGTATGCCGCGGTCAAACGCCTCGACAACCTCTGCGTGCTGGTCGACCAGAACAACGGCCAGCTCGATATCCACGACCGGCTCATCTACCCGATGCCGGACCTCGCGGCCGTGTTCGCCTCGTTCGGCTGGCGCACCGTCAACGCCGACGCCACTCACTACGACGCCGTCCACGCCGCGCTGACCACCTTCAAGCACGGTCCGCGTGACGGCCGGCCCACCGCCATCATCTGCCATTCCTCGAAGGGCTTCGGCGCCTTCTCCACCTTCTTCAACAAGCACAAGGTCTCCGTGCCCGAGGACATCCTCGACCAGGAGCTGGAACAACAGAACCGCCAGCGCGACGCCCGCATCGCCGAGTTTGCCGCCTATGCCACCGCCCAGACCGCGGACGTGCGCGCTGAACTTCTCGCCACCGCGGAGCGCATGCACCTCCAGCTCGATCTCGACGCGGCCACGGCCCGCGCCGTCATCGGCCCGGTGCTCACGCAGCGCGCCGCCGTGCGCGCCAAGGCCATCCGCTACGACGCGACCGCCCTGCCCCGGATTGACAAAAGCAAGAGCTACGCCGCCAACGCCGTCATCGCCGACGCCATGAAGGTGTTCGCCCGCGACGGTCGCGTCATGTCCGTCGATTCCGACCTTGCGTCCACCAGCGGCCTTGAGGCCGGGGTTGGCGCCGTCGACCAGGCCCGTGGCCTCAACGTCGGCGTCGCCGAGGCCAACATGATGCTGGTCGGCGAGGCGTTTGCCGCGCTGGGCTACAATGCCTGGGTCAGCACCTTCTGCCCGTTCTTCGACTGGAAGGTCCTGCGCCGCATCGCCGTCGACCACCAGGAACGCCTCGAGGACATCGCCGCCGAGCACGGCTGGCTCAGCGACGGCCACGGGCTCGACCTCACCTTCCTCGCCACCGCCGGCAATCTCGAGACCCAGACCAACGGCGCCACCCACATGGGCAACGACGACATCACGGTCTTCGACGGCATCGCCCAGCTGAAGATCATCGATGTGTCCTGCCCGCAGCAGCTGCTTGGCATCATGCGGTGGATCATGGCCGGCAACCGCGGCCTCCTCTACGTCCGCCTCATGCGGGCCGCTTCCGGGGTGATCTACGACGCGGACTACGAATTTGAGTTCGGTCAGGGCCACGTCCTGCGCGAGTCCGCCGACGATGCCGCCGTCATCATCAGCAGCGGCCGCGGCGTCCACGAGGCGCTCGCCGCCGCGGACGCATGCGCGAAGGACGGAGTCAACGTGAGCGTGGTCGACCTGCCCACTGTCGACGAGGACCTGCTCTGCTCGCTCGCCGACTCCGGCAAGCCGCTCTTCTTCGCCGAGCAAAACAACGGCTACCTCTGGAGCCAGTTCCAGCGCGTTCTCTTCGCCCGCCGTCAGCCGGTCGCCACCGACCGCTTCCACGCGATCAACCTGCTCGGTCCCGACGGTAAACCGCAGTTCATCCACTCCGGCACCTACACCCAGCTGCGCGATGCCTTCAGCCTCGGGCCCACCCAACTCGCCGCCACCCTACGCAAGACCCTCGGCGCATGAGCACCAAGACCAACGTCGTCCACGAAGCGGATGTACCCGTTATCGACCTGCCCGGTCGCCTGCTCAAGTGGGTCATCACCGCCGAGAACACGCCCGCCAAGCACTGCAGCTCCTGCTTCATCCGCGTGCCACCCCAGTCCACGGTGAAGCCCGCGCACAGCCACCCCAACGGCGACGAGATCATCCACATCGTCCACGGCACCGGCCGCGTCTGGATTGAGGGCGAGATCACTCCCGTGCGCACCGGTTCCACCATCCTCTTCCCGCAGGGCGACATCCACATGCTGCAGAACACCGGCGACGACGAGATGCGCGTCATCTGCTTCTTCGCCCCGGCCACCGACCTGGATAACTACAAATTTTTCGACGACATCGAGTTTCCCGCCTGACCCGACCGACCATGAGCCCCGACAACCCCATTAAGCATTTCGAACTCGATCCCGCCGCACTCTCCTACGTCGGCGACGGCCTGCAGCGCCCCGAGTGCATCCTCGCCGAGCGCGACGGCACCCTCTGGTCGGCCGACGCCCGCGGCGGCGTGGTCCGGCTCGGCGCCGACGGTTCCCAAGAGGTCATCACCCAGAAGCGCTCCGAGTTCTTCGAGGACGTCACCAGCGAGGCCGACCGCTATTTGAAGGGTACCCTGCCCAACGGCATGGCCTTCGCCCGCAACGGTGACATCCTCATCTCCAACTTCGGCCTCGACTGCCTCGAGGTCATGACCCGCGACGGCGACACCAAGGTGTTGGCCGACAGCATCGAGGGCGAGGCCATCGGCAAAGTGAACTTCGTCCTGCGCGACTCGCAGGACCGCATCTGGATCACGATCTCGACCAAGATAAAGAACTGGATGCACGCCCTGCGCACCGACCTGAAGGACGGCTACATCGCACGCTACGAGGACGGCAAGTTCCGCATCGTCGCCGAGGGATTCGGCTTCACCAACGAGATCCGCATGGATGCCAAGGAGGAGTACCTCTACATCGTCGAGACCACCGGCGGCTGCGTCAGCCGCATGAAGGTCGACGCCAAGGGCAACCTCTCCCACCGCGAGGTCTACGGTCCGTCCAAACTCGGCTCCGGCGCGTGGCCCGACGGCATCGCGTTCGACACCTACGGCAACCTCTGGGGCACGTCCGTCTACTCCGACAAGCTCTGGGTCATCGCCCCCGACGGCGATTGGAAGGTGCTCCTCGACGAGGGCGATCCGGCCAAGGTCGGCGCGTTGGAGGAACAGTTTTTCAACAACCACGTGACCGAGGACGTCCTTTTTGCCACCGGCCGTGGTGTCGCGCCGTGGATGGCCAGCGTGACTTTCGGCGGCCCTGATCTGCAGACCGCCTACATCGGTTCCCTCAAAGGCAAACGCATCCCCTACTTCCGCGCCCCCGTGCCCGGCCTGCCCATGGTGCACTGGCACGACTGACCCCGCGTGCGCCGCCGCGCGCCACCCCCAAACCCCATTACCCCGTGACTCGAATCGCCTTCCTCCTGCTGGCCGGCTGCGCCGCCGCGTACGCCGCCGACGTCGATCAACAACGCACCTGGTCCATGTATGGCGGCAGCCAGGACCAGTCCAAGTTCACCACCCTCGACCAGATCACGCCCGACAACGTCGACCAGCTCGAGGTCGCCTGGATCTACTCGACCAGCGACGAGCAGTCTTACGAGTTCAACCCCGTCGTGGCCCATGGGATCATGTACGTGCTTGCCAAGGGCAACTCCCTCGTCGCCCTCGACCTCGACACCGGCGAGGAACTCTGGATCCACGCCAATCTCAACGGCATCCATCGCCGCGGGATCAATTACTGGGAGAGTGACGACGGCTCCGACCGCCGCCTGGTCTTCACCCTCAACGACACCCTGCAGGCCATCGACGCCCGCACCGGGAAATCGATTCTCACCTTCGGCGATCAGGGTATCGTCGACCTGCGGCAAAACCTGCTGCGCGATCCCGAGACCATCACCCGCGTCGCCTCGCGCACGCCCGGCCGCCTCTTCGAGGATCTGATCATCCTCGGCTCCGCCACCGGCGAAGGCTACCTCTCCACCCCCGGCCACGTGCGCGCCTACAACGTCGTCACCGGCGAGTTCGTCTGGCGCTTCAACACCATCCCGCAGCCCGGCGAATACGGCTACGATACCTGGCCGCCCGAGGCCTACCGCTACGTGGGCGGGGCCAATGTCTGGGGCGAACTGTCCGTCGACGCCGAGCGCGGCATCGTGTTCCTGCCCCTCGGCTCGCCGACCTACGACTACTACGGCGCCGACCGGCTCGGCGCGAATCTCTTCGGCAACTGTCTCGTGGCCCTCGACGCCCGCACCGGCGAACGCCTCTGGCACTTCCAGACCGTGCACCACGACCTGTGGGACTACGATCTGACCTCCGCGCCGCAGCTCATCACCGTCGACCACGCCGGCGAGCGCGTCGACGCCGTGGCCGTCGCCTCCAAGCAGGGCTTCATGTTCGTGTTCAACCGCGTCACCGGCGAACCGCTCTTCCCGATCGAGGAAAAACCCTTTCCCGCCTCGACCATGCCGGGCGAGGAAGCCTGGCCCACCCAGCCCATTCCCACCCTGCCCGCCTACTCGCGGCAGACCATGACCCCCGACGACGTCACCCCCGTCCTGATCACGCCGGAGGAACGGGCCGTCTGGCAGGAACGCGTGGCCCGGGCGGGCACCGGCCTGTATTTCCCGCCCTCCACCGAGGAGATCATCGCCGTGCCCGGCGCGGTGGGCGGGGTCAATTGGGGCAACAGTGCCTCCCACCCGGCCAAGGGCATCGTGTATCTGCTCAATGGCGACATCCCGTCGTTCTACCAGCTGTCCGAGCGCTCCGAGCGCGAGGAGCGCGCCGCCGGCGCCGGCAGTGAGGCAGAACAGGCGGCATCCATCGCCCGCGGCACCGAGCTCTACACCCAGTACTGCGCCCTTTGCCACGGGGCCAACCGCGCCGGCGGCCCCATCGGCCCCTCGCTGCTGGCGGTGGGCAGCGGCATCAACCGCACCCAGGTCGCCCGCACCATCAACTACGGCTTCGGCCGCATGCCGCCCCTGCCGCACTTCACCGACGAGCAGACCGACGACGTCTACAACTACCTCGACGACATCAACGAATCCGTCGGTCCCCTGGCCGCCGATGACGACGTCGCGCTGCCCGCCGGGCCGGTCGTCGCCGCCGGCGGCGCCCCTCAGCCCGCCGCCGCGGACGACACCCGGCGCCCGGGAGACAACGACTATCCCGAGGGGATCGACGTGCCCGCCAGCCGCTACTACACCGGCTACGGTCTCGGCTTCCCCTACATCATCGCTCCGCCGTGGTCGGAGATTCTCGCCTACGATCTCAACGAGGGCGTCATCAAATGGCGCCAGCCGCTCGGCCGCGACCGCGATGCCGAGGCCGCCGGCTTCACTGGCACCGGCGTGCCCCAGGGGGCTCAGCGCATGAGCATGATCGTTACCGCCAACGGTATCGTTTTCGCCACCGCCAAGGACGGCCACGTCTACGCCTTCGCCGCCGAGGACGGCGCCACGCTCTGGCGGGGCGAACTCCCCTCCGGTTCCCGCGGCCTGCCGGCCATGTATGAGCACAACGGCCGCCAATACCTCGTCGTCTGCGCCACCACCCCCGTGACGTTCGGCCTGAACGTCAACGGCAACGGCTTCGGGTCCGACCAGCCGCCCGGCCACGGCGGCTACGTGGCCTTCGCCCTGCCGGAGGACTGAACCCGCCCGCCCGGGGGCCAGCGGATCGCTTTCCTTCCTCTGATTAACGGCTAAGTAGGCACGTGTCGCCACGGCGCGAGCGCCGTGCTTCCGTACTGCCCTCCCCCTCACCCCTTTACCCCGTGGTCAAATTCCTCCTTCCCCTGCTGGCCTGCGGCACCGTCGCCCTGGCCGCCGATCAACACCAGACCTGGTCCACCTACGGCGGCGGACATGACCAGTCCAAGTTCTCCGACCTGCACCAGATCACCAAGGAGAACGTGAGCCAGCTCGAGATTGCCTGGATGTATTCCAACGGCGACGAACGCTCCTACGAGTTCAACCCGCTGATCGCCCACGGCATCATGTATGTGCTGGCCAAGGACAGCTCCCTCGTCGCCCTCGATCTCGACACCGGGGAGGAGCTCTGGATTCACGCCAATCTCAACGGCATCTCCCGCCGCGGGATGAACTATTGGGAGAGCGAGGACGGATCCGATCGCCGCCTGGTTTTCACCCTCGGCAACACCATCCAGGAAATCGACGCGCGCACCGGCCAGTCGATCCTCACCTTCGGCGACAACGGCAGCGTCAACCTGAGCAACGACCTGCTGCGCGACCCCGACACCATTTTCCGCGCCGTCTCCAGCACCCCCGGCCGCGTCTTCGAAAACCTCTTCATCCTCGGTTCCGCCACCGGCGAGGGCTACCTGTCTGCCCCCGGCCACGTGCGGGCCTATGACGTCGTCACGGGAGAATTTGTCTGGCGCTTCAACACCATTCCCCAGCCCGGCGAATACGGCTACGACACCTGGCCGCCCGAGGCCTACCGCTA
>Ga0181607_10000256_pt1 | contig 43427 bp, 25 predicted proteins | sample 041ome_9_FD_132420 | JGI IMG/M metagenome (GOLD analysis project Ga0181607, IMG submission 132420) | Coastal salt marsh microbial communities from the Groves Creek Marsh, Skidaway Island, Georgia - 041413US metaG (megahit assembly) | ecosystem: Environmental > Aquatic > Marine > Intertidal zone...
CTAAACCCTAAACCCTAAACCCTAAACCCTAAACCCTAAACCCTAAACCCTAAACCCTAAACCCTAAACCCTAAACCCTAAACCCTAAACCCTAAACCCGAAAGCGAAGAGTGTAAATTTGTATTAGGTGTTCAGTTTGTGAGCAGAAAGACGAGCAGAAAGCAGAGTGAGCAGATGGACGTCGACTTCAATCTCACAACGTATGCGTAAAAGCGCGCGTTGTAGACCACAAGGCACGCATTCGCGTGTGCTTTCTAGGGGGCTAATAAGTACTCGTAATCTCCATCAGTGTTTTCGATACTTGATGTAATATCTATCGTTTAAGTTGCCGTTCGTCCAAAGCGCATTAAAATAGGAGAACCCGTAGTCTGGAGGTAACGTGTTTTCGAAAGGTTTCCCATCAGGAGCAGTTGGTTCGAATAAGTGCGGCAGAACGGAGAGCTCGCGACACATTCGCATCGCGTACCCTGGGTCGTCCGTTACTAAAATTAGAAAAGCTCCGGTTTTTAACGTGCGGTGCGATTCAATCAAAAACGCGCGATCGACGAGACAGTTCGCGCTCCCGTTCCACTCCGGTGGATCTGGAAAGTTTACGTATATTTCATCCAGCACTTCGCTCGGTATTTGCTTTCGCATGCACTCGTGCGCTAATCCGCAGAGCATAGTGAGATTATCGACGCCAAGACGCAGACTTTTAATCCAAGTCAACGCTACGCGATTTTCTCTCATCTCAATGCCGAACCATTCCGTCGTGTCTTTTTCCTTCGCACATCTCGACGTGATCCAATCGCCATGGCCGCAACATACTTCCAACTTTGCTTTCATGAAAGCTTTTCCTTTCCGTTGGAATCTCGAAGCCCAAAAATCTTCATCAGGTGTCGGCTCGTTTTTTCCTTTTTGCTTGTGCACAAAGACGATGTCATCGGTCTCGTCGATACCATACGATTTGGCTCGTTTCTTCGCTTCTCGTCTAATATCATCTCTATCGTTTGAAATAAACGCTTCTATTTCGGATATCTCTCGCAGAGCGTCCGACGCTCTCGCCTTGAAAAAGTTTGAGACTGATTTACTCGGGGTTGTAGACTCGACGCTCGCTTTCTGATTGTTTTGTCGTTCCCTTTCGTTATTTGAGCTATTGTTAAACTGCTCCGCGTTGCGCTGTTCTTCTTCTGCTCTCTCTCTGCACTTTGCTATTGCCCGTTTTGCTACGTCTATGTCACCCACCGTCGCAGCGACTCCTGCTAAGGAAGCAAGCGCTGACGCTGGGATGTTCAATAGTTTTCCATTTTCATCTTGTTGTAATTCTAAGTCATTCAGTGTTTTTTCAGCTTTTTCTACGTCCAGTCTTGAAGCGTATGTCTTCGATAAATACTCGAAACACGCCGCGTCGGGTAAAACGTCAAAACATGCTCTCATCAAGGCGAATGCTCTTTCCGCTGAACGAACGTCGCGATATCTCACGCAATTTCTCAATACGGTCGAGAACGTCCTAACGTTTGCTCTTGGACGGCCCGCCGTACCGCGAACCATATCTTTTACTAACTCTAAAGCCTCTTCTATCAAACCTTCCTCGCATAACCCTTTGACGAAGACGGTGCAGGTTACCTCGTTCGGACTCTCCTCGCACTCGCTTTCCATCTTCAGAAAAACCTCGCGAGCTCGCTTCAACTCGCCAACTCTGACACACGCGTTGAGTAAATTCGTGTACGAATATGCGTTCGGTTTAATGCCATCGCAGTCGTTCTCGAGTATCCGAAACGCCTCCTCGGCGAAGCCGAACTGCTTGTCGTTTCCAAAATCACGAATGAGACGGTTGAAGAATTTCACCTCTTTCAGTTTCCTCGCTCGCTTTAAAAGAGTCTGCGCATCGCGAGACCGTTTTCTATTTGCTCTGAAACATCGATTCATCCCTTCGTCGAGCTTGGCGAGCTGAGAATATGGCGTCGGTTGTAACTCATTCGGTGATGACTGCGCCTTCTCTGTTCTTTCTTCCGTTGTTTCTTCTCCATTTTCTTCACCACGACGGCGGAGCTCTTCGTGCAACGGTGTGGATTCTTGCTTTTGTTCTTGTTCTGCGATGAAGCGCGCAAAGTCTCCACCAGCGACGACAACGGATGCCTTCTTCTTTTTCACCTTCTTCTCATCTCTCTTTGTCGTCTCGCTAGCTTCGCGTCTTTCCACATTCTTACGCTTTTCCGCCATGGAGTTACTTACTGAAGTAAATTTTGTCCTGCAATACTCGTAAAGTATGTCCTCAAAACTCTGAATTCTTCACAGTTAAGAAATTGTGTATCTCCTTTACCTTCGTCATCAGTCAACCCGATGCTTATTTTTAGAGGATATAGAATATTTCAAACGCGAATGCTTTGTTAGACTGATATGTTAATGCGCTATTCGAAGTGAAGGAAGAAAAACACACGTCCCGGCGCACGCGAGACAGAACGCCAGTAGCTCGTTGAAATTTCAAAAATTCATTCGCGCCGATTGTTACACATGACTACACCATCCAATAAAGACACGTTACTTGGTTTCCGAATGCGCAAAAGACGAACGAGACTCGCTATTATATTCAGTGTTTTTATTATATTGGCGTATTTGGATCCTTTGAAAAGAGAGGTGGACGAAGATGTTAATGAAAAGAGTAGTTTGGGAAAAGTTAATCTTAACGAGGTCGAGAGTGCGAAGCCGAAAACGACGACGACATCGATGAAAAGCGACGATTCAACATCGACATTGATGGTTAATTATAACAAACCATCCGCTAAAGCTATTATATCCTCACAATTCATATTCCCGGTTGGGACATACCCTTCGTCGCACTCGGCAACTATCATCGCGCTTGATAACGATGAAGACGACCACTATCGATTGCTAGCGTCCTGGTTTTCTGGTACTGAGGAGAACGCACCGGATGTTGCAATTTACACTTCGACGTATGATTCGAGAACGAACTCGTGGCAATCGATTCCAGACATTGCCGTCAGTGCTTTTCGTCCGAACGATAGCTCATGCGCGGTCATCTCTGGAGGCGAAGGATGTAAGTTACAAGAAGATTCTCTCTGGAATCCAGTTTTGGTAAAAGAAGATGAATACAATCACGTTGCGTTGTTTTACAAAGCTGGGAAACATCCTTCGATTTGGGAAGGCTACGTGAAACGCTCTGAAAATGGTGGTAAAACGTGGGAGCATCAAGCCGAAAAATTGCCGACGAATGTAATCGGTCCGGCGAAGAATAAAATTTTAGAAGTCAACAATAGATTATGGTTAGCGCCGTCTTCGAGAGAGGCAAACGCAAAGGATGGAACTCGAAATTGGAAACTCATCATCGAGCGGTCTCTCGATGGCGGGAAAACGTGGGACGCGGAAGAAAATGTAGAAGTACCGTTCGACGGCAACGCGATTCAACCTTCTTTGTGGAGAGGTGACGATGGGTATTTGCGGATGGTAGCGAGAACTGCCACAGATTACGACGAGAAAGGAAGACGCGCGGATCAGATAAAAGTCAAAAAGCAGACGTTCATCAGGGGTAAAAAGTATATTATTTACAGCAAGTCGTTAGATAAAGAAGGAAAGAAGTGGGTAAAAGCAAAACCAACGTCGCTACCTGGACCGAACAGTGGCATAGATGCGGTGAAGCTAAGAGACGGTCGCGTCGTGATTATTTATAATCATTCGTGGGGACTCAAAAGTCTCGGGAGAGGGAAATTAAACGTAGCCATATCGCACGACGACGGTCTCACGTGGACGCCGAGCTCAAACGTCGTTCTCGAAAACTTTGACGACGGAGCGTTGTCGACCGTGAACGTGGACAGAAAAAGACAAAAGAAACCGATCGAAATGAGCTATCCGGCCGTAATTCAGGATCCAAAAACTGATTTGATTCACGTTGTGTACACTTACGATAGACAAACGATTAAGCACGTAGTCATAGATCCGAGTAAACTTGTGTAAAATAAAATCAATGTCAACAATGTTGAAACCCCTAATGCTGCACTTTTTCTCTTTTCAAATTTCCCACAAAAAATAAAGTACCACTCTCTCGTCTTCACCAAAAGAGAGAGCATGAAGTTCGACCGCGATAGAGACGGCGAGATCGAACGAGAAGAAGGGGATCGCGTGCCCGCTGCAGAAGCAGCGAGACGTCGTTTCTTTCAATCACAGCCAGGTAAGACGATGAAAGAAGAGAGGGTTTTTCAAACGTTCCGAACGACGAAAGAAACGAAAGAGCAAAAACAGCGACGCCAAAGTTTTCACAGCGCCTCGTTCGCTACAACGCCCATGGAACCAACGCGCGTGCCTGCGTTCTCAGACTCTCCCGCGAAGAAAACATCGTCTTCTTCGTTTTTGACGCGAACGCCTGGCAAAAAACATCGCGCGTCAGACGTGACGCTTTCGTTTCGCACGAGCACGCAAAAAATACCCGTAAAGAGTGTATCGACGGCGACGACGATAACGTCGACGAACACGACGAGTTCTTTACCCGAGACGGTCGTGATGACCCGTACGGACGTGCCTCAACGCGAACAAAGGAGACGAGATGATGCAGAAAGCGAAAAAGCTCGGCGTTTGAAGAAGCGCGCACTTCTCGACGCTCTGCAGAAGGAGAGAGGAGAAGCTGAGGGCGATGAAGAAACCCCTAATAAAAACGCACCTCCCGCCTGGATTACAGCCCAGCGCGATTCGCGAAACATCGCACGCGGAGAGAAATTAGTTGCCAACGCATTGATGCGCGCGACGCAGCTGGACACGGAAACGAACGAGGATTTGATTCCGGATGCTTCATCGCTTTTCATTCCGACCGGCGCTTTGGAACAACTCCCACCATTTGCGCGTTGGTTCTGGAGTGTAAAATCACAAATGATGGATTGTTTAGTGTGCGTTCAAGTCGGTCGTTTCTATAACCTTTTCCAGAGCGATGCCGATACGGGAGAATCAGTTGGTTTGCGTCCATCCGGGAAGAATCGTGGTTTCATGCGCAAAGTTGGTTTCCCGCACGTGGTTTTCGAGGATTGGTGTGCGAAAATCATCGCACACGGGTATTGCGTCGCGAAGTGTGTCGAAGGGAAAGAAATTGACGCAAAGAAGAAACTTTGCGAACGTAAGGTAACAGAAATCATCACACCTGGTCTGAACAAAGGATTTGTTGACGATACAAATCAGGAGTCGTGGGTTTGCGCACTCGCTCAAGAGGACGACTTTCTTGGCGTTTGCTTAATTGACGCCGATAAGGGCAACGTAAAGTTTGGTTCGTTCAAGATTTCAATCGAAAGCAACGAAAAAAATTCCGAGAAAGTAGCCGAGGATACACCATCTGCTTTTGTGAAACTGGTCTCGATTCTAACGCAAGCGCGTCCAAAGGAAATCATTCTTTCGTTACGTGGGCCAAACGCCATTCGACGCAACGTGAAGTGCGCGATTAAACGACACTACGAGAGCGTCGGATCCGGTGCTTTCGCGTTGGAAAGAGCACACGACCAACACGAAGATATCGATGAGTACGATGAAAGTTACGCGAATCACGCGTCGTTACGAAACAATCCAGTCGTTCGCGTCATCGAAAGAGGCTGTGATCCTCTTCCGGAGATTTCCATCGAGGACGTCAAGCGTGCAATTCGTCAATTTGCTGGTGAAGCTGAATTTGAAACAGATACGGATACGCGCAGAGCAGTAGAAAACGCAGGAAATGCTGGACTCATAGCGCTGGCGTTCGGTATTCGATTCTGTGCCTGGGCAGGACAGTGTGAATCAATCTTCAGGTCCGCAAAGTATGGCTCTCTGGCCTCGTTTGTCAACATCGATTCCGACGATATACAAACCAATAATAATGAACCAGCACGGGAACGTAAAACGATGCTTGAATTCCATGGGAACGCATTGAAAGAGCTTGGCGTAACTGATGGAGGGAAAAGGTCTTTGATTGGTTTACTTTCACGTGATTGTATTACGCCGCACGGTAAGCGACGGGTGCGAAGCATGGTTTTCAGTCCTCTTGTACAAATCTCGGAGATTACAACTCGACAGGATACCATACAGTTCCTACTTAAAAACGCAGATGCGCAACGCGGTAGTTCAAAAAACGAGTGCATCTACGAAACTCGCGAATATTTGAAACGTAAACTTCCGCGCGGCGATTGTGAACGTTCATTGACGAAGTGCATGAACCTCGCGCAACATTGTGCCGCTATGTGCGCTGCGAATGCAAACGTATTGATTGAGGGCACTGATCCAAGCGCTCAAACGCAACGCAGGGATGCTGTTATCACATTGACTGCAGCGACAATTGGTGGCGCTACAAACTCCGACGAGCTTTACGGAGACGCCATAGAAAGTCTCAACGAAGGCGAAACTCTCGATGACGCTCTGGTTGCGTTTTGGGAATTAAATCAATCTCGTTTGGATGGCTTCTCAAAAGCGGTTGAATGCTTGATGATTTTAGCCAAGTCCTTGAAAGGATTGTCAAAGTTCCGAAACAAACAAGAACGCGTTCCTAAAGTCATCGATAACGCGATCGCGCTCGGCGAGACCGCGTGTCCACTCCTCGAAGACTTACGCGAAGCGCTCAGGGTGGACAAAATCAACGACGAAGAAAACGCGCGCAGAAAAATCCGAATCGTTACACCCGACAAGAGGGCATTTAAAACATACGCCCAAGCCGACGCTGATGCAGTAGATGCGGACAACGAGCGAAACGCGCGACGCCAAGAGAAGCAACGACGGCGTGATTTTGACGTGGAACAGTTCGGGATGGTAATGGACGATGACGATGATGTGGAAAACCAAATATTGGAAGATGAACGCGCCGCGTATTTGTTTGACCGCGCCGACCGTGCCGGAGCTCGAGCGTTTACGACAGTTATTGCGCAATTTGCGACACACAAGTGCTTGTGGCGTGCACTAATCAACACTGGTGCTGATGTCGACGCCTTGAATTCATTCGCTCGTCTTAAAGCCGAAGACGGCGCAAACGATTTCTGCGTGCCGCGATTTCTAAGTTTGAGCAAAAGCGAAGGATCACCCATCATTTCGCTGACGAATTTCTGGCACCCGCTTTTGGATGCGTCGCATCAAAATGTTGTGAAAAACGACGCGCAATTCGGTGGAAGCTTTTGCGAAGTCGATGGCGGTCAACCTAGGGAATGTCCTAGATTCGCGCTGTTGTCTGGTCCGAATATGGGCGGGAAAAGCACGTTAGCGCGAGCGATTGGACTAACCGTCGTCCTCGCGCAAATAGGAGCGCACGTTCCCGCATTCGAATGCGTATTGACGCCCATTCACCAACTCGTTGTGAGGTGTGGAACGCTAAGAGACGACTTACGAGCTGGCGTTTCCACCTTTCTCGCGGAAACTCAAGCGTGCGCCACCGCAATGAAAGTGGCAAACAAGAATACAACTTCGCTCATGATTATGGATGAAATCGGTCAAGGTACCAGTACTTCCGACGGGTACGCCATAGCATCAGCCGTTGCTCGAGCTTTGATGAAATCAAACACGGCAATCACTTTGTTTACGACGCACTTTCATGACTTACATGAAAGTTTAGCCTCTTCGAGCGCGTTGCGATTCGCCTCCTGCCACATGTCGAGCGAAATCAACGAAAAGACGGGAGATGTCGTGCGGTACAATTACAAGTTGTGCGATGGCGCGGCTCCATTTGGTTCGTGTGGACTCACAGTTGCCAGGCTCGCTGGCTTGGATGATAGTATTCTCCAAAAGAGCAAGCACGTTGCGCATTTATTACAAACGACCAAGCGTGCCGTAAACAAAACCAAGCGCACAAAAGACGATATTTTATCAAGCGAAGCGCTGAGTGCGTTGAAACAGCTCCTTCGCGATCCAAAGGTAAATGATGGACACACCGCAAATGAACGCGAGTGGTGCATCGAATTCTATCAGTACTGGAAGTATGTTGAAAGACTTTTAGCGCACTGAGGAGAAGATCCGTTAGTAAAAATTGATACGAGTACTCCCAAACAACTTTTGCACGTATGCAACAAAATGTTTTGATCAGAAAAACGAGAAAGAGAGACATGCAATTAACTGTCGCACCTACCCACTTCTCCCACACACACTTACTCTCGCTCACATAAAAGACTTTAAAATTAAGGATAAAAATGGAACTACTGGTAACTATTATTCACTACACGTTACGCAATTTCGCCGTTCCCATTACGGAACATTAGCGAACCCTCTAATTACTACTGCTAGTACTCGTGAAGTATTTCACTCGAGTCTCTCGAAACACCAAAAAACTTCTGGTGACGACAATAACGAACGCCACGCCTACGCACGTCGCCGCGCACAGAAATGCCCTACCTCTCGATGCTGCAAATACAGATCCTAGCAAAACAGGCGTGATGATTCTCGCCGAGGAGTTTATCGCGCTGTCGAATCCCATGACCGCCCCTCTAGATGTTGTCGGTACGCATTGCATCAATAAAATAGGGATCGATGGCGTGAACAGGGGGACACCGCAGACGTAAAAGAATGCACCTAAGCCAGTGGTGAACGCCGTGGTCGATACGCCAATCATAGCCAAACCGATTGCAACGAGCGCTAATCCTATGCCGCAGGTTTTTGTCAGTCCAAAAGCCTTAAAAATTGGCGCAAAGAAAAGCGTGGATATGCTCAGGGATACCAAACTCAAAGACGTCAACGTAGCGCCAATCATCGTTGGCCCCATTCCCACGGTTTTCGAAATTACGAGAGGAAAGAACGAGTCAAACGTCGATTGACCTGCGTTGTAAAGAAACGAGGTCACGCAGATTGTTCCCACCGCCGCGACCAGAGAGACACCAAGTGGACAACTCAAGTTCTGCGAATCGTACAACGCGTCCGCGTTAGATGCAGAACTACTAGGCTCTTCTCCTTCGCTTTTGTTTATGTCGTCGACTTTGTCTGCCACCACATTCGCCGTGCGCGGCTCCGCGACCAGTACAAACACTAGTATGGAGGCTAAAATTGAGGCGTATCCCGTAAACGCAATCGTTGCGGATAAATTCAACCCAGAACAAATGACGCCTCCTACGGTTGGTCCAACTACAAAAGCTAACGTGCAGCATGCTTCTCGCCAGCCCATTAATCGCGCCGTAAATGCGCCGTTTTCGTACCTTTTCGCCGCGATCCCCGCGTCGCTCCCGTTGCTGGTAGCTTTTTTACTTGCCTCACGCATAGAGGCTGACACGCTCGATCCAATATCGGCTAAGTACGCCTTGATGACTGGAGATGCACCTGCGCAACAACCAGCAAGCACGCGAAGGATTAGAAACGTTTCAAAAGAGTATCCGAGAGAAACGCACTTTGCCTGCGCCAATAAAAACGTACCCACTCCTAGGAGCGATAACGTAATTACTTTTTTCCGACCAACCATAGGTAAGTCCGATAATCGAGGCCACAGAAACAACGCAAAGAACATGCCCAGTGGATAAGCGGACGTGAGATACCCGATTTTGGAGCCAGGAATGTCAAAATGCTTGACCAACTCTGGCGTGATTGGTCCCGTCGCCGTAAAACCGAGGAGATGAAAGAACGCCGCTAACATGACGGCCAGTATCGACACGATAGTTGATAAAGGTATATCGAATTTGTCTCCTTTACTCGACGAAGACGACAGTGATGATGCGTGCACGAGCGCACTCCTACCCCGGTTGGTTTTTGTCGTCATAAACCTTCTGACAGATTTCAAATTAAAAGAGGAAGAAGATTTGACAGTTACCGACGATGTCATCGTCGTCGTCGATGAGAGCGCTACGCCGCTCCTTTTGTTGCTCACGCGCTTAATGCCGAAACATCTAATGTGTTCACACGTTGAATGCGTCGTCGAGCGTCTGTTTTGTACGAATGAAGAAGAAACCGAAGATGGCTGTGTTTTGTAAAAACCACCACCTCCTCCTCCTCCTCCTCGACGCGTCGAACGGCGAGATATTTTTTGCGTCCTCCTGGTTTCTCGGAAATCCTTTGAGAAAGTATCGCCGTGAACGATACCATTTCTCGAGATCAGTGACATTGACATTACTGTCGCTCTATCGTCGAGTGGCGTTCTCCTCCTCGTTACGCGAGTGCGAGTATGGATCTAAGAGAGAAAGAGAGAAGAGAAAAAGAGAGAGAGAGAGTTAAGTTTGTGGATTTCACCGTCGCTCGTGTTGCAGACTGTCTGCTGCTCCACGTCGTATCGTCATTTTTTTTTTACAGATTCACACACCGAAAATATCCTCACACAAGATATAACCGATGATGATGACGACGACGACGGCGGCGACAGCGACGGCGCAAACGACGATGATGCGCGCCTCTTCCTCGACTTCTTCTCGCGATGCCTCGCGGTTTCTATCGCATCCGAAAAAAACTACCGCCGCTCTCCGCAACTCTGCCAGACGAAACAACAACAAAAACGCGTCGTCCTCATCGACAACCACCGTCGTTCGCTGTCATCAAAAGACGTGTTACGAGACGATCAACTTAGGAAAAACGCAGCACGGCATTGCATTTACAGATCTGAACAACATTTGCAACGAGATGATTGCAAAAAATGGTATTAAAAATGGTCAGATTGTGGTACATTCGCGTCACACTACCACGGCAGTTACGATAAACGAGTACGAAGAAAGACTAGTAGACGACGCGAGACAGTTTTTGTTAAAATTGGTTCCTCCTCTCTATCCCTATTTACACAACGACTTACACGTCAGATTTCCTCCCGACGACGATCGTTGGAAAGGCACGGTTGAGGAGTGGAGAGCGCAAGAACCGTTGAACGCACACAGTCATTTGATTGCGATGTTGTTGGGACAATCCGTGACGGTTCCCATCTGCGACGGAAAGATGACCCTCGGGACTTGGCAAAGTATCTTATTCGTCGAGTTGGACGGCGAGAGAGAACGCACGGTTGGTATTCAAGTTTCCGGCGAGTGAATTTGTATTGTATTTACGTTCTTAAAATTTATTTATTTATTACAACAAACAGTCTTTCGCTGCCTCGTATGTACTTATTCTACCTCTCTCTCTCTCTTGCTCGTCCTCCTCCTCTTCTTTCTTTCTTTCTTTCTTTCTTTCTTCTTCTTACTTCGTAATGATGGATGCGAAAGACGCACCCGTCCATTTTGGAACTTGCTCTTTGTCCGCAGCCTTTTTCACCGGCGCGTTCAACAACTCTTCGTCTTCGGCGGCGAACATGTCTTCGTCTTCGTCCGCCCACGCCTTCTTCGTGTTCAAAGACGCTTTCGGCGTAACCATATCCAACTTTTCCGCGAAACTCGCCGTCGGCGCGTCTTGCTTCTCTTTTCCACCGAACATGGAATCTTGTTTCTCTTTTCCCGGCTTGAAAAACCCACTATTTTTGCTGTTGCTCTTGAAAAGCTTCGCCGCCATCGTTTCCGCCGCCGGCGGCACTTTTGGCGTCACGTTATCGGAAACCATCTCTTCGTACGATGGAAGCTCTTCGGTCAAGTCTTCGTCCATGTTGTTGACGGCGGTTGTTTTCACCTTGATCGTCGCTGGTGTCTTGGCGACTGTCGCCCACGACGGCGACGAGGACGGCGCCGAAGCCTTCTCAACCGTGCTCGGTGGCGACATGGAAGTGTCCATATCTTGTTCTCCGCTTTCAACAGCCAATTTCGCTCTTTGGACAGACTTTCTTTTTCTTTGGCGCTCTCTCGCCTTTTCCTTTTCTTCGGCGAACACGTCCTCGTACACTTCCTGAGAAACGCGCTGTTTGAATAACGCCCAAAAGACGCCTCCTGGCGTGCGTCGACGGCTTCCGTCGGCCGTTTGCATCCCCCCTTTACTTTCGATATTTTGAACTTCGACGGCCAAATTGGACACCATCTCGCAACCAACGTTATCGACCGCTCTTCGCATCAGACTCACCTTCGGCTCGTTCAACTGGTTGCACACATCCTTTGCGATTCTACCAATATCGGAACTTCTGGAACCGTTGGCAGATTTTCGTCGGTTCGACTTGAACGCCGGCGACGCGCTCGCCTTGCGCTTGGAAGATTCAAAATTTAGGAGCAACTTGCCGTTGTTTCTGTTGCCTCCTTTGAAAATTTTCCCAACTCCACCAATACTATTTTCACTCTTCGTCGTCGTCGTCGTCGTCGTCGTCGTCAACATTTTTGGCGGTTGCTGAGGGGCGGTCGATGCCTCGTTCGCGCCGATGAGTTCGAAGGTTTCCTTCTCCTCGAGCACTCGAACGTCCTCAAAGTCTAAAGTAGCTGCGCTCATATTGTACAGAAACTAAATGCTGGAGTGTAAAAAGATTGTTTTTTTTTTCTCTTCTGCGGCGCGTAAAAGATGATGTCGCGACGACGAGATTTCAAGTAATGTCTTTTCCCCCTGGTAGTATTGCGTTGCGTGAGTGTGTTTACCCACGCGAATACTATCTGCGTATACCTCACAGAGTATGTGAAAAGTGAGGAACTTTGGAGAAGAGAGGCGTTGGGAAAGAAACAGAACGGAGAGAAAAGCTGTCTGTTTTTTTTGAATTCAAATTATTTTCCAACCGCCACAAACTTGGCAAGAGAATGATGGAAGTAAGTCCCCACGTTTTCTCGGGCTGTCTCAAGGGGGGGGGGGTGGGGGTTCTCGCTGGGAAAAAAAAATTGAGTTCAGTGAAGACCCGTGACCCTAAACACGACAGAAAATCAGAAGAATTAGATACGCACGCGGGAGGAGGAAAAAAAATTGGAGCCTAGCGACTTTCTTTCCTTTTCACATCAACTTTCTTCTCCACGCGCGCCTCCTCATATAAAGCACACACATAAAACAAAACCTACCAAAATGTTTACCACCATGTCCATGAAAACTGTCGCGCCGGTACGTGTGCGTTCTTTTCTTCGTTTGTCTCGCGCGCGAAGGAGAGAGAATTTTTTATTTGTTCCCTTTTTTTGCAAATAAGAGCTCCTTTTTTATTTGTTTGATGGGCGAGAGAAGGAGAGAGATAACGAGAAAAATTGTCCGGAAAGACTCTCTTAAACTCGCGCTTTGATTCGCCTTTGCGCGATTATCGCGTTTGTCCCGACGCAGAAGTGCGTCTACCACCCTCGTGGTATGCGCGTATACTCGAGTTAAGATAGGGAAAGAGAGAAGAGAGAGAGAGAGAGAGAGGAGAATGTTCCTCGGTGCGCTTTGGCACAAACACGATCATTCTCCTTCCGCCTTGCTTCCTCCTCTCGTTTTTTTTTTGTCCTGCCTCTTCTCTTCTCTTCCCCCACAAGACCAAGGGAGAGAAGAGAAGAAAAAAAACGAGTTTGTTGTTCAGCAGCAACAACGCACAATGTATGTAAATGAAATAGCACACTGACGAACGACACACACACACACACACAGGCTGCCGCGAAGCCGACTGCTTCCGCGCAAAAGAAGGTTTCTTTCAACAAGTCCGCCGCCTTGGCCGCGGCTGTTGTCGTCACTTTGTCCAACCCGGTTATGCAAGCGCACGCCGGCTTGACCGAAGACTTGTTAGCCTCTTCCGAAGCGAACAAAGAAATGAACGACAAGAAGCGCGCGATGACCTCTTCCGCTAACTTTGCTAGATCCAGAACGGTCACGGATGGCTCTTGCAAGTTCCCGGACAACTTGTTGGGTTGCGAAAACGCCGCCGAGTTTGGCAACGTCAAGTTTTTGTCTGACGACATCAAATTAGAATGCGAAGGTACCAAAGCTGGCAAGATCTGCGCCTCTGAAGGCAGCTTCGCCGGTTCCAGAGGTGGTTCCGTCTTTGGTTTGTAACTTAAACGCGGGGTTACGCATAAAAGAGTTGTGATACTAAAAATCAATAATATATAATGCACTTTTCTCGTTCGTATGGTTCCACCTTTTCGACCAGGCCAGAATTTTACAGAAAACGAAAAAAAGCGGCTGCTGTGGGACCAATTTCTCTTTTTCGCAAAAAATTCTTCTTTGCGCGCCGTCCCACTTCTGTTCAGAATAAACACCGGTGTTTCATCTGCTCTAGTACAAAGACAAGCAATCGAGTAAATCTTGTAGACCGTCGCGTTTATTGTCCTCGCTCGACGTCGTCGGCTCGATCGAAAAGCTGGAGAGAGAGAGAGAGAGAGAGAGAGAGAGAAAGAGAGAGAGAGAGAGAGAAACAACAAACTTTTACCGGAACGAAGTCTCGTTTCATTTTTCGCACAATTGGGCTAAATGGGCAAACAATACGACTGTCACAAACAGAAGTATTACGTCCCGCAGAACTTAAAGCCGCATCAGATATTGAATTTGAAACAAGCCTCGAAGAGAGTGCAGAAAGATAGGAGCAAAGCGACGAAGCAAGCTCTCGGGAAGAAGGCCAAAGTTGCAATTAAACTCGCCAACAGAAAAGGCGGCAGAGGTAAACGAAACGAAGCGAACCCAGAGTTCAAGAAAAATCTAGCCAAGGCGAAACGCTTGAAGAAGTCCAAACGAAAAGGCAAAGTATCTGGACGAAGCCGCTAATACGAGTCACATTATATCGTTTGCTTGAAGAAAATGCCCACCGCGAACAACGCCTCGAGTACTGCAGAACATGTTTCCGAAGCCAAGAAGTTCGTTGCTAAGGTTGCCGAGTTTCTTCGCGAGAACGTCCAGCGAAATGAAGATTGGAACGAAGATACCGTGAAGATGGCGTTCGCGGAATCCGTCGCAGCGCTGCCGAAAAAATCTAAAGCGAAGAAGAAAATTCAAGAAAACTTAGACTTATACTCGGATTTATTAGTCCAAAGAGTTTTTAGAGAAAAGGAGTGCAAACCACTCGAAGAAATGGATCCAGAGTTGCATAAGTTGAAAACTGAAATTGAGGATCCCGATAACGCTTGGTACGCGTTGAAACAAGAAATTCCAACGGACTGGTCCGAGCTTAATTTCGAAGAACTGCTCGTCCAAGCGGACTATGCGATGAAACGGGCATCTTTCGACATTCCAGGTTGGGTATGGAGAGAATGCGGAGCAGAGCCAAAGTCAATTGCCACGGCTGAAGCAAAACGCGTAAACTCTACGAAGGCATGCATCGATTGCGTCGAGCGATGCGTGAAGTACTTTTTATCTATGACGTTTGACAACAACAACAACGGCACCAATACCACCACTGCTAGTAGCGGTAAGAGCGTGCAGTTGAACAAAGATGATGCGAGAGGCTTATCGGAAATATTGGGCAAGATCACGGAAATCACGAGTTTACGACGCGCCTCGGGCTCTGTTTTAGAATGTCCGCCCGATTTGCAAAGTTATATCGCCCGTTTAGTATTCTTTAAATACGCGTTTCGAAAGCACATGCGTCGACTGATCTCATCGTCAGAAGCGAGTAAAACGGACGAAAAATCGGCGAGTGGAAAAAAAAGTAAGAGCAATTTAAAAGAACAGCGCAGAGATCGAGGGATAACGGCCATGCACGATGCTGCGGTATTATGTCGGAACTATCGCGGTGATATCATTCACTTTTTAGCAAACTCCATGGGAGCTCATATGAGTCAAAACATCGAGAATATTAACGATGCGAATAAGGTGTTTCCTTCGTCAAAGTTCCTTGTTGATTTGTTGCCAAACGTTTTAGAAGAAGACGACGAAATATTTGAAGCCGCGTTGGGTTTGGGTGATTTCGACGAAGAGTGGGAAAAACAAGCGTCGCGCGTACTTGGTTTGAAGTTGATTTCGACTAAGAGCGTCGGCTTAAACGCGAACGCTGGCCCTGACCTCGTGCGACGTCCAATGTTGCAACGCTGGAATTTTGAGAGGCAAGCCTTTGAAGACGTGCCATCAAATTTTAGCGAAGAAGTGGAGATCAACATGTCTTCCCTCCGTATCAGCGACGATAAAAAAGACGCCAACGCTAAAGACGAAGAAGATTCACCAGCCAATGATCCAGACATGGAAATCGATGAGTCAATGTATTACAAGGAAGAACAACTCGAAGTACCGAGAGAAGAACAAGAAAGGTATGATATGCAGGCCAATGCCCAGCAAGGAAAAAATAAAATAGATGTAGGAGACGAGAATGATACAGTTAGCGGCACCATCGGCGAAGTTCGCGCTTATTTCGATTATTTACGTGTTTTGCGCCGGTACATTTCTGTTCTTAGGGCCAGGAGAACTACCATTGGGCGTAATAAAGCAGATGCTCTGATGCGGTGCTCTGGAAACACGCCGGCTCCAACGCTTCTGCTCGCAAAGTTACCAGAAGGCATGATCAGAGCTATAGATCCATCGTCTGCTTCTATGGAACTCGCCGCGATTTCTGAGGAAAAGTTTGAATCCATCTTCATTGCCTGGGTTTCGGCGAAAAAGTTCCTGACCACGGCACATTTGAATCCTGAAAAAGCTGCGAATGACGATTTGTTCTTCTTTGATGGAAATAACGTCGAAGGCGCCAAGGAGCTTCGACAAAAGATGTTGGAAAGTGCTCCTTCTTCCTCGAAAAACGCGGCCGGTGCAAAAAATCAGTCGATGGGAATACCAGAAGCTGAGGTGGACGAAGAAACGGATGAAGAGATTGAGAAAGAAGTCATGGATTTTCTAGACGAGATGAAACCACCCGATGTGGATGATGATGACGATGATGGAGAAGAAGAAGAAGAAGAAGAAGAAGAAGAAGAATCAAAGGACGAATGAGTACAATGTATCAGCTTTCAATTGAACTCTACAATATCTACCGTACTACTATAAATACTACTATTTTCGTTTTGAGGGAGAAGTCACCGCTACCGCTGCTGATAACGTTTTTGCTAAGCGTCGTTCTCTATTCGTTCGTATCCGTGCGAACACCGAAGTACTGAATGCGATGCAGAGAAAGATACCTATTAATACAGGGGTAAACGTCGGACCTGCTCGACAAAACAAGCTCTTCGTATTTTGTATACCACCTTTTTCGAAGCCACAAACTGCTCTAGATATAACCGCCAATCCCGTCGCGTTGAAGAGACAGAAATATCGAAGCAACTTCAATTTTTCGCTTGATTCCATTCTCCAAAACCAAGAGAAGAACTTTTCCTTTGCCGGTGCGTTGTGATGCCACGCGGTATACACCGCTCGTCCTTTCTGTGCGACAAAATAGAGCTCTTTTTCTACTGAATTGTAAATTTCTTTTTTCTCCTCGTCTCTCTTGTCGTTCTTCTTTTCATCAACATCGCCGTTCTCGATAATTGCAAACGTCGTTTTATCGCACGCCACGACGAACGGATTGTCATCGTGAATGACGTGCCAATAGTCCCCAAACCTCTCAGAAAGCCGCTTGCGCAATTCCGTCGCTCTTTTTTCCGTGCTCTCGTATGATTTATCGTTCAATGTGTCCAAAGCTAAAGCTTCCACGCACTTTGGTAAGCTTTCGTTTCCCTCCGTGATGACTGCCGCGTCTTTTTTGCTCGCCGCGTTGCTCTTCATAATCTTCTTCTTCTCCGTCGCATCCTCGGACTCTTCGGTAGCTCGTAATTTTATCTCTGCTTCTGCGACGCGCTCGGGAGTCGATTTTGTCGTGCTTTCAATCTCAGCGTTCTCCGCGGCGGTGAGTTTAAACGACTCGTAAATCAACACTCGCACCGGTTTCGGTTTCACGTCACACACGACGTACGTCAAAGAGCTTTTTCGATATTTCACGAACGCCGAGAAATCATCCACGCCGACGACAACGTTCAGATTTGGCTGTTCACAGACAATCTTAATGTACGTAGCGATCGCTTTGAGCTCTTGGGTCGTGAATGATCTCTTAACTGTTGCGGGCGCAGTGGCAGAAGAGGAGGAGGAGGAGGAAGATGGAAAAAGCTCGGGAGCGACGGCTCGCAAAGCAGCACGAACCACGCGAAGTGCGTTCAGTCTCAACTTCTTCGACGAATCCGCGCGAACGACTCGAAACGATTTCGAATGCATGATGAATGCCGATACTCGTTTATTCTGTATCTGTTTTGATTCGATTTCCAACCACAGCGCGAGTGAGTGCAGAGAGAGAGAGAGAGAGAGAGAAAGCGCGTTCGTGTTGGTTGCAAACAAAGAGAGTTGCTGAGGAAAGAGAGAGCTTTCTTTTTTTTTGTGGAGACCGGTCGGCGCCTCTCTCTCTCTCTCTCTCTCTTCTCTCTCTCTCTCTCTCTTGACTTGTGAGAACAAAAAAAAATAAAAAATTGACAACCGGAAGACGAATTTTTCATTCAAAAACGCGTCGTGTATCGCCAAAACACGCGCTCACGTTTCACTCAAGGTGCATTTTAATTGGCATTCTGCATAAAAAAAGAGCATCCTCGCGCGACTGAGGACTCTGATAGGTGCGAACTTCTTCGCGTGATATCTATTCGAGGGCAATTCCGCGCTCTTAATTTTTGCCTTTTCACTCTTGTTTTTCGTTGTTGTTGTTGAAGTGTTGGAGTTTCCTCTCGACCTGATCGTGAGTTGGAATACTCGAGGACGCATAAAACAGGTTTCCTCGACGTGCAAACGACGGGAACGGACCACTAGGCGCGATTGGGCGCACAGATAGCCTTTAGACGCGCGTTTCGTTCGTAAATACATTTTTTACCCCGTCACATTTCAACTCACAAAAAGCAAACGAATTTTCCCTCTCTATTAGTAAAACAGAAAAGGTTGTGCACAGGGCGTAGACGCTGCGAAAAGAAACCGACCAAACATCACAGTCGTTGTTATATTTAAAGAGAGGTGGGAGAGCGTACGGACGCATACATTTTATATACAATAAAGCTGGTGGTTTTGTTTTGTTTTCGAGATTGAGCGGTCGGGATCGAGGAGGCGAGAGAATCGAGAGGGACCACGTAAAATATATATAAAACAAGAGCTTGTACGATAAGGAGAGAGCATTAGGAAAAATGAGTGGATTGTACGGAGGGTCTCCTTCGCAAAGCGGGTATCGGAGAGATAACACCAACGCTGGTGGGATTCCTCCGCCACCTGCTGGTTTAGGAGGTCGTTTCCCGCCGATTCCTTCTGGGGGCATCGGCGGTGCAAACGCCCAGCAACAACAAAACATTGGGAACCTTCTTGGGGGCAGTAGTGGTGGAAGACCAAATCCAAACGCCGCTCCGAGAATGAACGGAGGTTTCGGTATAGATCCAATTCAACAACAGCAACAAAACTTATCTGGTTTAGGTGGGGGTAACGGTTTAGGCGGTGGGAGTTCCTATCAGCAAGGTGGACCGCAACAAGGGTATGGAGCGCCTGCGCGCACGGCTTCCTTTGATGCTTCAGACTTTCCCTCGTTAGGAGGCGGAGGTCAGGGACAATATGGGGACAGCTATCCTCCTCCGTATCCACAAGGGAATGGTTACGATGGTTTCGGTGGAGATGGTCACGTGGGAGGCTATTATGCGAAGCCGCCGCCGGAGTTCGCCATTGAGCAGGAAGATTTTCCAGCGCTAGGAGGCATGGGTGGTGGCGGAAGTGGTCCTAGAAAACCTCCAGATGCTGCGGCTGCGGCTGCAGCTGGCGTTGCAAAGCAGCAGCAACATCAGCAGCAACATCAGCAGCAACAGCAACAACAAATAGGGGGTGGTGGAGTTGGGAATATTGGGGGAGTGAATAGAATATTTTCGGGTGGTGCGCAAGGTGGCGGCATAGATGGGAATAATGATTTGGGAATGCAACAGCAAAGACAGCCGAGCTTTGATGCTGGCGGGGGCTTTGGAATGGGGAATTCTCGAGGTGGGTATAGTGGTCAAGATTTGTTACGCCAAAACTCTAGTCAGTCATCCAATTCTGTCGCGCAACAAACGGCGAATATGGATCCGAACGATCGGTATGGTCTCATGGGTTTGTTGAACGTCATTCGAATGACGGATCCAAACTTGACTACTTTAGCTCTTGGAACGGATTTGACAATGCTTGGGTTAAACTTGAATTCGTCCGAACCGTTGTATACGAATTTTTCTCCGCCGTGGCTGACGGATGCCACGCCGAAGCACGAATTAGAGTTGCTCATTCCGGCGTGTTATAATCAGCACACGGCTGGTCGAGCTCACCCTGCAATGTTTTCAAAGTTTCAGCACGAGACTTTGTTCTACATATTTTATTCCATGCCTGGTGAGGAGGCTCAATTGTATGCCGCGGATGAACTGATTCATCGCGGCTGGGGGTTCCATAAAGAAATCAAGGCGTGGTTGATGCGAGTTCAAGGCACGGAGCCAACGTCGAAAACGGATTACGGTGAACGCGGTGCGTTTTGGGTGTTTGACGTCCAATCGTGGGAACGCGTTCGCAAGGACAACTTCTTGCTTTCGTACGACCAACTCGAGAATCGACCGCAGGTGGCCGCCACGCAATGATATTCTTTCTGAGCGGAGCGGGACTTCCCTTCTGTAAATTACAAATATTGCAATAAAAAACTGTTAAAACTAAAAAAATCTTTAAAACACAAAGGACCGTTCGTATTATCTAATTATTACACTAATCAAGTTGAAGAATTTCTTCTTCTCTTTGTTCTCTAATGATACGCTTTTTCCGATTTCTATGAGAAATTTGCTCGTACTAATGACTACAACTCCTCTTCTTCCTCTTCTTCCGGAACGTGCAACTTTTCGATGGCCGCTTTGATTGAATTGACGTCTGCCGAGGACGGCTTCAAATCTAAAGCGAGCGAAAAATTCAACATCGCTCGGTTTGGCATCTCTAACTTTTTGAAGATCCGGCCCATCAAAAAGTAGACCGACGCCTCTCTCGGCGCTACCTCTCGCAACTGTTCTAACTCATCCAACGCCTCGCAATATCTTTCTTCGCTCATTAAAACCGACGCTTTTTCGTACTTCGCTAACGGATTGCGCTCGTCCAATTGAATCGCTTTTTGTAAAGAAATGTACGCTTTCTCGGTCTTTCGCAACGCGTGTTGCGCCATCCCCAAATAGCAATACAGAACGGAACTCTTCGAGTTTATTTCGATGGCATGTTTGAAATGGTGCTCAGACATTTCATATTTTTCTTGTCTAAAGTAGACTGTACCGAGACCGTACCAGGCGTTGTAATGTCTCGGGTCCAAACTCAGAGCCGCTCGATAGCACTCAGTCGCTTTCTCAAAATCTTCATTTGCAAAGTGTTCGTGCCCTCGAAGGGTATAACCGTACGCATATTTAGGATTCAACTGGATTGCTCTGGCGAAGAATCGCAAGGCAGAATCATGTTCCCTTTGTAGGGAGAAGCAATTTCCCAAAGCGCACCACGTGTGCGGATGTAATCGATCAATCGTCTGTGCCTCTCTCGCCAAATGAGAGAGTTCAACCTCACGCTTCAAATGCCAAAGCACGGTCGAATAGCAATCGATGCCGTCTAAATTGAGTGGCGCGATTTCTCGCGCGCGCTCAAAAGCTTTTGCAGCTTCTGCGTATTCCACAGCCTCCGCGTACGCTTTGCCGATTTGAGTCAAAACGTAACCAGTTTCGAATTGCTCCGGGCTGCACGTTCTCAAAGCCGCTATGGCTTCGTGACATCGAAACATTGCTAGGTGCCTCGCGCCAGACATGATGGGGTGGAATATTCTCGCAACCATCGCAACGGAATCCTTTGGAATAACAAGCTTTGTTTCTTCGCCAACGTTTTGAGTGCTCATGACGGCGCTTCTGTGCATCTCTACGATATGTTGCTGATTTTGTTGCTGCGTCTGGAACTGCGAAAGAAAATGAAGATTCTGGTTCGCTCTGTTGTGATCTTCTTCCGTCATCATTCTGGCGTTCATTCTGGCGTCGTTCTTTTTCGCGGTTGTCGTGGTTTGATCGAACATTTGCGCCGGAGTCATAGGCGTTGAAGCTACCGATGGCGTTTGCGTTCCTACGGCGAAAATATTGGAAGCGGGTGGTGCCGGCACAGCAGGCGGAGCCGCCATCTGCGACGCCAAACGGGAGCTTCTTCGCAAACCTACTTCTACATTTCCTAGCGCCTCAACAGGTGCCGCGTGCGTAGTGGTTGCAGTCGTATTCGTAGCTGTTGTCGATTCTGGGGTATCTCCAAATAATCGTCCAGAAACTTTCCTCAATTTACCTTCGTCCATAAACTTACGCCTATCGTTGAACGGGTTGCTCGATACTCCGTCACCTCCCAGTGGTGCCGTTTGCTGTGTTAACACAACGGGATCACTTGTATTGAAAGCAGTCGAAGCCGTCGACGCGGGAGGTTTTACTCCGTGTTGAGGTGGTTTTCGTGGGACTACTGGAGTTTCGTGTATTCCCAAGTTCAGAGGAGACGGCGTTACGTAACGCATGCCGTCGGCGGGATTTCTTTGTTGTTGTTGATGTTGTTGCTGCTGCTGTTGCTGCTGCCCGTCGTGATCGCCTAAATCGAAAGGTGGTAACGCACTTCCACTTCCCTTAGTGACTGTTGACGCTAAATGATTACCCGAGTACCCTCTGTTTCGGATGCTACTATAAAATGTCGTCGCTGGTTTTCGCCGCAAGAACATGCTGCTGTTGCTGTGCGTGTATCGACTACCACCACCGCCTCCGCCCCCGCCCCCACCTCCGCCGCCGGTTGAGACAATTTCGGGAGAAAACACGTTGGCAGCGTTGAAATTTGGGGCGCCGAAGAAAATCACGTCGTCTTCCTCGCGATCGAACGATGTTCTCTTTCTCATCATCATAGTCTCGACTCTCTTGGTGTGCGCAGAGGTGATGTCGTCAGCGCCCATGGCACAGAGCTCGTTGAACGCTGACCACATGAACGGATCTAAATCCAAGGCACGTTTGAAAGAATCGATAGCTAATTGACGTCTGCCGGTATCTTTTGCAATCTTACCCAGTAAATATTCTCCGTAAGCACCTCCTGGAATGGTTGTATTTTCTTCTTGCATAGCTCTCTTTCGCATCTCTCTTTGCGTCGCTCTGTCTATGTTTGGATTTCTGTTTTCTTCTCCTCGACGACGATAATAGTTGTCCTCGTCGTCCGTTTCCTCGTCGTCTGAGGAGAAGTAATGGTCTTCATAGTCTACAACTTCCGTCAGTGTTGTTTCTGCGTCGGATAGTTTCCCAATCTCGTATGCCGCGCTCGCGAAGAAATATCTCGAATCTCGACTCCTTCGGTCTTTCAAAATCTCGTACGTTCGATACGGTTGTTTGTTCAACCGATAACATCTGGCTAAAGTCAGCGCGTTCTCTTCGGTGTTTGACACCGCAAACAGGCGTTCGGCGATGAATATGGCGTTTTGGTAGTCCATTTTATGCATCGCGTTCGAGACGCACATTTGTAAATACATCTCCGCGTCGACGACGCCTTGTTCTTCTCGTTCTTCTCGTTCTTCTTCTTCTCCTCCTCCTCCCCCTTGTTGCTTCTCGTTTAAATTTTTTTCATTCTTTTGTTGCGTCGTCGCTTCCATCTTCATCCGAGCGTCTCCTCCTTGAGAAGTGGTCGCGGTGTTATTCTTCTTCTCTGCGCTCTTGTGGCGAGTCATGGTGCATCTATTCAATGAATGATAGCTTTTGCGCGCAAGAAGACGCGAGAGAAGATGTGTGTGTGTGTGTTGTGAGGACGAACAACGAATTTTTTTTTTTTTCGTTTTTTTCGACTTTTCGTATTTCGTTCAACGAACTGAACTCCTTTTCTTTCTTTTCTTTTTCCCTCTTTCCCTTCCAGATCCCCAGTTTTTCCTCCTCTTCGTATCATACCACTACTTTTACAAAACACACACAGACACACGCGAACTTAAGCTAGATACATTTAAGAGAACATGTCTCGAGGCTCTGGCGGAGGGTACGATCGTCACATCACCATCTTCTCGCCGGAAGGTCGTTTGTACCAAGTAGAATACGCGTTTAAAGCGATTAAGGCGGTCGGGATCAACTCCATCGCGGTGAGAGGAAAAGACTGCGTCGTTGCCGTGACGCAAAAGAAATGTCCGGACGTTTTAATCGATCAATCAGCGGTAACACACATGTTTAAAGTGACCAAAACGTTGGGCATGTGCATGACTGGGAAAGATCCCGATATTAGAAACGTGGTGCAAAAAGCGAGAAAACAAGCCGCAGAGTTTCGGTTTGAATACGGGTATGAAATCCCGGTGGACGTTTTAGCGAATAAAATGGCGGACGAGTTTCAAGTGTACACGCAACACGCGTACATGAGACCTTTAGCGACTATGTGTATATTAATGGGAATCGACGAAGAGAGAGGCGCGAGCTTGTACAAGTGCGATCCGAGTGGGTATTACGCGGGGTATAAAGCTTGCGCAGCCGGGAATAAAGAGGTGGAAGCGGTGAACTTTTTAGAGAAGAAAATAAAGCGCGAGAGCAACGTGAACGATGTCGATGGGGCGTGCAGATTGGCCATCTCGACGTTGCAACACGTGTTAGGGGAAGACGTAAAAGCTAAGGAATTAGAAGTGGCGGTAGTTACGGTGGATGCGCCAGAATTTAGGCTGCTGTCGGAAGGTGCCATCGAGGACCATCTCACTGCTATTTCGGAGAGAGACTAAACTTAGTAGTAGAGTTTTATTCTTATTCCATCAATTGTACTTACAATAGGTCTTTTTATGTTTTCCGGGCGTCATTTTCGTTGGCTTTTTGGGACATGTGCGGTACACGCGTAGTGAGTAAAAAAAAGAACTCATCTACATTTGAGGACCGTTGTTCTTATCCTCGTTCGACATTTTCGTTATGCTCAACTCTAAGCCAGCTTTGGCGATTCGCAACATATCCCCTACTGTTGGCGCCATCAAAAGTGCGGGTCTAATTTCGTAAGCGACTCCGAGCGATGGAATTGGGTTGATGTACGAACACACCCATACTGCTCTCTCGGCGAAAGATTTTACGTCCGGGAACTCACCAATATGTGATTTGATCAATTCCAAATGTTTCGGTTGCTGTTCACGTTTTCCGTCGATGACTAATCGCTCCCATTTTTCTAACAAGCCGTCCAGATCGCTCGATAGTTCAAGCAGTGCTTCTTCGTTATCGGCTAACTCCCTCAAAGATTCCATCATTGCGAACGAGTCCGTCCCTGGTTTCGGTATGTAATCGTCTAAACTCCCGCACGCTTTGTCGTCATCAATGAAACGAACACGCACGTGAGGTATCTCATCTTCGTCCAAGTACGGCCCTTGTTCGTCGATTTTGAATCGCTTTGTTCCGGTGAGCTCGACGAAAGTGGAACCGTCGTCGTTTACTTCGAACTCGGTCACTTCGACTTCGACTCCACACGGTAAGACTTTTTTATTCGTTGGGCTCATACCCAACATCGCAAACTTCGTGCCGAGTGGAATATCTCCTTCGCCCATGCTCGTCCCACAGTTTAAACTTCTTTTTGCGTCGCCTTTCGTCCCGAAGTTCAAGCCAAGTCGTTGCTTAGGGAGAGATGCATCGAGAACCAACACCCGCAGAGGAGTTGTTTCCGTTTCTCTCAAACGCAGCTGTTCCATTCTTAGTTTCAAAACTTCCATGTTCATATCGGTCTCGTTACTATCATTCTTACTGTTATCGTTATCGTTGTTGTAATCATCGTTAGAAGATGAAGCACGAATACCTCTGCGTCTTTGTTGTTGTTGTTGTTGTTGTTGTTGCTGATGTTGCTGATGTTGTTGATGTTGACGATGATGATGATATCTAAACGATGACGATGCACTCTTTAGTCGGGCAACGTTGACGTACGACGTCGAACACGAAGAAGAAGACGACGTTCCTCTCATCGCGTTCATCGTGGTTTCGGTGTTTCCGCGACGTCGTTATCTGGTAAATACTATCACGAATGCTGCTGCTGCTGCTGCTGCTGGCTTTCTCTCGAAGACAATCAACGAAACGAGGCGGTGCCCAAGTTTTGTTTTTCGTTTTGTCTGTTTGTGGCTTGTGGTGTACTTATGGCGCTTTGATGAGACAAAAAATTCACCTAAAATCCCGCACACAAAGCAACGCCTAACGTTTTTCAGTTTTGCGCGTTTTGTTATCGTAGTATTGTATTTATACGCACGCAGACAAAAACTAAGAGAGACTGTTAAAACTACCAACACTACCATTACTCGTACTAAGAGTGATAAAAAAACATGTTTAGGTTACTCCCGCCGATAAGCTATTGGGGTTGGACCAGATACTTTCTCCCGTTCGATGAAACGAAAAACGCAATCATCGTCATGGGTTTTGCCATCTGTATCGGGCTTTTACAAAGTCATCCGGACGTGTTTTTACCTCCGACGTTACCTATGGAACGAAAAATTGAATTGTATTCGAACAAAGTGGTCACTCCAAACGGCGTCATTCCTGCTCTAGTGACAGTGTATCACGGGAGAATCCAGAGCATAGAGAGGATGGAGAAAAAACCAACGCGACCAACGAACGAACAAGACAAGAAGACGACGAAAAAGATGAACAAAATAGTAGAGTTATTAGACAAAGGGACGACTTTTTACGATTTCACGGGTAAAGTTATCATGCCGGGTCTCGTCGATTTGCACGTGCACTTGAACGAACCAGGAAGAACGGAGTGGGAAGGCGTCGAGTCGGGGACGAAATCTGCCGCGGTCGGCGGGGTAACGACGGTGGTGGACATGCCGTTGAACTCGATACCTTCGACGGTAGACGTGAAGTCGTTCGAAGCTAAGTTAAGAGCGATACGCAAACCCAGAGGGAAAATGTTTGTAGATGTCGCATTTTGGGGCGGTCTTGTACCGCAAAATGCTCACAACGCGAGTATATTGGAAGACTTGTTGGCGCAAGGTGTCGTTGGCTTGAAGGCGTTCATGTCTCCCGCAGGAACGGAGGATTTCGATCAAAGTTCTGTGAAGGACATCAAAGCGGCGGCCGCGAGTTTGGCGAAATTCAACGCTCCCCTGATGGTGCACGCTGAATTACCGCCTAAAAACGACGCTTCGTCCACCACCGGTAAAGATCCAAGGAAGTATAGCACGTACATGAACAGTAGACCGCGAAAATGGGAAAAGGTTTGTTTGTTTGTTTGTTTCTTTTTCGTTTTTTCCCAGATCTCTTTGGGCTCACGCGAGAAATTCCGAAAGCATGAAGAAGAAGAAGAAGAAATACGGAGCTCAATTCAAAAGAAAGCGAATGATGAAGATTCATTGGTGCTAATCTTCTCACCAAAAGCTGCAACGGTTGCGGCTTGATGAAGAGAACAATTACCGATGTTATCCTTGCACTGACGTTTTTTCTCGTGAAAACTATCTCTTCTTCTCTTCTCGGCGATATTATTTTTTTCTCTTCGAAAACTATTTTTTGAGTTCTTTCGTTTGATGTATACTCAAGTGCATCCACTCTTCTTTCACGTTTATTATCTTTACAGGATGCGATAAAAGAGTTGATTGATGTGGCGAAAACGAACAAACTTCCGCACATCCACATAGCGCACGTTTCGGATGCGGATACGTTGTCTTCGATCAAAAGCGCGAAAGAAGGCGGAGCAAAACTCACCGCGGAGACCTGTCCGCATTATTTGTACTTTAACGCGGAGTCTATTCCAGATGGAAGTACGTTGCACAAATGTGCGCCACCAATTCGCGAGGAAGAGAACCGACAACGTTTGTGGGATGGTTTATTGAAAGACGGAGGGTTAGATATGATTTCTTCGGACCATTCGCCGTCGCCGTTGGATTTGAAACACGTAGAGTCTGGAGACTTTATCAAGGCTTGGGGAGGCATTTCAGGGTTGCAACTCAGTTTACCGTTAACTTGGACGAAAGGGAAGGAAAAAGGGATGACGATGAGTCAATTCTCTGGTGAGTACGAATCTGCTGTTGAACGTTTTGGTTTTTTGTTTTGTTCTTTTCGTTTCGTTTTTATACTTTGCGAGAAGGGACGGGAGACGAGGGATACGGTGATTGATACCCACCAGTAATCGGCTCTATCAATTTATATTTATATTCTCGCTACATTGAGGTTGTCCGGAGACATATCGGAGGTTTAACCAACATAATATGGATTCAACCTGTGAGCAATCTCCGGGACATTTTATTCTTCTTTATTTTTTCATGATTTCTTCCCAAAGAAGAAGCAAGCAGGATGCTCTTTTACTAACTTTCACTACTCGTTCTCACTCCCTCGTTACTCTTACCCATCCACAGAGTTATGGAGTACAACGCCAGCGCGCATCGCAGGCTTAGGTTCGAAAGGCTCGATTTCTACAGGCAAAGACGCTGATTTCGTAGTCTTCGATCCGGAAGGAACGTTTGTGGTGAACGACGAAATGAATCCGATTTTTCACAAACACAACAAAACGGCGTACGACGGGCAAAAATTACGCGGCGTCATTCACGCGACGTTCCTTCGCGGGCGAGAAATCTACGCGAGAGACGAAAAAGGCTTGCGATGGCCGGCTTGGGGACAAGTTCACTTGAAGAAGTAATTTATTATAACTACGGATACACGAAACTCTCGCTTTTTTCGGAGCTAAACTTAAAACTAATATCTATCTATTTTTCGACTGCATCCTTCACATCGCCTTCTTTCGCTTGATCGCAACTAGCGGTGGCATCCTCCTGCGCGTCGTCCTCGTCCTCATCGTTCACTTTTACGGATTTGAAAAAGCGCTCGGTGATGTCTAAATTTGCCTCCGAAATCGGTTCCGCAGGCATTTTCGAATACGCCTTCCTCGGATCCCAATCGCGTTCGGGAATGACCCCACTTTTGAAATACGACGCGGGACCTACCGCGGGGTGCGTGCTACTGCTACTCGAACTACCTCTCTCTTGTTGCGTTTTCAAATTCTTATGAAACTCTGGACTATAACCTATGCTTTTATCGCACAGCTGACACACTCGATTGACTGAATCGAAATCCTCAATGGACATGGCCGTAAACCTAACTAAACTAAAATCTTCGACAATCTCCATTATGCTGCTCGTTAACTTGTTGTACTCTTTAAACTTTGGGTCGCTGTTCAAATACTCCGCTAAATAACTCAAATCCTGAACCTCGGTGTAAAAATCTAAATTAAACGCCAATTCGCCGTATTTGTCCATCAAATCCACTTTTGACAAAACATTCACATGTGGCGTTTCTAAGTGTAACATGGTTGATAACGACAATAACAACGCGGCGACGTATTTCGACGGATCCGCGCACAGGTGTCCATCCACTAAATGTACAGTCACTACTCGATAGTGCCATTCGTTCTGCATTACGCCTATGATATTTTTCAAGGACTCGTGCAAGTTGAACAACTCCACCTGTCCAGGTAAATCGAAAATCAAATAACACTCCTTCTCGAGCGGTTCTAACTTCTCCTTCAACCAATCCAAATTAGCCTCTAAATACTCCAAACAGTACATCATCGCTCCGTTTGGTCCGAGATCTAACTCCTCTTGAACATTTTCCAGGCACACTAAATCGTTAATATCCACCGCGCACTCGTAGTTTTCGTTGTCGTGAATGTCGTTCCCTGGGTCGAGATTTATTATTTTATGCGGTCTTCCCAAAAGCGTGAAATATTGCGACATTCCCGCGCAGTAGGTGGTTTTCCCACACCCGGGAGGGCCGATGACAATCTGGCCAAACATTTAGTTTTTTGTTCAAAGCGCGCGGCGTATTCCTTTCTCTTTCTCTTTCTCTTTCTCTTTCTCTCTCGCGTGTGTATTGTGCGTAGCTTTTGCGAAGAAAGAATGAAGAACTTAAAAACGCGAGTAGTTTACTAGGCAACTATATACATATAGGGGTTGTGTGTGTTGTCTCTTGCTCTCTTCTTCATTTTTTTTTTGCGAAAAAGCATCATCGCGCGTCATGCTCGTCGCGTAACCAGGTAACGAACTTTCGCACACGAGAAAATCATGGTTCTGGAACTCATCTCTCGCTTGGAGATTGATCGATCAGCAGCGCGCGAGATTGAGAACGACGATGAAGATAGCACTGCTACTACCACTAACAATACTGCTTCGTCAAGCGTACTAAGAATAAACGTGAAAGAAGAGCGAGATTGCGATAACGTGCCTTTGAGAACCGGGTTGCGCGTCTGGTCTGCGACGTTCATATTTGGCGAGAACGTGTTGACGAGCGAAGTTGAGAATAAAAAGGTCCTCGAGCTCGGCTCTGGGACGGGGGTGAACGGACTAATTTGCGCTAAATTAAACGCATCTTCGGTGATGTGTACGGATGTGGATATCAAATCGGTGAATCTGTGCGTCGCGAACGCGATGTTGAACAAAGAATTTGACGTCGTCTCGAGGGTTCTCGATTGGGGCGATGCAAACACCTACTTCCAGGGGGAGAGTTTCCCCGTAATTGTCGCGGTGGATGTCGTATACTTAGAAGAACACGCAAAGGAGTTGGCAGATTGCGTCGCACATCACCTGTGCAAAGAAAATGGGACATTTTTGTGCGTGTGCGGCGTAAGGAAGCGAGAGTATTTCGAAACCTTTTTACGCGAACTCACCGAGCGAGATATGGAGGTGTATTTCGACGACGTAGGGTTGATGCCTAAAAGTAATCAAGAACAGGTGGAGGAAATCCGTTCGAATCATAAGCACGACGAAGAATTGTTAGAAGATGGAAAGGGGTATAGAATGATTCGCGCGAGGTTTAAGAAAGTAATAGGACGAGAAGCAGAAAGAAATGAAGAAGAAGGGGAGTCTGAAGCATTGGCCGGCTTCTTGGACGATTTGGACATCGACGGTGCTGGAGGAATGAAAAGACAGCAAGCGTACGATATGTCGTCGTCTACATCTGACGACGACGACGACGACGAAGAAGAAGAAGATGATGACAGCAGCGGTAAAAAGGTAGAGAGCGTTCCATTTCTATGTTCGACGGTTGCAAGCGCCTCGCATTCGCTCCTTCGAAACGGATTCTGCGTCTTTCGAGACGAAGGTTTTGCGCAAACACAAACTGAAATACTCGAACATGTTCATTCGTGTTGTCAAAGCTATTTGAGCGATTTGCTCGAAAGATGCAAAACAAAGCACGGAATAAAATACGAAACGGATATATTTCGTTTCAGAGAAATATGTTCTCGGGCGGTGAACGGCAAAAGATTCGATTTCCAAGCGATAAAGCTTTCGGATTCCGACGACTTAAAAAAATTGCCGGAAAGCGGCAAGGCTTTCGCGGAGGTTCTTCAGACGCTCGCAAACATCGTTGAAGAGAAATGCGAGAAAATATTTGAAACTGTTACAAAAGGAGGAGAAAAAAAGACGGAAGAAAAGATTACAATAGTGAACAGAGGGTGCGTCACGTCGCTCCCAAAAGCGCCCGAGCAACACTTTCACGCCGACGGAAGGAAAGAGGGCATGTACAACTGTTTCGTGGCTTTGCACGATGTCCCTAAAATCCAAGGCCCGACGGAGTTTATTTTTGGAAGCCACAAGTTTGATCACGACGCGCCTTACGTCGATACGAAAACAAGGAAGAGACAAGAAAAAGCTAAGCGCATCGCTCCCGAACTTCGAAAGGGAGACCTTTTATTGTACGATTACCGGACGCTACACCGAGGCGGCGAGAATAAACGTTGCCACGATCAAAGGGCTATTTCTTATTTCCTTTTCGATATGAAAGGGGGTTCGGGAGATACGTGGAACTTCGATGACGCTTCAGTTTGGGACGATTGACGATAGCAAATTATAGTTTATAGTCTATGTGATAGTATAAAAAAGAAATAACAATACACGCTAATGATCTTATTCAACCTCGCTCAGGTAGTCCGATACTTCGGCAGTGGTTAATATGCGAAACTTTCTGTCCTCCCCGACGATGCCGATTTCAATATTATTCGCCGCAATTTGACCATCAAAGCCTTCTTTTAACGTCAAAATCGCCGTGTGAATCGCATCTTCCAACTCCATATCCTCGCTATACCGTTTTTCTAAGAAAGTTTTCGCGTTTACCATGTTTTTCCCAATCGCCGAAGCCTTCCATCCAAAATATGACCCGCTCGGATCCACTTGGTACAGTTGCGGTCCGTTTGCGTCGTACCCAGCCATCAACAAGGACACACCGAAGGGTCGAACACCACCTTGCTGCGTGAATTCTTGCATGGTCGTCGCTGTTTCTCGAACTAATTGTGAACACGGGATGCTTTCTTGATACGTTCTATAATACACCTGCGTGTCTTTGCGCGCCATTCGTGTTAAAACTCTAAAATCCGGACCCATGCCCGAGTACGTGATCCCAATCTCGTCCGTTAACAATTGAATCTTCGAGATGCTGGTTTCATCCACCAAAGTCGAGGGCATTTTCTTCTCCGTGGCTAAAACCACTCCGTTCGTGGCTTTGATCCCCAACGACGTCGCTCCAGCCGTAATCGCAGCTAAAGCGTGTTTGATTTGGACGAGTTCCCCGGATGGGGAAAACGTCGTCAACGAAAACGAGTATTTGCTTCCGCTCATTATTTTATTTCAAAACTAGTTCAGAAGACGATAAGGCGAACGTTGGTGACTCTCTCTATCTCTCTTTCTTTCTTTCTTCCGACACGATTATGCACTACTAGCACGAAGCGCGTGAGAAACTTCAATCTCGCGCGCCTTCAAGGTTTGGAGGAAAGTTTGTGAGGGTGAAATCCTTCGTGTTGATGAGATCAGCTCTTTTTTTTTACTTTTTGTCCTTTTTTGTAACCGACAAGCGACCAAACAAAGAACGGGTCCGGATACAAAACAAGAACGCGTTGTGCCGGTGAAATAGGTAAATGATATATAAAAATATAGTACAGATGTATAGATAACAATAATAACAATATCGAGTTTATTTCTCTTTCTTCCTCCTTAGTTTGTCTATTTATACGCACCAATGAGAGACTGTAGCAAGCCGTGCGGGTTGTCCACGTTCGGTAACGACTTGAAATCGTTCTTCGCGATGGCATCCGCAAAGATTTTACACGCGTTCTCAGCTCTCACACACAAGGCTTCGGCGCCTTGAACGATTGCTGCCGCACCTTCGGCTTGGAGCGCCAGCGCGCGGTGCGTTTCTAAACACGCGGATGCTAAAGTACCTCTGTGTTGCGTCGTCTTCAACACCTCGTCGTGTCGCTTCAACTCTTGTTGCAACAACGCCTTTGCCTCTTCGTCTTGGGTCGATTTCGACGTCGATTCGATCATGTCGTCCCACCTCTTCGATTCGTTGTATAACTCCTCTCTCAATTTCCGTAAACTATCTTTCTTTTGCTCTATTTTTTGTTTAATTTGATGCGGTCCTTCGTCAAAGAAGATTTTGTCATCAACCAAAGCTTCCTCGACTTGGACGCAAAACTCCTTCATCACCATCTCGATGATATCGCTCAGAAATACGTGCTCCGCGCTGGAACCAAAATTCAATCTAGCTTTGTTAATTTCAGCATCCGTGATTGCGGCGATCAGGTCGGACATGCGCTCATCTTCCGTGACGTCATTTCTGAGCGCCTCGTGGAAGCGTTCCGGGTTCCCAAGCTTTTGGTGGATTCCAGCGGTAGTACCTACAGGTTGCGCCATTTGTTGTTGTTGTTGTTGCTGCTGTTGATTGCTCATGATCATGCTATTGTTATGAATGCCGTACTCCACACCACCGTACATGTATTGATGATTTGCTCCTGGGTTTTCTACGAAGCCACCCATGCCGTTCGTTTGTCTCGTTTGACGTTGAATGTTGTTCATATTGTTCGCAGTCGTAAAGTTTTGCGTCTTCCTCTTCTTAAACGCAAACCCGCCGAAGGAGTTCTTTACGGCCGTCGACGGTTGCTTCTTCGTCACCGTGTGCGTTGCGGTATTCTTCGCAATTATCGGCGTCGGTTCGTTCTGTTTTGTTCAATGATAGTCGCATGTAATAAACACGTCGGTCGCGTTTTGTCAGTTTCTTCAATTTTTCTGAGCTTGGCGGGGGAGGGGTAAAAAGACAAAAAGACACTCAAAATAAAGGGGGCAAAATGGAGTTCAAAAATTTTCAAAAAAATCGTACCACGACGGAATGCAAAGGCACTCGAGCACTATTATTATTACTACCACCGACTACAGGCGTTTGGAACGATATGGTTTGCGTGATATCTTCCCCTTCGATCGTGACGCCGCTGTTGTTGTTTCTGTTGATCAGAGAAAAAAAGTTAGTAAGAACATTATACATATGCGACTCGGACACAAAAATAAAAGCAAGGGGGAGGGGGGGTAGGGAAAGATTCAAAAAAAAAAAAAATCAGAAGCGTCAAAACGCATAAAACGTACTCTCGCGAGGTTGGTAACGGAGTGGAATTCATGGCGACGATGAATGTAATATCTCGCGCGCGTTGTTTGTTCCTCTTTTTTTTCCTACGTTTGTGTGTGTGTGTGTGTATTTGAAGAAAGGTGCGTTTCGAGGAGTGCGATATGAAAATTTTATGACGAAAGGAGCACAAACAGCAGTCTCGTATTGGGGAAAGTTTTTTCGAAAAAAATTGACGCGCGCGTGAGAGCAGAGGAAGAGAGAGATGTGAGACGATGAAAGTGATGAACTCGGTATGAAACAACGGGACAACACAACAACGCACGAATATCATAAACGCGCACATAAACACACACGAACAGCGATATAGCACAATCCATCAGAGTTTGCTTTTGCACAGCGCGCGCATACCATCTATCGTTTGTTCTCTCTCTCACGTAGACTTAACTTTTATACGCGCGTATTTATTTGTATTCTTCTAAACTGAAGGATGTCAGCTGCCGAAGAGGAGGCGTCGTCCTCCTCTCCTTCCTCCTCCCCTGCGCAACAACCACCACTAGCGACGAAAGAAGAAGGCGAAGGCGGAGAACAGCAACAGCAACAGCAACAAGAAAGCGATAAGAACAACGACGAGAATCTGCAAATGCAACGAGCGCTGATCGATTTCCGAAACAGATACGAACAGTTGAAACACAACCCGTGTTTCGTTTCCGAAATCGTCGTCCGAGGGAACAAAAAAACAAGAGACAAGTTGATTAAAAAGTGCTTCGAGAAACGAGTGGAGAATTGCGGGAACTTAGAAGAGATTAAAGACGAACTGTTGAAAGGCAGAGAAGAGTTGGAGAAGTTTAACATATTTAAAGGCATAAATGTGACTTTAGACGCTGGGAGCGAGGAAAACTACGTCCCGAACGGTGCGAAGATTATCGTTGACGTGGCAGAGAAGGACGCGCTGACTTTGAAAGCCGGGACGTTTGTTTCGCAAAGCGGCGAAGGAACGGTAGAGATAACCGGTGGGTTGAAAAATGCGGTTGGGTGCGCGGAAAAGATTGATTTTGAGCTGATCAGAGGGCACGAAAAATCAGCGAGTTACGCGTTACACTGGGAACAACCGAGAGTGTTCCAATCGGACGTCACGACGGCGTTGAGGATTTTCCAGCAACACAATTGTTCTGTGCGGCACTCGTCGTTTCACGAAACTGGAAGAGGATTATCCTTTCACTTAAGTTCGCCGGAGCGGCCGGCAACGTTGGAATATAACTTGGTGTGGAGAGAAATCACCGACCCGACGAGATTTGCCTCGCGAGCGGTGAGAAAAATGTGCGGACACTCGTTGAAATCATCCATCGTGCACACGCTCGGTGGCCAATCGGAAGATGATCAACAAGAAGAAGGCGTAGAGGAATTAGGAAAGAAAGGAAATTGGTGGTGGAATGTTCGAACGGAATTAGCAGGATTGAATCCAGTCTTTGATTCGACGACGGAAGCGTTCGTCAAATCAGAATGTCACGCGAAATACACGAGAGCGTTTCCGGAACGCGTGAATGATTTCTTGCCGGAAAAAATGAAGCAGTCGTTGAGTTGGCAGATAGGCGTTCGCGCGGGTATTATTCTACCGCTTCAAAAAGAGTTCTACGCGTCAACGCCGACATCATCTAGTTCATCTGCCGCTCGAGGGTCAAACATTGCCGACCGGTTCTTCATGGGTGGCGTCGGCTCTTTGCGAATGTTTGAACCGCACGGTGCAGGACCTTGTGACGTGCGTCGCGAGAAAGATTCGACGCTTTCCTCGCCCAGCCGCACCCCTTCATCGCCGGGAGTATCTGTTTCCGGTAATTTGACGCCTCCACGTTCAGTACAATCGAGTTCGCCGTATGATTCCGTAGGAGGGGACGTCATTGTCAGCGGAACGGCCTCAGTTAAGATGGACATCCCAGTTGAAAAGTTACGAAACATTGGCGTTCACGGACATGCGTTCATAAACGCAGGATGTCTCATTCCACACGACGCGAAAGTCAGAGACACGTTTAAACCATCCAACTTTAGAGATTCTTTGCGAGCGAGTTGTGGCGCTGGTATAGTGTGGCCCTTGCCAGTGGGGAACATCGAGTTAAATTTTGGTCGGGTGCTTTTGGCGAACTCGACAGACAGAGTCGCGGGAGGCAAGTTCCAAGCCGGCTTAGCCGCTTCTTTGAGCGCTTGATTGCTCCGTGATGGAGTTGACGTTCCGTGTCTGTGACCCGTGGTTGTTATCATGTGCGTCACGAACCAGATGAAGTTAGGAAAAAAAAGTCCGCGTCAAAACCTATATATTAATAATAGCAAAAATAGAATCAACGTAACATTCACAACTGTTATTCTCTCTCTCTCTTCCTCTCTCTTATCATTATTCTTATTCTTATTATGTAACAAAAAATATGAGACTCTTTCCCATCGTCCTCTAGCGAATATACAAATCAAAGATGTGCTTACTTCTCCGCGACTGGTGCGTTGGCGAATTCAACGCCTTTGTCAATGCTCGCTTTTAACTCCGCGACGGCGTTGGACACTTGCACTTTTTCGTACGAGTCCATCTCGCCACATCCTAAAACTTTCTCAACCCCACTCTCGCCTAATTCGCACTTACACGCGAAAAACGCCAACTCGGGAATAACTTCTGAGGCGACGTAGGCGCACTCGACAATACCCTTCTCGCCGCTCATCGCTCTCAAACACGAGGTTGCCATATTCTCAGCGGCTAAAGCCATGCTCAACGTCGCAGAACCTGCACCTGCTTTGGCATCCACAACTTCGGTCCCGGCATTTTGAATTCTCGTCACCAACGCCGTCAACTCCTCGCCTTCGAACGGTTTGGACAGTTTCGGCGTCACTTGGGATAACAAAGGAATGATAGTCGTACCGGCGTGTCCCCCAACGACCGGCACATCGCACAAAGTCACGTCCTTAATATCGTCCGGTCGTAAACCTGCGACAAATGTCTTCGCTCTCATGACGTCTAAAGTCGTCACGCCCAAAATTTTCTTTGGATCGTAACAGTCGTTCTTCTTCATCACCTCGGCGGCGATTGGAACGGTTGAGTTCACCGGGTTGGAAATGATGTTCAAAACCGCGTTCGGGCAGAACTTAGCCACGTTTTGGACCAAATCTCTCACAATCCCAGCGTTGATTTTAAACAAATCGTCTCTGGTCATCCCCGGTTTCCGTGGGATTCCGGCTGGAATGATTACCAGGTCGCATCCTGTCAGCGCCTCTTCGATTTGGTCGTTCCCACAGAAACCTTTCACTTCTGAAATGGTGGAAATGTGCGAGAGGTCCACGCCGACACCGGTAACCATCGGGGAAATATCGTCTGTGGATTTATTTAACGCAATTGATAATTGAGTGATTTTGAAGATCGCGCGGCGGTCAGTTTTACGCATCGTGGAAAAGAAGAAGAAGAGAACAAAAGAGAGGAACTAAAAAGACAGTTACTCGCTCTCAATTGCACACACACACACACACGATTGGAAAAAAATTGGATCTCCCCCTCTCTCAGAAAAAAAAACACAAAATTACTCACACAAACGTAAACTCTTGATGTACTTGCTCTGTTTCATCAAGAGAGATAAAGTTTGACCGATCCCCCCGGCCGCGCCTAACACGGCCACGTTGTATTTCGCCTTGTGCGCTTCAGACGATGGTCCGACGCCCATTGTTTTTTTTTAGAAGAAAGATATTTTACTTTTTACACACACAAAAAGTGGGGCAATTAAAAAACACTCCCCCCACCTGGTAGTTGCTCAAACAAAAAAAGGAACAAAAAAACTGCACATGGGCAACGATGGGTTTAAAATGTATATGCCCAAAAAGGCGAGTGTTTTGTCGGCCTCATTTATTATTTTTATTCCAATAAAAGAAGAAGAAGAAGACACGACGATGATGCGGGCGAACAGCAGACGTCCTCGTTGTCGTCGTCGTCGTCGTCGTCGTCGTCGAAGGGAGACATTTTGCTCTCGAACGTTCTGCTTCCTTCTTCTCCTCTTGGTGTGTTCATTTCCGTTCTTTATGCGCCAAAGCGAGGGAAGAAAATTATTGTTCCCACGCGAAATATCGGACAGCGGCGAAGAGGAAAATGCGAGAGAAGAGGGGATGGGCCGACGACGACACCCCGGGAGAGAAGTAGTAACTCCCACTGCTACCCTTCCCAAGGAACAACAGCTACAACAACAACAACACCGGACGAGAGAAAGCCGGACGAGGAGAAGTAAAAGGAGGAGGATATTGCTAGAAACTGACGAGGATACCAATAGTATCGCCGACACCACTTCAACAACAAATATTACTGACAGTTCACTTTATTCTGCAACGAACCCGCTGAATTTGTTCGGCGCAGGCGCCACGTTCCCGGCGGTGGCATATAAATCGTGCGCAAGAGCGTACGCTTTGATAAAGCCGTCTGTGAGAGTAAGTTACCTAGATGTCGGATCGGGGAAAGGAATTTGTAGAATCCTGAACGCGACCACGGAGTGCACGGATACCGAAGAACCGTTGGAGGTGGATTTCGCTTGCTCGGATTCTCTAATCAGCGCAAGTCAATACACTGAATTTCCGGACGTGCAAATGTATCCCGTCGTGGCTGGCGCGGTGACTCCAGTGTACAACTTGCCTGAGATTGATAGCGCGACGGGCAAAAGTTCTCTAGTATTAACGAAAGAAACGTTGAGTTTAATTTATGCCGGGGTAATTACAAAGTGGAACGACAACAGAATCAAAAGCGCGAATCAAGCGAGCATTCAGAGTATCCTTCCGGATGAGAATATATTAGTATCGGTGAGGAAAGATTCGTCCGGGACGACAGAAGCGTGGACTAAAGCTTTGAGTCAATTTTCGAATACTTTCAAAAATAACATAGGAGCATCAAAGTTACCATCGTGGGGAACTCACATAGCGAATAGTGTATTAAACGAGTTAGATACAGGCTACGGTCTGGCGAGTTTTGTAAAAGGGAATGAGTATTCCATCGGGTACGTGGTGTTGTCAGACGCGATGAATCTACAATTGAGTATGATTGGGCTTTTGGAAAGTACCGAGAGCACGAGTAATCCGGTATATGCGGACTCGGACTCGATTACTTCAGCTATTCTGCAAAAAGGGTTACAGTTTGGGAATAACGAGGACGAATCGATGAGACTCACAGCGGATTTGATGGGCGCGGATGATCCCGGGGCGTGGCCAATTGCGACGTATTCGTATTTGATTCTCAGAAAAGGGATGAATTCGACCTCAAATACGGCTTTAGATCGCCTAAGAGTTGGTGCAACGTGTGATAACATGAGAGAAACGTTAGATTTTTGGTCGTGGTTTTTGACCTCGCCGTTGACAAAAACAGTAATGGAGACCAATTCTTTAGTCCAAGTTCCCGCGGTGGTGAGAAATTTTGTCTTGGCGAGAATGCAAGGAGATTTGTTCTGCGAAGGGGATAGACTAGCAAGTCTTTATGATGATGAGATCAATTCATTAGATAATGTGACGATGGTTAAAGTGCACGGACCTCAGGAGGTTGCAACCGTTTTGGATTCGTTGTCGATTTTAATTTCGGCGAGTAACTCGAGCATGGGTTTAGAAATCACGCCACTCGGCACTCAAGACGCCATGTTTACCGCACTTGATGATAGCTACGCGTCTGTGTTAGCCTTGAATTATGTTAAAGACGAAGCGGGCTCGGGAACTGACCCTCAAACTTCAGTCAAGTCAAATATATTCAGCAACGCGGAAACGCCGGTTTACCCCTCACCGTTACCTTCAGATTTTCCGGAATATATTTCGTTTCCGTTCGTGAAGATTACACCAGAAATGACCGTTCACCCGAGCGTTCTGACTCTAGGTGAAACGAGTACGTCGATAGCTTTCGACATCTTCTCTGTGGGGGCTATATTATCTGGTCGTGCAACTACATGGGGCGACGAAACCATCGTAAGATTGAACCCGTGGTTGAGCGGCGTCACCGAACCGATTGTTTTAGTTGGATTAGACGATTGGTCGACGTTGAAAACGTATGAAACTATCGAGAAAAAGTTTGCATCATCCGTTCCTGACTTTACATTTTCGCGTAGTCCGACAAAAAGCGCAGTGACGTTGAATGAAGTTGGAGCTCTCGTCGTCGCAAACGATTACGCGACTGCACTTTTGCTGAAGACAGCGTACGTGACAAGAAATCAGAACTTAGTTTTGCATTACGCTCTTGACGAAATTGGAAGTGTGCCAATTTCAGTCACTTTAAGGAGAAGTTACAGTGGTGCACAATGTTCAAGAAGCTCCGGCGCGTACGATAAAGTATATGCGCAACTGCGCTTCTGGGAATGGGTGTATACTGAAGATGATGTCCCTGGTATGATTTCGAGCGTCACAGCTGAACCAAATTTTGATGCTACGAGCTCTGCGGAAATTTTGACTGCCTTGAGATCCATAACATGCGATGGTAAGCCTATTTTAGTATCAACGATACCGGTGACTCGGTCGGATCAGAACATTTTGATCGTTGTCATGACATCCTCGCTCTTTGCTCTTCTCTTCATCTTTCTCTGGTTATTCCGGTTTCGAGAGGATGCGGTGTTCGCCAAGGGTTTCTTCGAACGATATAAGAAACGAAATGCCCCGCCTTCTGAAGCCTGCACAATAGTCGTTACGGATATACAGTCGTCCACGAAACTATGGGAAATCGCTCCGGTGACGATGAACAAAGCGCTCGCGGCGCACGATTTGCTTATCAGACAAGAAATGCAAAAGTTCTACGGTTACGAGGTTTTTTCCGAAGGCGATTCGTTCACGATGGCGTTTCATACGCCTGGCGATGCTTTGAAAGCATGTGCAAATATTCAGAACCGATTACAATCGAGTGTTTGGGACCGATCGTTATTCCTGGCATGCAGACACATCTACCGAACGGATGACGCCGAATCGCAGTCAACGATTCCGAGACCAAGAAGAGTTCCCACGTTTCTCCGAGCGCTTCTCGAAGAGCGTGGGTTTCCCTTGAAAAGTTTAAATGATCGAGAAGGCATAATCAAGGAGAAAACGAAAGGAGAAATGATAAACGGTAATAGTGCCAATGGCAAAGATAATAGCAAAGCGGAAGGCACTGATCATCACTCTGGGCGCACGGAAGAGGAAGAAGAAATCATCAACGGTTTGCGCGTTCGAATGGGTATTCATACCGGAAACACGCATAGATACGTTCATCCAACGACTCGAAGGCATGTCTATGAAGGAAAAACGGTGGAACTGGCGCGGCTGTTGTGTCACGCGGCAAATGGAGGTCAAATTTTAATGTCCGGCGACGTTTTGGCTGCATTCGGTCCCGATAGCTTGCAAATTTCGCAAATGCTGCAACTCATGCACATGGGTAAACATCAATTAGATATGGGATATTTGAACAGACATGGAATCTTGAACGAAAATTCTGGACCAGGAGGAGAAGAAGGCGTTGATAATGGGGTGGATGGTGGCGATCCTATGCAGAACATGAGAGAAAGTTTATTCCCAAGCGACGCCAATCTCAATAATCCAATTTTCTTAGATTCCGAGTCCGACACCACCGATGGTTCGAGCGAATACGAACAATACAAAGCAACTACGAGCGCAAAGCTACAAGCGCTCCGACGAATGATCACATCGTATGACCACAAGATCATCTCGCAGGAAATTATTCAAGCTATTCCGAAGAAACTCGTGGAACGCATCACCTTGTTCGCTCCGATTAAAACAGTTCGCCAACTCGAACCGTCCATTTTTGAAGCTCCTGTTTTTGAATCGGAGAATTTGACCGTCGTATTTACGCGAATCGAAGGATGGGAGGAACTTGGAAGAGAGGATGTGAGTATGCGTGATAAAGCTACGGCGCAGCACGACGCTGTGATACGGTCTACGCTCCTCTCCTTTCGTGGGTACGAGTGTCGAGGCGGTAATGGAAAATTTTTCATTGCCTTTCATCACCCTTTCGACGCTTTTCGTTGGTGTTTGGTTGTTCAAACGATCTTGCTTCGCGTTCCGTGGGACGAGAAGTTACTTCAACAACCGCAAGCGTGTAACATGACCGCCGGCCACAGAGTTACGTTCAAAGGTTTACGTGTTACGATGGGCATTGTTTCTGGTGAGGCGACATATATGAAGCCGTGTCAACGGACCGGGCGAGCAGAATATTTTGGGCAAGTTCTAAATTTGAGTGCTCGAGTCGCGGGTCTTGCGCACGGAGGACAAATCTTGTGTGATAAGAACACGTGGAAAAAAGCAGCTAGTGTGGGGTTCCCTTACGAGCATTCCAGATACATTGGTCTTTATAGTTTACGAGGCATCATGGATCCAGTTGGTTTGGTACAAGTCTCCGACGCTAGTTTGAACATGCGTTCGTTCGCATCTGTTAAAGGTGCTCAAAAAGTAATAGACCCGACAGATAAGTTCAGGCTAAGCACGAGGGATTTAGAAACAGAGCGTATAGATCGTCCTTTGAGTTATATTGGCGACGGGGATGAAACATCATCGCTCGGGCGCTCGCCGGTTCCGACTCCACCCTTACCTCTGAATACTTCCCTCGATGGGTATACTGGAAAGTCTCAAAGAAGTAAAAATAATTCACCAAGAATCTCAAGTCATGGTGGCACCACTGGGATGGACTCGCGCGCTAGCGACACTTCTTCCGCAAATGGTGGAGGAGAATCTCCCGACAGAAGCTCTGCAATTATCGTGCCCAAGAAGAACATTTTACTCGTTTCTTCGAGCGACATTGCCCTGTATCGAATGGCCGCGCTGGTAGAAACTGTCGCCGGCGGCTATGAGCACGTCTTAATCTCGCGTTCTAAGACTTCGGCGGATGTTTTGAAGAAATTCTCATCAAATGTCGACAGCAATGACGACATGTTGGGAGAAAACTTGTTCGACTCTGACTATAATCACCTGAGAGATTCAATTCCGAGCGTAGTCATTATAGTTGGAACGATCGAATCCGGAACTTCCTTGCGCGACTTAGTGCAAAAAATTCGAAGACGAGTTCCGTTTACATTACAACCTAAGATTGCGGTGTTGTTAACGGATGAATCCAGCGTTATCGATGGCGTTGCGAGCTCTCCGGTGGAGTACGGCGCTGACGTTGAGCTTCCCCCTCTGTTATTCGTCGATGAAGATGCAGAAATGACTCCGTTGGTTGACGAGTTAAATTTGTTATTCAACGAAGCTAATGCTGAAGCACACAGATCGATGCGAAGTTCGTCGCGAAATTCGCTCTTACGTCACCACCAGCAACATCAGAAACAACAGCAAAAGAAATTATCTAGCGACAGCGGTGATGGAAGGACTTCGCGTATGAACGCTGGTGAAAGTGCTCCCTCGACGCCAACGAAACCTCCTCTGATACAAGTTGCAACGAAATCGAAAAAATCGTCGAACAACAACAACAACAACAACAACAACAACAACAACAACAACAACAAC
>Ga0181607_10000265_pt1 | contig 43171 bp, 39 predicted proteins | sample 041ome_9_FD_132420 | JGI IMG/M metagenome (GOLD analysis project Ga0181607, IMG submission 132420) | Coastal salt marsh microbial communities from the Groves Creek Marsh, Skidaway Island, Georgia - 041413US metaG (megahit assembly) | ecosystem: Environmental > Aquatic > Marine > Intertidal zone...
CACCGCCGGTAAGGCACGACCGCAGATCAAGCGCGGCTTGATATGCGTTTGAACGGGCTGCCGGGTCATGTAATGTTGTCTCAATAGCCGATGCCAGATTTTCTGGCGTCATCTGCTCTTGGAATAGAAACGGATAAATTTCACGGCCCAAAATTGCATTTGGCAGAATGACTTTGCGCATATCTACAAGCAGTCTGCCTATCATAGCGCTTGGCCAAGCCGCCTTATAGCACGCCGCCCCCGGCACCCCGTTGAGGGCTGCCTCTAAGGTTACCGTGCCCGACGCCGCTAGTACCGCGTCACAGTTTTCTAATGCGGCCCCAAGTGATTCGGCCCCTTCAACGATGTCTATGGCTCGCCCATCACAAAGCGCAGTGATGCGGCCCTGCAAGCGCGGCACCGCGGGCAAAATAAACTTTATGCCCAAAAAACGCTGCCGCAACACATCGCAGGCGGCCAGCATGATTGGCAAAATATGGGTTACTTCAGAACTGCGGCTGCCGGGCAAAAGCAGAACCACCGGATGCGATGGTGGTGTTTGTGCTGATTTTTTTGGTTTTGGGGGCTTTTGATCAAATGCTGCCGGATGGCCAATAAAATAGCTTTTTAAGTGCAGCGGCGTAAAATAGTCTGGTTCAAACGGGAACAGACACAGCAAGCCATCCATGACACGCGCGAATTTGTGGCGGCGCCAGCCGCCCCACGCCCAAACAGTGGGGGCAACAGTATGGATAATGGGCGCCGACCATCCGGTTTCACGCATCCGCTTTTTCAACCGCGACGCAAACCGCACCGAAAACCCTTTTGCATCGACAGTTAGAATCAGTTTAGGACGATTTTTTATGACTAAATCGACCAAATCATCCGCAAATTGTGACAGATCTTTATAATGGCGTATGGCCGCCCCAATGCCGATGAGAGAGAGTCGCGCCATGTCATCAAAGCTATGCAAGCCTTGTGCTGCCATGCGGGTGCCACCAACCCCAACCCAGTTCTGATGGCCATACGCCGCATTGACCGCCTGCATCACCCGGCTTGCCAGAATATCGCCTGATTCTTCACCAGCCAAAATAAAAATCGGTGCCGTCATGCGGTATCCGTCGCAGATATCCCGACAAGCGCAATACCGTGATTCTCACACGCTGTGGTGATGGCGTGCAGATCATCGGCTAACATCACATTCTGTGCCTCGATCGCCAAAACACCTATGCCTGCCGCCGCCGCCGCATAAACCGTGTCCAGACCAATAAAGGGGGTATCCAAACGCTGGTCCTGTTCTGATTTTTGCATTTTGATAAAAACTGCCAGACCGGCACTGCGATCAATCAAATCTTTGGATCGTGCAATCATAGCATTGGTGCCTTCGGCCGCTTCAATGGCCAAAACACGACCATTTTGAACAATAGCTGACTGCCCGACATCACTAGCCCCCAACAAAGCCAGCAAGTCAGCGCCGATAGCTATCATGGCAGTGGCATCATTATCTAGATTGCCACCAACCACGGCCCCTGACGGCATTTTTCGATCATCCAAAAATATTTGGACAGGAAGCGTCTTTACGCCCCCTTCAGCAAAAAATTCAGAAAGAATACGCAAAACCGAATCATCGCCACGTTTAACCATTTTACCAAGTAATTTTACCCCGGCCACATCGGGCCGCAAGGCAGCAAGTGACGGCCAGACAACCTTACCCACCATAACAAGTTCGCTGCAGCCAAAATCATTAAAATATTGTCGGGTCTGCCCAACCGCACCCAAGCGGATGGGGTGCGCCGGAAACGCGCTAAAATCGGCATCAGCCTGACCGTCAATCGGGAAAACATATACATCACGCCCCTGCGCCCGTGCCGTTTTGGCGACATCCAGCGGTAGTTTTCCCTGTCCTGCTATAATGGCAAGCCGCGCCATCTTACCTCCAGCCAAGCGCCCTATGAGCGCTTATATGATTGGCACACACCATTGCGCCCTGCCGAATTAATAAATTCAAACACAGCATCATATTCAGGGGTACCTGCATACTGTGTCTGGGCAGCGGCGAGCCGCGCTGAAAACAGCCCACCACCACGAATTAAATTGCGAAACAAGTCGCGCAAGCCGGTGATGACTTCAGGTGTAAACCCACGCCTTTCAAGACCAATCACATTAATGCCGCTCAACTTTGCCCGGTTACCAGTGGCAATCGCATAGGGGATCACATCGGCATCAACTAAACTATGTGCACCAATCATTGAATGCGCGCCAACCCGACACCATTGCTGAACCGCTGCAAACCCGCCTAACATAACATGGTTGCCAATTTTAACATGCCCACCAAGCGCCGCGTTATTTGCAAAAATGACGTTATCACCAACCACGCAATCATGCGCCACATGCGCCCCAGCAAAAAACAAACCATTGTCACCAACAACTGTTTTCATCGCATCAATAGCTGTGCCTGGGTGCATGGTGACATGCTCACGGATCACACAGTTTTTTCCAACATGCAATTCTGACGCTTCACCAGCATAACGGGTATGCTGCGGCGCCCCGCCAAGCATGGCAAACGGGTATATCTCACAGCCAGCGCCAATGCTTGTATGACCATCAATAACAACATGGCTGTGCAATTTCACTTGGTCGCCAAGTGTTACATAAGGTCCCACAACACTATACGCGCCAATCTCTACATCAGCGCCGATAGTGGCGGCTTTATCAATAATCGCTGTTGGATGAATGTTTTGGGTCATTGTCTAGCGGTCCGGGTCAACAATCATGGCGCCGAACTCTGCCTCGGCAACAGTTTTCCCGTCAACCGTAGCTTTGCCGGTAAATTTCCATAAAGGGCCTTTACTGGTTGTTTTCACAACATGCATTTTTAGCAGGTCACCAGGGCGCACAGGCTGGCGGAATCTAGCCTTTTCAATTGTTGTGAAAAACACCAGCTTGCCAGACGCCATATCTGGCGAAGTTGCCGCCACCATTACCGATGCGGTCTGGGCGATGGCTTCAACAATCAGCACACCTGGCATGACTGGAAAATCTGGGAAATGACCTGCAAAATACGGTTCATTACCGCTGACCGCCTTAATGCCGGTTGCCTCACTTCCCAAAACAACGTTTTCGACCCGATCAATCAACAGGATTGGTGCCCGATGTGGTATCAACTTCTTAATCTGATCAATATTTATGATGTCAATCACATCTGTCATATCCAAACCCTTTTGTTCATTGTTTATCTAAGTCTTTTGCACGCGCGCCGACGGTTTTAGCAAACGCCGCGTTGCTGCACGCTCTCGCCAAAACAGACCAGCCTCTATCGCCGGAAACCCAGCAACTTGCATATGTGCGGGTACATCCTTTGTCACACCGCTTCGCGCGGTTAACACAGCCCCCTCACCAATGGTGACGTGCGGCGCAATACCAACTTGCCCACCAATTTGTACATTTTGACCGATTGTTACGCTGCCAGACACCCCGCATTGCCCTGTCATTATCACGCGCTGACCAATATGTACATTGTGGGCAATATGGCAGAGGTTATCTATCATCACAGATGTTTCAATCACCGTATCGCCAAGGCTGCCCCGGTCAATAGCACAATTGCTGCCAATCCCAGACCCCTTGCCGATGCGCACAATGCCAACATGTGGGATATGAACGACACCATCCTCATTCATCTCAAAACCAAATCCAGATTCACCAATCACCGTACCAGCGCCAACCACAACCCGATCACCAAGGCGGCAATGCGATAATACGGTGTTTGCGGCGATATGACAGTTTGCGCCAATGCTAACACCCCGGTGAATGACTGCGCCTGCCTCGACAATCGTATGCGCCCCAATCTCTACATCTGGCGCCACAGACGCATGCGGGTGAATAATGGCAGTGTTATCGACCACACTGTTGGCAAGGACGCCCGGATCACCATGTGTGATAACAAGCTCTGCAAGCGCTAGCGCGAAGGCTTCGCGCGGGCGATCAACAATCAAACAGGTCGCGGCACTTCCCAAAATGGCCGCAGTATCTGCTGTTGTGATGATAATGCCGCCGCTCGATTTGGCCGACGTAGATAGATTTTGCGCGACCTGAAATGTCAGGTCTGTGTCACCAGCTGTTTTAAATGGCGCCACACCCATGATTACGCGATGAGCATCACCGCCAGTAATTTTTGCGTCAATGTGGTTGGCAAGCTTATTTACCGTAACATTTTTAGCAATCTGATAGAATCTTGGGTCAACGCTCATCCAACCGGTGCCTTACTGTGACTGCGGTTGCAGCACTTCAATTTCTATGCGGGCATTCTTTGTACGCTCGTTCAAGCGCTTTAACACCTCATCAGAAATATTCAAATGCGGCAGAAAAATAAGGCTGGATTCGCGGTTCAAAACCAAATCCAGCTGCATTTCTGAAGCAATTTTAGTGATAATCGCTACGGCTTCTGAACGGATTTTATTTTGCGCGTTTTGATTCGCGTTATCAATCAACTGTCTTTTGGTTTGGATATCTTGTTGAAGCTTTGTGACTTGCGCCTGAAAAGCTGCGATTTGTTTGTCATATTCGGTTGGGGACAATAATTCACGCTTTGACATTAAGTCACGTTCAGCTTGCTGTAATTCCGCCTCAACCTTACTGAACTCTGCCTGAAATTTTTTACGTTGTTCATCCAGCAATTCACGGACCTTTATATTCGCCTCAGCGGCGCGCAACACCCCATTGAGGTCAGCAAGACCAATCCGGCGCACCTCCATATTTGGGGCTGCGCCAGACGTTTCACCAGTGATTTGGGCAACCGCAAAATTTGCTGCCAAGAGAATGAAACCTGCACACGCCAAAAACCGAGTAAAAATTGCTTTTTTCATTTACAGTCTCGTTCCGATAGAGAATTGGAAAGTTTTGGTTTGGTCATGTGACATTTTTGACACTGGGTTGGCCCAATAGAACGATAACGGGCCAATAGCCGTATCCCATAAAACACCAAAACCAATACTGTTACGCATGGTCGACCCGTCTGCCTCGGTCACCCCGGATGGGTAGTCGGTCCCCCAGATAGATCCAAAATCAGAAAATACCGTCCACCGCATGCCAGTATCTTTGTTTAACCCCAAACTTGATACAATCTCAACGGTGCCATTATAGCTGTTATTACCACCAACCGCGCTTCCTGAACCAGTGTCGCGAGGGCCAATACCGCTAGACGCAAAGCCTCGCACTGACCTGCCACCAAGGAAAAACCGTTGTGATTGCGTAACATCATCCCCAAGCCCGGTTATGTGTCCGAGCTCACCTCTTATCCCTAGCACCACGGACTTAAACAACAGCGGCTGATAGTACCCGCCGGAAAGTTTGGTTCGCAAAAATTTAACATCGCCCCCAACGCCAGAAAAAGTCTCGACAATTTCCGCAAAATAACCCTCAGAGGGGTCAAAACGGCTATCGCGTGTATCTTTGCCCAGGCGATACCCAACAACAGAACCAAGTAGGGTTTTTCCGTCCTCGCCAGTTTCGGAGGTTGCTGTAGTTGACGTATTTCTTGTCTTAGATTGGGCCAGACCATATGTCACATCATGGTACACATCTCCAGCAGCCAAAAAGCGCGCACCAAGATTGAATCCTGTCCTGTCAACAGTTGTAGAGTTTGCGGTTGATTCAGTTTTGAACAAATCAACACTTCCGGTCAAATCACGGCCAAATAAATAGGGTTCAGTCAAACCAATAACAAAATCTGTTTCGGTATCTGAGGTTGAAATCGAGGCGCTTGCCCGGCGTCCGGTGCCAAGGAAGTTACGCTCGTTGATGCCCAAAGTGACACTACCCTTATCGAGCGATGAATAGCCAACACCGATAGTAAAATCACCAGTCGATTGTTCCTCAACCTTTACCTGAGTGATTGTTTGGTCGGCAGTACTGCCCCGAAAATTCTGCACATCAATTTTACTAAAATAGCCAAGGTTACGCAGATTTCTAACTGATCTATCCAATTTTAGCTGGTTAAACGCGTCACCTTCCACAAGTTCAAACTCGCGCCTAATGACCCTGTCCAGCGTGCGTGTATTATCAACGAATTCAATGCGCTCAATAAAGTTACGACGCGCCTGACCGATGTTTATATTGATATCCAGCATACCTGTTGCGGGGTCCGTTTTCACTTCAGGCGTGACATCAACAAAAGCATAGCCATAAACGCCAAGCTGGTTGGAAATATCTACGAGCCCCTGTTCAAGGGCGCGTACATCATACCTGCGATCATCGTCAAACTGCATCAATGCACGCAATGCGTCGAGGTCGACATTTTCAAGCTCGCTGGTAATGGTGATATCTTTGACCTGATACCTGATGCCTTCGTCGATAAGGAATGTGAGCGCAAAACCGCTTCGATCCGGCAACAAGCCCCCACGCGCACGCGTTATATTGACGTCAGCGTAACCGCGTGACAGATAAAACTGGCGTAAAAGACGCACGTCATAATCCAAACGGCCTTCGTCATATTTGTCATTAGAGCTTAGAAACGCCCACCAACGCACTTCACGGCTAGCAATCGCCGTGCGCAACACCCGATCAGAATAGTTTTCATTGCCCGAAAACACGACCGAGGTGATTTTAATGAGAGGGCCCTCATCCACCTCAAAAACAAGATCGACGCGGTTTTCATCTAATTCGATAATTTTTGGTTCTACAACGGCGCCAAAACGGCCGCCAGCACGATAAACTTGCAGCAGTTTTGACGATGCATCCAACGCAATTTGTCGGTTGTAGACACGGCGCGGCTGAACGTCGATGACCTCTAGAAGGCGTTCGTCAGAAATCGCATCATTGCCCTCTACATTTACCCGGTTGATGATCGGGTTTTCAACAACATTTACCACTAGCACCGATCCATCAAGATCGAGCGTTAAATCTTTGAACAGATTTGTCGCGAAAAGCCGCTCCAAGGCTTGGCTCAAGCCACCTTGCGACACCAGATCGCCAATCTGAACCGGCAGATAAGACAGAACCGTACCCTCGGCCACTCGCCGGTTACCTTCAACTTTTATTTCGGTGATACGGACTTGATCTGTCGATGACTGTGCATGCGCTGACCTGTCACTAAAACCGCCAAAAAACATCCACAAAACAATGAAAACTACTGGTATGAGACGCATCAATTTTCCTTGGGCCAAGTGAATTACATAATGATGTCGCAAAACTATAGTCGGGCTAAAACATTAGTGAAACCATAATTTATCACAAAATCAGGCTTTTACACTTTTGGCAGCAGTTTTGTTGGGCTTGACCAGGCTATAAGCCGATTAACCGCATCAAATCAGCGACAATCAGGAACAATGTCAGCCCCATTAAAATTGCGATTCCTCCACGCATCAAACCAGCTTGAACGACCAAAGGCAACGGTTTGCCGCGCACGGCTTCCCACAGAAAAAACGCCAAATGGCCGCCATCCAATGCAGGAACCGGCAACAGATTTATAAGACCCAAATTGATTGAGATAACAGCCGTTAGCAAAATAAATGGCACCAAACCCTGATTCATAACGGTTCCAGAAATTTCAGCAATCCGCACTGGCCCGCCGACCTCGCCCTGCTGCATATTGCCAGTAACCGCCCGGCCAAGCCCGCGTGCAATCATCAATGACATGTGAAAGGCGTCAGACGTCGCCGCCGCAATAGCCGCGCTTGGGCCAAGCCGGTCAAATTCACCAACAGGCACAGATTTCACTCCTAAAACGCCTATATTTATCTGCAACTGCTCGTTGAACTCAGCTTGAGGTGTGACATCAAGGCTCAACTGCTGGCCATCACGCATCAAAACAAACGTCAATGATTTGCTCGGGCTTTCAACGATCAACCCTCGCATATCATCAAAATTACGGATACCAATGCCATCAATTTCAATGATTTTGTCGCCGGGCTGCAACCCCGCCTTAGCCGCAGGCATGTTAGGAACAGTATCCCCGATAACGGCCGGGATCACCTGTTTACCATAGGTCATATACACCAGCGCAAATAGCGCGATGCCCAGAATAAAATTGGCAATTGGCCCAGCTGCAACAATCGCCATACGCCAATACAGCGACGCCGCCGCAAAGCTGCCAATTTGCGATGGCGCAGTGGCCGAAGGCGTACTGGCAGGATCATCATCACCCCGCATTTTGACATAGCCCCCTAATGGAATTGCGGCGATACGCCACCTTGTGCCAGTTTTTGAGGTCCAGCCATAGATTTCCGGCCCAAAGCCAATTGAAAACACATCGACCACGACACCAGCTTTACGCGCCACCCAATAATGGCCGAGCTCGTGAATGTACACGACCGGTGTGATTAGCAATAAAAACCCTAAAATCAGATCGGCAACACCAAGGTCTGGCATAAAACTATCCTTCTACAAGCGTTTGGCGTCTATAAAGGTCGTCAATCCTGCCATAGACTATCATGCTTTAACCCTATCGCTTTTGCGGGGTTTAGTAACCCTGACTTTTTGTCACAACATCAGCCGCAGCGTGTCTGGCTTCTGCATCAATGGCAAGGATCGCTTCAAGACTATTAAGGTCACCAGTAATGGTCTGATCCAGAACCGTCTCCACAACCTCTGCAATGTGCAGAAAACCAATCTTGTTTTGCAAAAAAGCCGCCACGGCAATTTCATTCGCAGCATTCAAAACTGCCGGGGTCACGCCGCCTTCAGTCAAAGTCTGGCGCGCCAAATGAAAACACCGGAACCGAGCCTCATCAACCGCGGCAAATTCAAGTTTTTGTAGTGCCGCCAAATCTAGATGATCAGGCGTCCAATTCAAGCGTTCTGGCCACGCCAAAGCATATGAGATCGGTGTGCGCATATCCGCCCCGGCCAATTGCGCCACCATCGACCCGTCATGAAAATATACCATGCCATGGACCGCTTGCTGGGGATGAATCAAAACCTCAATCTGCGTTGGCGCCAAATCAAAAAGCCAATGCGCCTCGATGACCTCCAAACCTTTATTCATCATGGTTGCGCTATCAACGGAAATTTTTTGTCCCATTTCCCAGTTTGGGTGCCGCACCGCTTGCTGCGGCGTAATCTCAGCCAATTGGTCGAGTGGTGTGTCTAAAAACGGTCCCCCAGACGCCGTCAAACAAATGTGACTAAGCCCGGTCGTGTCGGCATTTGCGGTGGTATGCAACTGGTGCCCGCGCCAGCCCTGCCAACATTGAAAAATGGCGTTATGCTCGCTGTCTAACGGCAAAATATGCGCGCCGTGGTGTTGTGCTTGACGCATCACAAGGCCGCCAGCAGACACCAACGCTTCTTTATTAGCAAGCGCCACAGTCTGTTGTGCGTTCACCGCGGCCAAAACCGACGGCAACCCGGCTATGCCCACAATACCTGCCACAACCATATCCACCGGCATGGTGGCAATCTCTGTACAGGCCGCCTGACCCGCAACAATCTCAATTGGCAGCCCCGACAGCGCAGAGCGCAATGCATCCAGCTTATTCGCATCGTCTATGCCAACGATTTTTGGCATGAATTCATGCGCTAATGCGGCAAGTTTTTCAACATTCTGACCTGCCACCAGCCCATGCACCACAAATTTTTCGGGAAATTGCCGTACCAGGGCGAGTGTGCTTAGCCCGATTGAACCGGTCGCCCCCATTACGGTGATTGTTTTTATCGCGCTCATGCGCTGGCACCTTATACGACAAACAAAATTAGATACAGACCGGGGATAGCAAATAAATAGCCGTCAAATCGGTCCAGCAAGCCGCCATGCCCGGGTATGATGGTTCCACTATCTTTTATATCAGCAGCACGTTTTACCGCGGATTCAAATAAATCACCGCATTGCGACAACACCCCAACGCCAAACCCGACCTGCGCGGCTGTAAAGGCATCCAGCCCAAATAATGGTGCCAAAATAATTGTGAAAATAATGGCCGCAACCATCCCCCCAAGGCTGCCAGAAATGGTTTTGTTGGGACTAATCGCCGGGGCTAATTTTGGTCCACCGACAAAACGACCAACAAAATAGGCAGCACTATCACACGCAGCGATAATAGCCGCGCCCCCAATAAGCAGCATATGACCGTCAGGTTGCGACAGTAATAACGCAACACAATACAAACAAATACACAATACCAGTCCAAATAGCGCCATAACAGATGTTTGGAAAAACATGGCGGTCACAGCAGCCATAAACGCCAACGAAAAATGCCACCACGCGCCGCCGTCAAACAGCCACAACGGCAACGCTTGTAGTGCGATCAGCAAAATTATGGCGGCCCTTACACCAGGTGGCCATGCCACCATTTTTGAAAATTCATAGGCCATAATAAAGGCCAACACGGCAACAACAATACCGGCGGACATCGGGCTAGCCCACACGACAGCCGCCACAGGAAGTAAAAGCAATGCGCCAAGAAAACGCCTTAACGTACCGGAAACATTGTCAAAAACCATATAATTAATCACTCACGACAACGCGAAGATGAGGCTGCCCATTATCTTTGTCGCCACCAAACCGCCGCTCACGCTCTTTAAAGGCAGCCAATGCCAGGTACAAATCCTCGGTGGTAAAATCAGGCCACAATTTAGCGGTGAAAAACAATTCAGCGTATGACATATCCCACAATAAGAAATTCGATAGGCGCTGCTCACCGCCGGTACGGATGAGTAAATCAACAGATGGTAAAATTTTGGTATCTAACCGTGATTTCAACAAATCATCGTCAACATCGGACGCTTTCAGAATGCCCATTTCAATTTCTTCGGCGATACGCGATACAGCAGCGGCAATATCTTGCTGCCCACCATAATCAAGCGCCACCGTTAAATTCAAGCCTGTATTGTTTGCCGATCGTTCCTCAACATCACGAATAAGAGCGCATAAGCTTTGAGAAAACCGGTCACGTCGGCCAATAATACGCAAACGCACATTTGATTCTAGAAACTCTTGGGTTTGGGTTTTGATGAAACCTTCCATCAACCGCATCAACCCGTTTACTTCCTGTTGCGGGCGGCGCCAATTTTCAGACGAAAATGCAAATACGGTTAGCCAATTTATGTCTACTTTGGCGCAATCCTTTACGATAAACCGCAGCACCTGCGCGCCTTTATCGTGACCAACCAACGCTTCGAGACGGTGTGACCTCGCCCAGCGGCGATTGCCGTCCATAATAATGGCTAAATGATTGGGGACATCTGACGACATATACAGGCTCCCACCAGTTTAGTTAGCAAACTATACTTGGGTAATTTCTTTTTCTTTATGCGCTAGCGCATCATCGACCTTTTTAACATATGTGTCAGTCATTTTTTGCACATCAGCTTCTTGTTGATGGCGATCATCCTCAGAAATAAGCCCGTCTTTTTCTGCTTTACGGGCGGTTTCAATGCCATCGCGCCGGACATTACGAATGGCAACGCGGCATGCTTCAGCGTATCGCCCGGCCACTTTCACCATGTCTTTGCGCCGTTCTTCCGACAAATCAGGAATTGGCACCCGAATGACCCCACCTTCGGCCATTGGGTTTAACCCAAGATCAGATTCGCGAATGGCTTTTTCGACAGCCGGTGCCATCGAGGCATCCCATACCGAAACCGTCAATAAGCGCGACTCAGGTGCAGATACATTACCGACTTGGTTCAGTGGCATCTTAGACCCATAGGCATCAACCATAATGGGTTCCAGCATAGCCGGATTAGCACGTCCCGCACGCAACCCCATAAATTCAGACTGCAAACTAGCCAGACTAGCTTCCATACGTCTTTTGATATCTTCGCTGTCAAGTCCTGACATTACCGCCCCCTATGGCCTCTGTTTGATTGTTTCAACCAGCCTCGTTTATTCATGACACGATGGTAAACCGGCCCTCATGCTTGACAACACGCTGAAATTCGCCCGGCGTTTCGATTGAAAACACCAAAATAGGAATGGAATTTTCGCGTGCCAGCGAGATGGCTGATGCATCCATAACCCGCAAATCGTCTGACAACACCTGCATATAGCTTAGCTCGTCATATCGTGTGGCTGTGGCATCTTTTTCCGGGTCAGCCGAATAGACCCCATCAACCCGCGTGCCTTTTAGCAAGGCCTCGCAATTCATTTCGGTCGCACGCAGAGCGGCAGCAGTATCGGTGGTAAAAAACGGGTTGCCGGTACCTGCCGCAAAAATCACCACACGGCCCTTTTCAAGGTGCCGGGTGGCCCGCCGCCGAATATAAGGCTCGCACACCGCACTAATTGTCAAAGCTGACTGCACGCGCACCGGCACATCAAGTTGTTCCAGCGCATTTTGCATGGCAAGCGCGTTCATGACGGTTGCCAACATGCCCATATAGTCGCCGGTAGCACGTTCCATGCCAGCCGCCGCCCCGGACACACCGCGAAAAATATTGCCGCCACCGATAACCAGACAAACCTCAACGCCGGTCGCAACCACGTCTTTCACTTGCTGTGCAACCGTTCCAACCATTTCCGGATCAATGCCATAAGGCAGTTTCCCCATTAGGGATTCACCGGAAATTTTCAGCATAACGCGATTGTATTTATGCTGTGGTTGGCCTGCGGTCGGATCACTCACGAGAGGTGCGCTCCTCTATTATCAGTAAAAGTAGATTACCCTTAAGCTAGCTGTGCGGCAACTTCCGCAGCGAAGTCGGTTTCTTCACGGTCGATGCCTTCGCCAAGATTAAAGCGAACAAATTCTGTCAAAGCAATATCAGAACCAGCATCTTTTCCGGCTTTAGCCACAACGTCAGCAATGCGGGTTTCACCATCAATAACTGAAGTTTGCTCAAGAAGCACAACTTCTTGATAGTATTTTTTCATCCGGCCTTCGACCATTTTTTCGGCAATTTCTTGCGATTTTCCAGATGCTTTTGCTTGTTCAATAAGCACTTCGCGTTCACGGTTTACCGCCTCTGGATCAAGTTCATCGACTGACAGGCTAGCGGGCGCTGTGGCCGCAATATGCATTGCCAATTGTTTGCCAAGAGCGCTTAAAGTTGCGGCATCGGCGTCAGATTGCAAACCAACCATTACTCCGATCCGGCCCAAACCTTCTGCTGTGGCGTTGTGGATGTAAGGCACAACCACACCATTTGATACCTCAATTTTGTGCATCCGGCGTAGCGCCATATTTTCGCCGATTGTGGCAATTTTCTGGGTCAGTTCATCAGACACAATGCGGCCGGTGCCCGGAAAATCTGCTGCATTCAAGGCCTCAAGGTCAGCCACGCCCAGCGCTAAACTGGCCAAAGAGGCGGCAAACCCTTGAAACTCTGTATTGCGCGCGACAAAATCGGTCTCGGCGTTCAACTCAATCACCGCACCTTTTGTGCCATCAACGGCGATCGCAACCAAACCTTCAGCCGCAACACGACCAGATTTTTTCGCCGCTGTGGCAAGACCCTTTGTCCGCAGCCAATCAATCGCAGCGTCCATATCGCCGCCGGTTTCACCAAGCGCCTTTTTGCAATCCATCATGCCAGCGCCAGATTTTTCACGCAATTCCTTCACCAGAGCAGCAGTTACACTCATGTCTATCTATCCTTATTTTATAAAATTTTTCCGGCCCACAGCGCCAGACAACAAATAAACCGCCTGATTTAGATTAGCACTCTAAATCAGGCGGTAATGATTATGCTTGAGACGCACCTTCAGCCGCATCAGCAGTAGGTTCCGCTGGCGTATCGGCCGCGGTTGCATCTGCTAAAGCTTCGCTAAGAGCTGGCTCAACCGGTGCCTCAATGGCTGCCCCGGCGTCACCGCCACTTTTTATAAGCTCGGTCTGCAAACCATCAAGAACAGCAGCTTGCACCAATTCACAGTAAAATGTGATGGCACGCATCGCATCGTCATTACCCGGAATGATGTAGTCAACACCATCTGGATTTGCGTTGCTATCAACAACGGCAACAACAGGAATGCCCAAACGGTTAGCTTCTTGCACAGCAATCGCTTCTTTGTTTGTGTCAAGGATGAACAGCATATCGGGAATGCCACCCATTTCCTTGATGCCGCCTAATGTCCGCTCTAGCTTTTCCTGTTCGCGGGTCACTTGCAAAATTTCTTTTTTGGTGAGCTGCTTGATCTCACCGCTTTCAAAGCGGCCTTCAAGATCGCGCAAGCGGCGAATTGACTGTGACACAGTTGACCAGTTGGTCAGCATGCCGCCAAGCCAGCGATGGTTGACATAATACTGCCCACAGTTACGCGCCGTTTCAGCAATTTTTTCAGCGGCGGCACGCTTGGTGCCAACAAACAACACGCGGCCACCTCGCGATGTCACATCGCTAAGGGCCTGTAGCGCTTGATGGAACAACGGCATTGTCTGCTGAAGGTCAAGAATGTGGGTTTTATTGCGATCACCAAAAATGAAAGGTTCCATTTTTGGGTTCCAACGGCGGGTGCTATGTCCGAAATGTACGCCTGCTTCAAGCATTTGGCGCATAGTAAATGTAGGGAGAGCCATTTTTAAATTACTCCTGTTCTCCGGTTAAACCTCCATGGGGTAATGAAAGACAACTGCCTTCACCGGATGGCCAACAAAACAGAATTTGCTGTAAATTGGCCGACCCCATGTGTGAAATCGCCCGTGTGATAACCCTTTGCGCGGAAAAAGGCAACCCATTATTGCCAAAAAACCATATTTACCCCGGTATTCATGACGCCATGCATATCGGCATCATCAGCTTATAATTCCTGCACGTTCAAAATGCCGGGCATTCGCCGCAATTGTTGGCGCAACTCACCGCTCAACCGAAACCGGCCCGGCACCGCGATGCTTACCTCATTACCATCGATCAAGGCCTGCAGTTTAATCTGGGCTTTGCCCGGGCCATCTTCGCGCAGCGCGTCCTTCAGCGCCGCTAGCGGCCTTTCATCTTGCACCCACAAGGCGACACCGCCATGCCACGCCGCCACCGCATCATCAAGATACTGCACCCGCGCCGCCAATAAACGCGGGCCATTTTCTTCGACCTTTAAATTCGCCCCGATAAGCAACGGCTTTTCCGAGTCAAGCAATTCCATCGCCTCGGCAAGCACATCTGAAAACATTGTCACTTCAAACACGCCAGTCTGGTCGGTCAGCTGCACAAAGGCAAACCTGTTGCCACGTTGCGATACGCGCACCTGTTTGCTGGTGACTGAACCGGCAAGATTGACACGTTGCGGCGCCCGCCCGGCTTCCAGCATTTCGCTAAGTTCTGCATGTTTTACAATACGCAGCCGCGATAATTGGCTGGCATGGCTATCCAGCGGATGCGCCGATAAATACAACCCCAGCGCATCAAATTCTTCCTTAAGCCTGTCCATGGCCGGCCAATCATCAACCGAGCGCAAGCGGATCGCATCCATCACAGCGCTGTCAGCCCCCCCAAATAAATTATCCTGATTGGATTCGGCCTCACGCCGCATGGCGTCTGCATGTGATAGCAGCAAGTCCATATTGTCGATCAGTTCCCGCCGATTTGCGTGAAGCACATCAAAGGCACCAGCGCGCACCAACCCTTCCATTTGGCGGCGGTTAACAACCTCACGCGGCAGCCGTTCCAAAAGATTTTTTAACGATGTGAATGGCCCATCAGCCTGCCGGATCTCAACAAGGCGTGCCATCGCATCACTGCCAACATTTTTGATAGCCCCCAGCGCGTAACGCACCGCTGCCTTGTCATCGGCAGGGTTAATCTCAACCGCAAAACTTGATCTTGATTTGTTAATATCCGGCGGCAGCACAGCAATCGATTTTTGCTGACATTCCTGCCGAAATACCGCCAATTTATCAGTATTGCCTGCCTCAAGCGCCATCGATGCGGCCATAAACTCCACCGGAAAATTAGCCTTTAAATAGGCCGTTTGATACGACACCAGCGCATAAGCTGCCGCGTGCGATTTGTTAAACCCATAGCCAGCAAACGCCGCAATCTGGTCAAAAACATCTGATGCAAGCTGTTCCGACAAATCGTTTTTAACCGACCCATTTATAAAAATCTGGCGCTGTTCGTCCATTTCAGCTTTGATTTTTTTACCCATAGCGCGCCGCAAAATATCAGCTGCGCCAAGCGTATAGCCGGCCAAAACACGTGCTGCTTGCTGCACCTGTTCCTGATAAATCATAATGCCATAGGTCTCTGCTAAAACCGGCTCTAGATTGGGGTGCATATAGGTGATTTGTGACGGGTCATGTTTGCGCGCCACATAATCCTTGATATTTTCCATTGGCCCCGGTCGGTAAAGCGCCACCACCGCAATAATATCTTCAAAACGGTCAGGTCGCAGGCCACGCAGAACATCTCGCATGCCGCTTGATTCCAGCTGAAACACGCCGACTGTGTCGCCCTGCGACAACATCTGGTAGGTCGCCGCATCATCCAGCGGAATATCGGCAAGATCGATTTTTATGCCCCGATGCGCAAGAAAATCTACCGCACGTTGCAAAACAGTAAGTGTTTTCAGCCCCAAAAAGTCAAATTTGACCAAGCCGGCTTTTTCGACCCATTTCATATTAAATTGCGTCACCGGCATATCTGAACGCGGGTCACGATACAGCGGCACAAGCTCTGCCAACGGGCGGTCACCGATCACTAACCCGGCAGCATGGGTTGAAGCGTGGCGGTAAAGCCCTTCGAGTTTCATCGATACGGTGATGAGGTCGGCAACTTGCTCGTCTTGTTGCTTTTGCGCGCGCAATTCTGGCTCTGACTTTAGCGCCTCTGAAATGGTTGTGGGGTTTGCCGGATTATTCGGGATAAGCTTTGCGATACGGTCAACCTGCCCATAAGGCATTTCCAGAACACGGCCAACATCGCGCAACGCGGCGCGCGCTTGCAGTGATCCAAACGTGATGATCTGCGCGACCCGGTCATGCCCATATTTACTTTGAACATAGCTGATCACTTCATCACGGCGATCCTGACAAAAATCGATATCAAAGTCAGGCATCGACACCCGTTCAGGATTCAAAAACCGTTCAAACAAAAGCCCCCATTTCAGCGGATCAAGATCAGTAATTGACAGCGCCCATGCCACCACAGATCCAGCCCCGGACCCGCGCCCCGGCCCCACCGGAATATTTTGTGCCTTTGCCCATTGAATAAAATCAGCAACGATCAAAAAATACCCTGGAAACCCCATTTGCTGGATCACATCAAGCTCAAATTTAAGGCGATCCAAATAGGGCTGCGCGGCGGCTTTACATGCCGCGTCATCCATATCATCAGCAAATATGTGGCGTTGCAAACGTGCCTGAAGGCCGGCTTCAGCCTGCGCTGTTAATTCTTCAGCTTCGTTGCGACCAGCTGCCGTGGAAAATGCCGGCAAAATGGGTGCGCGCGTTTCTGCCATCACACTACAGCGTTTAGCTATGACTAATGTGTTCTCTATTGCTTCGGGTATATCAGCAAATAATTCAATCATTTGAGATGCTGTTTTGAAGTAATGGTTTGAAGAATATCGAGGCCGATCTTGTTCTGATATTTTCCGGCCAGTACCAATACAAACAAGCGTATCATGGGGCTGGCTCATCGACAAATCTTCAAATCGACAATCATTTGTTGCCACCAATGGCAAGTTTAGATCATCTACACAGGCCAGCAAATGTGGTTCCGCCGCCAGTTCAACAGCCAACCCGTGGCGCTGCAATTCAACATATAATTGGCCCGGCATCATGCTGGCCAAAGCCGCTAGGCGCTGGCGCGCCAAAGCTGCCCGGCCATCGCCGGCTGGCGCCCCCACAAAGCCACCAAGAGCGCCGCCACTTAGCAGAATCAACCCCTCGGCATAACACGCTAAATCATCAAATTTGCACGAAGGGGTATGCACACCATCGGTCGACAACAGCACTTTTGACAATAATTGCGAAAGATTGACATAGCCGCGCTGGGTCTGTGCCAATAGCACCACATCGCCGCTGCCGGCGGCGTCTTCCAGAACGACTTGCGCCCCCATAATCGGCTGCACGCCAGCACCAGCCATTGATTGCGCAAATTCCAACGCACCAAACATATTATTGGTGTCGGTAATGGCCGCCGCCGGCTGCAGGTCGGCGCTGACAAGACGCACCAGTTCCCCAATGCGCAACGTCGACTCAGCCAGTGAATAAGCGGTGTGAAGGCGCAGATGAACAAATGGAGCTGGCATAGTACTCACTCAAACCGGGGATTACTTGGCCAGCATATCCTATTCAGCGGCGCTGGCGAACCCCCTTCTCGCGCGTAAAATGATCTATTTTGATATTAGGCCAGTTCAATCACATGACCGTTTTCAATGGTCAATATACTGTCCATGTTAAGCGCAAGCTGTTGATTATGCGTGACAACCAGCGCCGCCGTGTGGGTCGCACGGGTGATCGCCGCCAAATGGCCAAACACCTCTTTTGCGGTTTCCGGATCTAAATTGCCAGTGGGTTCATCAGCAAGTAATACACGCGGCGCATTGGCAACAGCACGGGCAATCGCAACGCGTTGCTGTTCGCCACCAGACAACAGCCCGGGGCGCTGTTCAGCGCGGTCTTGCAGACCCACCATCGACAATAATTGGGCAGCGCGATCAGCAGCTTCAAACCGGTCAAGCCCGTTCAGCATCTGCGGTATCATAACATTTTCAAGAGCCGAAAATTCCGGCAATAACCGATGAAACTGAAACACGAAACCAATATGCTGGCGGCGCAAAAGCGTGCGTTTGCCTTGCCGCAACAAGCCTGCATCAACGCCATCGATAAACACAGTCCCAGCATCAGGTTTTTCCAAAAGGCCGGCGATATTTAACAACGTCGACTTGCCAGATCCAGACGGCCCCACCAGCGCCTTCATTTCACCGGGGCGAACCGTCAGGCTGGCGCCTGCTAAAACATCCAAGCGTGACCGGCCTTGTGTAAAACTGCGCCGCACATCGCGCAGTTCGAGTAAGGCTTGCCGGGTATTTGGCGCGGTCTTATTCATAGCGCAGCGCCTCTGCCGGGGCAATTCGTGACGCCCGCCACGCTGGATAAAGGCTGGCGAAAAATGATAGGGACAGCGCCATCACAATGACCATAGACACATCTTGTGGATCGGTCTTAGCCGGCAGATTTGATAAAAAATAGATTTCTGCCGCAAATAGTTCGGCGCCCGACAGGCGCTCGATAAATTGTTTGATGGAATCAATGTTCCAACAAAACACCAACCCCAGCACTGTACCGGCCATCGTGCCAATAACACCAATACTGGCCCCGGTCATCAAAAACACCCGCATAATACTGCCACTACTAGCGCCCATCGTTCGCAGCACAGCAATGTCTGCATTTTTGGACCGCACCAGCATAATCATTGAGGAAATAATATTAAACGCAGCCACCAGAATAATTAGCGTCAGGATCAAAAACATAACATTACGTTCAACCCGTAGCGCATTTAGAAACCCACGGTTACGCTCAATCCAGTCAAACACCCGCAAATTGCCCTCAATCGCGTTGCCGATCAAGGCACGCAAAACCCCTATTTGCTCTGGTGTGGTGGCATAAACCTCAAGCCCAGAAACGCGCTCACCATAGCCAAAGAAATCACCGGCAAGCGCCAATGGCATAAACACAAAGCTGGAATCATATTCGTACATGCCAACATCAAATATACCGGCAATGCGAAACGTTCGCCTGCTTGGCAATGTGCCAAATGCCGTGGCTTTGCCTTTGGCGGTTGTCAAGGTGATATTATCACCCGCTTTAACGCCTAGCTTGAACGCCATCGCATGACCAATCAAAACCCCGCTATCATCACGAAAGCCATTGATTTCAGCCTCATCAAGCGAATCCCACAGGGGCTTGCGCACCGCTAAATCTGACCAGCGCACACCGCGCAGCACCGCGCCAAGGCTCACAGTGTTGCGGGTTGCCATGACTTGGCCTTCGATCTGCGGTGTTACCGCAATGACATTGGGCATTTCAGCTATTTTTAGGGCTAGGTCATCATAATCGGCAATACCGCCCGCAACGCTTGAATAGACCGAAACATGACCATTTAGCCCCAGAATACGACCGACCAGTTCGGCACGAAAGCCGTTCATCACCGACATAACGACGATAAGCGTAGCCACACCCAGAGTAATGCCGGCTAGCGAAAACCACGCTATAACCGAAATAAAGCCCTCGGCACGGCGCGCCCGCATGTAGCGAAACGCCAACAGCCTCTCAACAGCCGAAAAATAATGTCGCATAAAGCCCAAAACCTTATTTTCGTGACAGCTAGCGGTTCAGCACGCGGTTAACGACGGTGTGCGGCGCCAGTTCTTCGGTTTCACCAGTTTGACGCCGTTTTACCTCTACAACGCCATTTTCCAGACCACGCGGCCCAATAACAACTTGCCACGGAATACCAATAAGATCCATAGCCGCCAATTTTGCCCCTGGCCGTTCATCACGGTCATCAAGCAATGGGTCAGCACCAGCTTGTGAAAACGCGTCATAGAGGTCTGCACAAGTTGCATCACACGCGTTATCGCCCGGCTTTAAATTGACAATAGCCACCCCGAACGGGGCCACTGATTCTGGCCAAATAATACCCTTATCATCATGGCTGGCCTCAATAATGCCGCCTACCAAGCGTGACACACCAATGCCGTATGACCCCATGTGAACCGGCAAAGTTTTGCCGTCGGGCCCGGTCACAGTGGCACCCATTGCCGCCGAATATTTTGTGCCAAAATAGAAAATATGACCAATTTCGATACCGCGCATCGTCATTAAATCGTCTGCTGCCACCGGACAAGTCTTTGGATCATGTTTTTCATCTGCACGCGCATAAAGTGCGGTAAATTTATCCACAAAAGGTTGCAGGTCGGCATCATAATCAATATCGGCAAGCAAATCGGCCTTTAGCCAGTCTTTGTGAAAATAGACGCCGCTTTCGCCGGTTTCAGCCAAAATGATAAATTCGTGACTCATATCGCCGCCGATTGGCCCGGTATCAGCCTCCATCGGAATCGCGGTCAGCCCCATACGCGCAAAGGTTTTTAGATAGGCCACAAACATTTTGTTATAGGCGGTGCGCGCACCATCAGCGTCGAGGTCGAATGAATAGGCGTCTTTCATCAAAAATTCACGGCCGCGCATAATGCCAAAACGGGGCCGCACCTCGTCACGAAACTTCCACTGAATATGATACATATTGAGCGGCAGCGCCTTATAGCTGCGCACGTGCGAGCGAAAAATATCGGTAATTTGCTCTTCATTGGTTGGCCCATAAAGCATATCACGCTCATGGCGGTCTTTGATGCGCAGCATTTCCGCGCCATAATCATCATAACGACCAGATTCCTGCCAGATTTCAGCTGGCTGGATGGTTGGCATCAAAATTTCCAGCGCGCCAGCCCGGTCTTGTTCTTCGCGCACAATGGCCTCAATTTTATCAAGAACGCGCTTGCCAAGCGGCAACCATGAATAAATGCCAGCGCTCGATTGTTGAATCATACCGGCGCGCAGCATCAAACGGTGCGAGGCAATTTGCGCTTCTTTTGGCGTTTCTTTTAATACCGGCAGAAAATACTGACTTAAGCGCATCTAAACCTCCTTTTTTTGTGGCCAATCCGGCCTTTATGTTGATGCCACCGCGCCTAGCGCAAGGGCGGCAACCCGTGATGATCAAACACCGCATCTAGCATAGTTTCAGTCACCGCCTCAAGTGAATTGGGCAGCCATTTTGGCGCATGATCCTTGTCAATGATAATGGCCCGAATACCTTCAGCAAAATCAGCGCGTGCTGTCATCCGAAGCGCCAGATGAAAATCCAGCTCAATCGCCGCGACAGGGTCAGTCATATCTGCGGTTACCTCCAGCAAGCGGTGAAACAATTTTATAGACACCGGGCAGCGCGCGCCAAACGCCTTCGCAATGGATTTCATTAAATCATTATGGGGCATCTTTTCGGCCAGCTGGATGGCACGATCTCGCATATCTTCGACTGTGCCATCAGCAAAAATATGGTCAATGATCTGGCGTTGCTGAGCCATGGCCGGACCCCCTGCATCAACCTGAAATTGCTCAATAATTTTTTCAATATTATGCCCATCACTGTCGCATAATGCCTGTTTTAATGCGTCCATGGATGCGCTTGGCACCATTGCCGTTGCCAACCCCAACAACAAACAATCTGCCGCCCCAATAACATGACCAGTCATCCCCAAAAGCCGCGCCACAGGCCTTGGACAGCGCCCCAAAAACAAACTGGCACCAACATCAGGAAACAGTCCAATCGCAGATTCCGGCATCGCAAATCGGGTGGTTTCTGACATCACAATATGCTGGCTGTGCTGGGCAAGGCCAGCCCCGCCCCCCATCACAATACCATCACACAACGCAATCACCGGCTTGCCGCATTCGATTAACGCAATATCAGCCAGATATTCGGCACGAAAATAAGGCTTGGCACCGCCGTCGCTGCCAGATAGCGCCAATTGCCGCGCAAACCGAATGTCGCCACCAGCGCAAAAAGCACGCGGAGTGCTGCTGCACAACACCACATGCGTGACCGCGGCATCAGACGCCCATTGATCGAGCTGCGCGGTCAACGCCATGACCATGTCCATACTTAGCGCATTTAGGGCGTCCGGCCGGTCAAGCGTAATGAGCCCTGCTGTGCCTTTGCGTTCACAATGGATATGATCTGAATGGATATAACCAGACTGAATATGGGAATGAGTCATTGCACAACTGTTTTCGGCTGGGTATTAAGGTTTACGGTCCTGAACAATAGCGGAAAATCATCGCCATGAGTAGAGGTCAATATCCGAACACCCGGATGCGGCGCACCCGTATGCACTCCTTTTCGCGCCGTTTGGTTGCTGAAAACCGGCTGAGCACAGATGATCTGATCTGGCCGCTTTTTGTTATTGACGGTGATAGCAAAACCGAAATGATCGATGCCATGCCAGGTGTTGCGCGCCATTCGATTGACCGCTTGCTGGACCAAGCCAAACAGGCGGTTGCGTTAGGCATTCCGGCAATCGCTATTTTTCCGTCTATTGACGCATCACTGAAGGACGCGGAGGGCAGCCTTGCCAAAGATGGCAACAATTTGGTGTGCCGCGCCGTAAACGCTGTGAAAACAGCTTATCCTGATCTGGGAATTGTGTGTGACGTCGCTTTGGACCCGTTTACCGATCATGGGCATGACGGATTGTTGCATGATGGAAAAATTTTGAATGACGAAACGGTTGATGTGTTGTGCCAACAGGCGGTGCATCAGGCAAATGCTGGCTGTGATATTATTGCCCCGTCTGATATGATGGATGGCCGGGTGGCGGCAATCCGCGCTGCGTTAGATGACGCTGGCCACCAAGATGTACAAATTATGGCTTATGCTGCAAAATATGCATCAAGTTTTTACGGTCCGTTCCGCGACGCAGTAAAAGCTGGCGCATCGCTTGGCAAGTTTGGCAAAGCCACCTATCAAATGGACCCAGCAAATAGCGATGAGGCAATGCATGAAATTGCGCTTGATCTTGCCGAGGGCGCCGATTTAGTAATCATCAAGCCTGGTCTGCCCTATCTTGACATTCTGGCCCGTGCCAAGGCCGAGTTCGGTGTTCCTTGCGTTGCCTACCAGGTGTCTGGTGAATATGCCATGCAATGTGCCGCCTTTGCCAATGGCTGGCTTGATCGCGACCGCACGATATTGGAAACAATGATGGCGTTTCGGCGGGCTGGCGCTGATGCTGTACTCACCTATTTTGCCCCCGACATTGCCAGACTTTTGAACAAAAAACACTGAAACATCCTGCACCGCATAGCATCGCAATCGGCCATCGCAGCTAATCATCATGCCTACATATGACACCTAATTATCACAATGGACCATGGGCTCAATTGGCGCTAGAATTAAGCGCTTGGGCTGTTAGAAAATATAGCTGATTGCCTTCACAACATAAAAAACAGCCTGCCTGAACACCAGCAAAGGGGACCAAAATGCCAGTTACCGCGCAGCATATCCGCGACGCCGCCAACACCTTGCAGGGTCAGGTGATACGCACCCCTATGCTAGCCGCCCCAATGCTGTCTAGAGCGTTTGGCTGCGAGCTTTTTGTAAAGCTGGAAAACCAGCAGCATACTTCTTCGTTCAAGGCGCGTGGTGCCTATGTGGCAATGCAGGCGCTAACCGATGCGCAGCGGAAAGCGGGCGTTATCGCCATGTCAGCAGGAAATCACGCGCAGGCTGTTGCCTATCACGCCGAACGCATGGGCATTCCGGCGGTTATTGTGATGCCCGCCCAAACGCCTTTTGCAAAAGTCGCACGGACCCGGTCTTATGGCGCCGAAGTGGTGCTAGAAGGGCGCAACCTAAATGAATGTGAAGGCACCGTTAACGCGCTGATCCAAGACCGTGGCTTGACCTTAATCCACCCTTATGACAATGAATTGGTTATGACTGGCCAAGGCACAGTTGGCCTTGAAATGCTCGAAGATCAGCCAGACCTTGACATAATGGTCGTACCCATTGGCGGTGGTGGTTTAATTGGCGGTATTGCGACTATTGCGCGTGATATGCGTCCCAATATCAAAATTATCGGAGTGCAGACTAAATCCTATCCAACGATGAAGTTAGCGGTTGCCGGCAAAGACATTGAATGCGGCGGCGAAACGTTGGCCGAGGGCATCGCAGTCAAAAAACCTGGCAATTTTACACGCCCCGTTGTTAGCCAGCTTGTCGACGACATTATCCTTGTGAGTGAGCGCCAGCTCGAATGGGCGGTAGGCGCCCTTGTTGAACAACAACGCGTTGTTTCCGAAGGTGCCGGGGCGGCTGGTATTGCGGCTATTTATGGCAATCAGGCACTGTTTACCGGCAAAAAAGTGGGTGCTGTCATTTGTGGTGGCAATATTGACCCGCGCCTGCTGGCGTCAATTTTGAACCGCAACATGGCTGTTGACGGGCGTATCGCGCGCCTGCGCATCGATATTTCTGACGAACCCGGCATGCTTGCCGCAATTTCAACGGCGATTGGCAAATGCGGTGGCAATATTGTTGAAATTTATCACCAGCGCTTATTTTACGATGTTCCGGCAAAACTGGCAAAAATAGATGCGGTGATCGAGACCAGAGGCCCGGCGCATGTTGATGAAATTATTGCGGCACTGCGGGCGGCTAATTTTAACGTGCGGCAACTCGAAGACAGCGCCAGTTGAGGCCACGCCCCGCAATAGCCCTTGATTTTCCCTTAAGGTTATTGGCAATCTAGAGGCATGGATCAGGATAAACGCCTTCATCGTAGCAAACCCCTTGCCATGCGGCTTAGCATGCGCAGTGACTGCCCCTATATCGCTGGCAAGACCGAACAGCGTATTGCGGTTGATATTGATTTTCGACCATCAGTTCACGACACCTTGGCCCGCGCTGGGTTTCGGCGTGTTGAAAACTGGGTATATAAACCGGCCTGCCCAAATTGTAATGCCTGTCTGCCGTGGCGCGTTGACACACAGCGCTTTAAGCCGAGCCGCAACATGGCCCGCATCATCGCGACAAATAGCGATCTGACCCGCAGCATTGCCGAGGCCCGCCCAAGCCATCAGCATTATCAGCTATTTAAGACATATGTCACCAGCCGACATGATGATGGTCAGATGGCGCGGATGGATGTTGATGATTTTTCTAGCATGGTCAGCAACAGCCCGATTGAAACCATGTTGCTAGACTATCATGACCGAAATGGGCGGCTAGTGGGGTCGGTTTTGACAGATATTCAGCAAGATGGGCTGAGCGCCGTTTACAGTTTTTTTGACCCGGCAGAAACGCATCGTTCCCTTGGCACCTACATGATTATTGATCTAATCACATGTACCACAGACCTTAACCTGCCGTGGCTGTATCTTGGCTATTATGTCGAACAGAGCGCCAAAATGCGCTATAAAGCGCGGTTTCAACCCGCCGAAACCTATTATGGTGGCAAATGGCAGGCTTACACCAGCATGTCATCCGCCAAAACCTAGCCATTTGGCGCATAACATTTTTAGGAATAACGTATGCGATTAGCATTTGAAGCATTACGCGATGCCCCCCAGCCAACGGTGCGCGCAGAAATACGCTGCGGTGCCTATGCCGAACATACAGCCGGTCTCGCAGATGGCTTTTTACAAGCTAATCTTGTTATCGTTGAAGATGACTATGCGCTTGATTTTATGAGATTTTGCCAACGAAACCCCAAGCCATGCCCGGTTGTGGGGGTAAGTGATACCGGCAATCCGATGATGACAACACTTGGCCGAGATATTGATATCAGAACCGATGTCCCCTCTTACAATATTTATCGTGACGGAGTCTTAACCGAAAATTGCAGTGATATCACCGCACTTTGGCAAGACAATATGGTGGCGTTTGCGCTTGGCTGTTCCTTTACCTTTGAACATGCCATCATGCGCGCCGGCTTTCCGCTATGGCATATTGACAATGACCGCACCGTACCGATGTTCAAAACCACAATTCCTACGGTGCCAGCAGGCCCGTTCGGCGGGCCCATGGTGGTCAGCATGCGGGCCATTGCCAAAGACCGGCTTGACGAGGTCAAAGCCATTTCAGCACAATTCCCCCTAGCGCACGGTGCGCCGGTGCATTGGGGAGACCCTGCGGCCATTGGCATTGACGATATCGCCGCACCTGACTGGGGTGATGCAACACCTGTTGGCACTGATGAGGTGGCGGTGTTTTGGGCCTGCGGCGTTACCCCACAAGCTGCCATTATGCGGGCCGGCTTGCCGATCTGCATCACCCACAAACCCGGACAAATGCTGATCACAGATATAAGTGACACAGCCGAAACACCGATCCACGCTGCCGAATAAGCCGCAAATCGCCTATCACACTTACATGATCTAAAAATTATTCTGGAACCATGCTGGCAGCCTATGGCCGCCTTGGGCGTTTGGCCTGCTAGCTAAAACGTGCTGGCCGTGGAAACCCGTTTGGTGGCAATTTGCCGGCGCCGCCGCGCCGTGCCAACCATGGCGTTAGGTCGGTTTCGGTGCGCACGCGGCCGCCACCAGCCTGCCAACTTAAGCCTTTGGCGCCATCAAACACGGTGACATCTGCCAAGCCGCCATCTTTGAAACGCTGCAAAATCACCCCTTTGCCGCGGTTCATTTCCGGTACTTCATGCAGCGGAAACACAATCAATTTGCGGTTCACCCCGACCGCAGCCACCATATCACCATCAACAGCACAGCAGGCTACCGCCCGCGCAGAACCAGACAGATTCAAAATTTGTTTGCCACTGCGGGTTTGCGCAATAGCTGCGTCACCCTCGACCAGCAGGCCATGACCAGTGCTGGCAGCGACCAAAAATTTACCGGCAGTCGCTCGCAACAATTTCACAATCGATACATCGGCTGGCAGGTCGACCATAAGGCTAACAGGTTCACCAAAGCCACGACCACGCGGCAATTTATCGGCTTGAATCGTGTAAAACCGTCCATTTTCGGCAAAAAGTAGAATTTTGTCGGTGGTTTCGGCATGCAGTACAACACCGGCACCATCACCTTCCTTATATTTGAATTCGCCGTCTAAATCCTGATGCCCACGCATGGCACGGATCCAGCCCTTTTCAGAGCAAATAACAGTAATCGGCTCACGCTCTACCAAAATTTCAGTCGGGTCAAAATCGATTTGTGGCGCATCAGACAACACGGTTTTGCGCAGGTCTGTTTTACTAAAGGTGGCTTTCACATCCTTTATCTGACCAGATACAACCGTCCATTGCGCCACTTCATCGCCCAACAAGTTCGTCAACTCATTTTGCTCAGCCAACAGTTTGTCACGCTCGGTCCGCAGGGCCATTTCTTCAAGACGCCGCAAAGACCGTAGCCGCATATCAAGAACCGCATTCGCTTGATTCTCGGTCAACCCGAATTGCGCCATCAATTCGTCACGCGGGTGATCAGCCTCGCGGATGATGGCGATCACCTGATCAAGGTTCAGATAAACGACAAGATAGCCTTCTAGCACCTCTAGACGGATTGCAATGCGTCCCAAGCGGAATTCAGACCGCCGTTGCAGCACAACCTGACGATGCGCCAACCACGCATTTAATGCCCCCCGCAAATCCATCACACCGGGGCGCCCATCGGCATCCAAAACATTAAGGTTTAGGGGCACCCGCACCTCTAGATCAGACAGTTTGAACAGGCTTTCCATCACCAGTTCAGCTTCTAAACGGCGTGATTTCGGTTCCAAAACAATGCGGATATCTTCGGCTGACTCATCACGAATATCGGCCAGAACCGGCAGCCGTTTTGCCTGCAACATTTCGGCAAGACGCTCAATCAAACGAGATTTTTGTACCTGATACGGGATTTCGGTAACAACAATTTGCCACGCCCCACCTTTTTCGGTTTCAACGCTCCATTTCGCGCGCACGCGAAACCCGCCACGACCAGTTGCATAGGCCTCGCGGATGGTATTGGCCGGTTCCACCAGCACACCACCCGTTGGAAAATCCGGTCCTTTGACAAATTGCAACAACGTGTCAACAGACGCATTCGGGTGTTTAATCAAATGCAGCGCCGCATCAGCAAGTTCAACAATATTGTGCGGCGGTATAGATGTCGCCATCCCCACGGCGATGCCTTGGGCCCCATTGGCAAGCAGATTTGGCACCCCAGCCGGAAGCAAGCATGGCTCTTCTGACTCGCCATCATAGGTGGGACGAAAATCCACAGCGTCTTCGTCGATACCATCAAGCAGCAAACGCGCCACTTCGGTCATACGGGCCTCAGTATAGCGCATCGCAGCGGCGTTATCACCGTCGATATTGCCAAAATTCCCCTGACCCTCAACGAGCCGGTAGCGCATCGCAAATTCCTGCGCCAAACGCACCATGGCATCATAAATCGCCGCATCACCATGCGGGTGAAACTTACCCATTACGTCACCAACAACGCGGGCCGACTTTTTGAAGCCCTGCCCCGGGTCGAGCTTTAGCTGCCGCATCGCAAATAACAAGCGGCGATGCACCGGTTTTAGGCCGTCACGAACATCAGGTAACGAACGCGAGGTAATGGTCGATAAGGCGTAGGCCAGATAACGCTGTGACAACGCATCAGAAAATGCGGTTTGTTCAATACGTTCACCCGCAGTTATGTCAGTGTCACGGCTCATGGCAATGCCTCTTGATTATGGTCAGAATTCTTATAGCGGTTTGCGACCATATCTGCCAACCGCTTGCGTGCAGCCGGTATATCAGAATTATGTGCAGCAAATACCCGTTTTGCCAAAAAATGCCCAGTCAGATCAAGCCCGGTCACCCAATCATGTGACTGACAAGCCACCCCGCCTAAAAACTTTGGCAAGACCAATAATCGACTGGCAAAATCACCAGCATGGTGCTGCGCAACGGCGGCGCCGGATTTTGGACTGACATAAGCAAGATTTTGCGTTTCACCGCTGGCCGCACAGCGTTCAAGGTCAAGCTGATAGCCAACCGCATTCAGCACGCCCAATTCCCACCGTACATAGCCTTCCAGCCAGCCAGCGTCACCATCATCCATCGCCATTAATGACAGCAACGCGTCTGTGCCAGCATATAAACCGGCATGTGGCTCACGCTCAGGCACCGCCCCGTCTACCAGCGCACACAGCGATGCTACCCCGGCCAGACGCAAAGGCGAATCAAGAAACAACGCCGATACTGATTGGGAAAGTTCTAGCTGCATCTGGCCCAGCTGTTCGCTTAACCGTGCCCGCCAACTGGCCCGCACCCGGTTACCGGGCTGCACGGTTCCGCGCAATTTTGACGATGCCCCGCCCCGCACAAGCCCAGCATGACGCCCAAATTCAGCAGTTAGCACCGAAACCAGCGCGTTACCTTCGCCATGCGGGCGAACTGACAAAATGATTGCATCGGCTTGCCATTCAGGCATTGTAGTCCAAATCCCATAATGAATAACGCGCCGAGTCATTCATCCAGTCTTTGCGATATTTTACATGCGAAAACAGATGAACCCGCCGCTCCAGAGCATGCTCCAACTCTTTACGCGCTGCCGTGCCAATGCGGCGCATGGTCTGGCCGCCCTTACCCAAAATTATGCCCCGATGGCCTTCACGCGCCACATAAATCGATAAATGCACTTCGGCGCTACCATCCTCACGCTCTTCCCAGCTATCTGTTTCAACGGTAAGCTGGTAGGGCAATTCTTGGTGTAGATTCAAAAATAATTTTTCGCGCAAAGTTTCTGCTGCCAGCAACCGCAATGGCATATCAGACAGATCCTCAGGGTCAAAAAGATACGGGCTTTTTGGCATATGCGACGCCAGCCAATTTTTAAGATCAGCAACACCATTGCCAGTTTCTGCCGACACCATAAACACCCGCTCAAAATCATATTTTTCAGACAATTCGGCGGCACGTTCCAAAAGCCGTTCCGGCGGTGCCAGATCAATTTTGTTCAACACCAAAGACACTTTACGTCCAGATGCAGTCAGCTTTTCGACAATAGCGGCGGTATCATCATCGATCAATCGCCGTGCACAATCATGCAACAACAACAAAACATCGCCATCTTCGGCGCCCTGCCATGCTGCCTGCACCATCGCGCGGTCTAGACGGCGTTTTGGCTTAAAAATACCCGGCGTATCGACAAAAATAAGTTGTACGGCGCCGTGCATAGCAATGCCCCGAATGCGGCTGCGTGTGGTCTGCACTTTTGGCGTCACAATAGATACTTTCTGGCCAACCATGGCGTTCATCAAGGTTGATTTGCCCGCATTAGGCGCGCCAATCAGCGCCACAAATCCAGCTCTTGTTGCGGCATCATCGCGCTCAACCCCACCGTCATTCTCATGCATATCAGAAACCATCAATCTTTTACCCCTGCTTGCAAGCGCGCCAGCAAAGCCGCCGCAGCCTTTTGTTCAGCAATTTTACGACTGCCACCAGTTGCTGTCATTGGCGGTGCATTTGCGACCGTAACCTTATAGGTCATCTCCGGCGCGTGATCTGGACCAGATTTAGAAACAGCCTGATAGACGGGAAGCCCACGGCCATGCTGCAGGCTCCATTCCTGCAATAGGGACTTGGCGTCTTTTTGGCGGCTGGCAGGCCTGCCACTGGCTAACGGCCAATTAGCCAGCACAAAAGCCTCGGCAGCCGACAAACCGGCATCAAGATAGAGCGCCGCAATCAGGCTTTCGACCACATCGGCGAGCACATTGTTATTTTGCTCAATCGCCATGCCCGTCTGGGTTCTTACAAAACTGGCAACACCAATTTTCTGGGCGATCATCGCCAAGGTTTCCATGCGTGCCTCGCTATGCAGGCGCAACGACAATGACCCCTCATTTTCCTGAGGGCAGGCCCTATAAAAATGCGCAGCCAACAGCAGCCCTAAAACCCGATCCCCTAAAAATTCGAGACGTTCATAACTGATTTCAGGCCCGGCAAAGCTAGCATGCGTCAGCGCTTGTTTCAGCAAGGATTTGTCGGCAAATATATGGCCAAGTTTCGTTTCAAGATCTGATAACGGGTTTTGCGTCATCACATAATGCCATCACCAAGTCGGCCATAGCGAATGGCGAATGGCCATTTCCAAATTTCCCACAATGCCGCCGAGCCATTATGGCTGAAAAACAGTCGTTCAGCACGACCAATTAAATTTTCGGCAGGCACCATGCCAACCGATGTGGTGCGGCTGTCCCGTGAATTATCACGGTTATCACCCATCATAAAATAATGCCCCTCTGGCACTTCAAAAATCGCCGTATTATCGAGCGCGTCAGCATCTGAAAGTTCTTGTATCAGATAGCTTTTACCATTTGGCAGCAGTTCTTCATAGACGGTGAATTTTATGACATTGTAACCATTGCTTGCTGTCGAATAGCCTTTTTGCACACGCGTCACTGGCGCGCCATTAAGATGTAAAACCCCATCAGTGACCTGAACGCGGTCACCGGGAAGACCAACAATTCTCTTAATGAAAGCAACAGATTCATTGTTTGGCTGGCGGAACACAGCAACATCACCGCGCTCTGGCGTGGTCGCAAAAACCCGGCCCGCAAACGGGGCTATGCCAAACGGAAAGGAATAGCGCGAATAGCCGTAGGAATATTTGGATACAAACAAATAGTCACCAACAAGCAAAGTTGGCACCATAGAGCCTGACGGAATATTGAAAGGTTCAAAAAGTAATGACCGAAACCCCAAGGCAAGCGCACCCGCAATCACAATGGTTTTAACAAACTCAAATTTGCCCTCAGGCTTGCGTTTTGGCATCTTCAAATTTCCAATTTCAATGGTACTGCGTTGATAACAACAAACGCCAGCGCATAGGGTGGCTCATCGCTAAGTGATAATGATATCTGGGCCTTATAACCATCCGGGGTGATTGTCTCAAGCGCCGTTTTGCATCTTCCGGTCAATTGCAGATGCGGGGCGCCGTTTTTATGGCTTAAAATTTCGGCATCTTGCCACCCCATGCCCGGTATCCGGGCCCCGGACAGCGCTTTATATACGGCTTCTTTTGCCGCAAAACGCTTGGCAAAAAAAGCCGCCTGATCCGCCCGGCTTGCGGCCAGGTCACGTTCCGCCACTGTAAAAATGCGTGTTGTGAATTTCACTGAAAACCGGCCGATGGCCGCACTTATACGCCGGGCATCAACAATATCGGTGCCAATGCCCAAAATCATTGGTTAGCTGGTCCCTGCAGATGCGCCGTGACGCGCCGCATTCATCAACATGCGCATTTTTTCGATGGCCGCGGGAAGCCCGCAAAACACACTTTCACCAATCAAGAAATGGCCGATATTCAGTTCTTCAATTGTCGCGATTGCCGCAATCTGACCCACCGTCTCGTAATCAAGCCCATGCCCAGCGTGGCATTCAATACCAACGCTTGCGGCGTGCCTGGCCGCCATTTGAATACGCGCCAGTTCTTGCGGGCGGTGGGCAGCATCATGACAATAACGCCCGGTGTGCAATTCAACAATATCAGCGCCAATCAACGCCGCCGCGTCAATATCGGCAGGATTTGCCTCAATAAATAGCGACAGACGAATACCAGCAGCTTTTAGCGGGGCAAGCTGATCGCCAAGCCGGTGTTCATGCCCAATCACCGCCAGCCCCCCTTCGGTGGTTACCTCGTCGCGTTTTTCTGGCACTATACACGCCGCATTGGGCCGCGTGGCAAGCGCCATGGCAATCATTTCGGGGGTGGCCGCCATCTCAAAATTCAGCGGAATAGAGATGCCCGCCTTTATCGCGGTGATGTCGGCGTCCCGGATATGCCGGCGGTCTTCGCGAAGATGCGCAGTGATGCCATCAGCACCAGCGGTTTCGGCAAGTTTTGCCGCCGCCAAGGGGCTGGGATGAACGCCGCCACGTGCATTTCTGATTGTCGCCACATGATCAATGTTCACGCCAAGGCGCAAAGTTCTAAAATTTTGGTCCATCATCTCACCCACCGCATGATATGCGCCTATCTGCATGTTGCCCGGTTAGCGGCCAGAGGTCTTTCGCGTTTTTGCATTTTGAAACGCTTTGGAAAGGCGCTTTACCCGATGTGCACGCCACACTTCCAACACATAATATGTTACCAAAAATGATAACAACCACGCCAGTATGGCGAGCACGGTACCACCAATAGCCATCGGAAGGAACACTTGCTCAAGTGACAGCATCACGTCCTGCCAACTAGCGTGATCGGAAAATGTGAAAAAATGCATGACTGTCGTCATCACATTTACCAGCTCATTAAAATTCAAGACATGTATTTGATCAGCATATCCGGTGACGCTCATCAGCCACAAACCAAGCCGATAATCAGACACCCAGATAAGCAAAAAAGTCCATGGATTCCCAAAAAATGTGCCAATGGCAGACGCCAAAACATTGCCCCGCATTAAAATGGCCAATAGCGCTGCGATGATAAAATGCAGGCCAACAAACGGCGTAAAAGACACCGCTACACCGCTTGCCACCCCGATAGCAATCGACGCAGATGTGCCCGGCAAGCGAACAACCCGCTGAAATAAATACGAAAACAACCTGCGAAACCCGCGCTCCGGCCAGACAACAGAACGGATCTGGCTAAAAATTGATAGCGGTGTACGGCGTCGAAACATAAAAGGGCCTTAATGATAAACGATAGAGAACTTGTATAATAGGTTACTAAGATAAACGGTATTTTAGGCAAGAGGTCGCGTTGATAATTCCAGACAAATTATAAGTTATAATGCAAGCCGGATGATGATACCCGACAGGCCCAAACAACAAAATGCGACATTTAGGTACTTTGCGCCCTTGCCACACGCTCTACAAAATTATTGGCCTGTAGCACTGCCATAATGGTGTGCATATGCTCAACATCTTTGACTTCAAGATCAAGATCAAAACTAAAAAAATCAGAATTGCGGTCAGTAAGATGGATATTAGAAATATTCCCGCCTTGCTGACCAATAATCGTGGCGACCGCCGCCAAACTGCCGGGTTCGTTTGACAACACGGTATTCAAACGCGCCAGCACCCGTCGCGGCCCTTCATCTTCCCACGCAACATCCATCCATAATTCAGGCGCATCGCTAAAATTCGATAAATTATCACAATCTTTGCGATGTACCGTGACCCCTTTGCCGGTGGTAAAAATGCCAACAATGGGCTCGCCGGGCAATGGGTGACAGCATCTGGCAATATTGATAGCGATACCGGCGTTGCCACCCTTTACCTTTAGCAGCGGAGCGCCAGATTTTGACGCTTTGTTGGTGCGCGCATTGGTTGATTTTGCACTTTTTCGGCTGGTCGCAAGATCTGGGTGCATCTTTTCCAGAATCAATTCAGGTTCGATGCGCCCCTCGCCGATCTGCGCATACAAATCATCCAATTGGTGAAAATTAAAGACTGATAGAATTTTTTCAACGGATCGGCTGCGAAATGGTTTTTCATATTCACGAAACACTTTTTGTAAAATTGTTTTGCCAATCAGGCTGAATTCTACCATACGTTCAGCCCGCACCGACCGCCGAATACCCGAACGTGCGCGCCCGGTTTTGACAAAACTCTCCCATTCTGGACGTGGCCGCGCATTGGTTTGGGTAATGATATCTATCTGATCGCCATTTTCTAGTTCTGTGGCAAGCTGACGATTTTTACCGTTAATGCGCACGCCGCAGCATTTTTCACCCACTTTAGAATGCACCGCATAGGCAAAATCTACCGCCGTCGCCCCTTTTGGTAGCGCGATCAAATCGCCACGCGGCGTAAAGCAAAACACCTGATCATGGTATAAATCCATTTTGGTGTTTTCAAGAAATTCATCAGCCCCAGCCTCTTCATCAAGAATCCCTACAAGCTCTTGAATCCATTTAACTTTCTTAACGGCTTTAGAAGCTTCTGGGTTTTTATAATCCCAATGTGCCGCGACTCCATTTTCAGCAACCTCATGCATCTCCGGGGTCCGTAGCTGAATTTCAATTTTATGGTTTTCTGGGCCAATCACCCCAGTATGAAGCGATTGATAGCCATTGCGCTTTGGTGTCGAAATGTAATCTTTAAACCGCCCCATTACGGTGGGATAATGCGCATGGATACTGCCAAGAGCGCGGTAGCAATCTTCTGTGGCTGGCACCAAAACACGAAACGCCATAATGTCCGAAAGCTGATCCATCGTAACCTTTTTACGCTGCATTTTGCGCCAGATTGAGTAGGCTGTTTTCAAACGGCCAGAGACGCTGCATTCAACACCACTGCGCTGCACAACATCCTGCAATTCCACACTAATCATCGGGATAACAATTTCTGACTCATGCACCAAAAATTCAAGCCGGTTGGTGATCGACTGGTTCATTTCGCTGTGCAAAACGGCAAATGCATCATTTTCGAGATCATGCTGCAAATGCGTCACGCCAATGCGCTCAGCAAGCGGCGCATATATTTCCAAAGTTTCGCGGGCGATCCGCTGCCGTTTTTCATCTTTTGGAATAAAGCTGATGGTCCGCATATTATGCGCGCGGTCTGCTAGTTTTACCAACAGCACCCGTACATCTTCACTCATTGCCAACAGCAGTTTGCGGAAATTTTCTGCCTGCATGCTGTTCTGGCCGGACTGCATGCCAATACGGCTCAGCTTTGTCACCCCATCGACAAGCTGGCACACACTGCTGCCAAATTCGTCTTTGAGGCGGTCAAGGGAGACATCACAATCTTCAACAGTGTCATGCAGCAATGCGGTGATGATGGTATCAAGATCAAGCCGCATATCTGCCAAAATATTAGCAACGGCGATGGGGTGGCTGAAATAGGGTTCGCCCGAGGCGCGGGTCTGTCCGTCATGCGCGACCATACCAAACTGGAAAGCACGCCGCAATTTATCGCCATCGACAACCGGGTTGTAGGACCTGATTTTATCAAAAAGATTGTCGGCTGATTCAATCATAACCTTGCCATGCTGATAGTTATGTTACCAGCCGGCAAATACAACGATGGCCGATGACCTGCTGGTGGTTCTGCTTAATCCTCTTTCTGGATCTCAGACAAGTCAACATCTTCAAAGCCTGATGGTTCTTGCATATCATCGGCGCTTGTGATTTGCATACCGCTGTCTTGGGCGTCATCGGCGCTGTAATCGCCAATCATTTCAGATAAATCAACCTCAGCCGCGATCGCCGCGTCATCACGGGTTTCCTGTTCTTCGCGGATGGAGATACGTTGCAGCTTTTTGACAAGCCCTTCATTCAGCACATCCAAATCGATTGTTTCTGCAGCGATTTCACGTAAGGCAACGACCGGGTTTTTATCGTTGTCGCGCTCAAGCGTTGGCAAATCGCCTTTCAAAATACCGCGTGCACGCTGGCCAGCCACCAAAACAAGGTCAAACCGGTTAGAAATTTTTTCAATGCAATCTTCAACGGTAATGCGCGCCATCACGGTCTCCTATCTAAATATTTTCAATGGGTTATGCTGTTACTCACCACTGTGATTGACAACATACCCAATAGCGTTCGCCATGATAGACCGGTTAACGCCGCAGTTTCGAAATATTTTTTTTCGAAATAATCCGCTGCTATTTACGCTACTTTCGGCGCCGCGGCAACCCCAAACAGCCTGAAACAAAAGCAAAATACGGATAAATCAACCTGTTGATGTCTGCGTCCGCCGAATGGGTTGGTCTTTTGGTAGCTGGTCAACCAATTCGGTTATGGCTATACCGGTTTGCGGGTGCTGCCAATCAGCGCATAATTCAAACAACGGCAACAGCACAAATGCGCGTTCATGCATGCGTGGGTGCGGCAACTGCAAACCATCGTCGATAATTTGCCCACCAAAATCAAGTAGGTCTAAATCCATAACCCGCGCTGCATCGCGCACCGAGCGCACACGCCCAAAATGCGCCTCTACTTTATGCATAAAAGACAATGTTGTAGCCGCGTCATGTGCGGTGACGGCTTCAGCCACCGCGTTAAGATACCAGGGCTGGTCCGACATTGGCACCGGGGCGCTTTCGTACCAGTGCGAGCACTTCACAATATCAATACCCAGATCTGACAAAACGCCTAACGCCGCCTCACAGCCAGCTTGCGGCGACGCGTAACCATCTGGTGTTAGGTTTGCCCCCAGCCCGATAAACAGGCGTGTTGTTGACTGCACTTATACACACTCCTTGCCATCATCATCACCGCGTCGATTACCGCGCTTACCAACTGCCAAATTGCCTTTCTGCGGAAAGAGTAATGCAAACGGCCAACGCGCAAAACTTCGCTAGAAATTGACTACAACAAACCCTATGATCAATTCCATTATTTATTTATTTTTTATTTGGAAATTAAGATGTATCGCGAAAAAACCGCTTTATTTATTGACGGATCAAATTTTTACGCCGCCGCCCGCGCCCTGAATATGGACATCGATTATGCAAAATTGCATAGCTATTTCAGTGCTGATACCAATCTCATCCGCGCCTATTACTATACCGCTCTTCCAGAAGATCAGGAATTTTCATCGTTACGCCCCTTAATCGACTGGCTTGATTATAATGGCTTTGCGGTTGTCAGCAAACTCACCCGTGAATTTACCGACCCTGAAACTGGAAAACGGCGCATCAAGGGCAATATGGATATGGAACTAGCGCTTGATATGCTGAAATTGACGCCGCATATCGATCATGCCGTTTTGTTTTCAGGTGATAGTGATTTTTGCCGGTTGCTGGAGGATGTGCAAGGCATGGGGGTGCGCGTGTCAGTCGTCTCAACGACCCGGTCATCGCCGCCAATGGTGGCTGATTCGCTGCGCCGTATGGCCGATATTTTTATTGAAATGGATCACATCCGCAACGACATATCCCGGCCAGCGCGCCCGTCTGACAGCAATGACACCGCGCCAAAAAACGCCTGATCGCTAACCCGTGATAAAGACGTTTTTACAGCGTCCGACTGCGTAGCAGCCGCGCTTTATCGCGGCCCCAATCACGGTCTTTTGCCGCTTGACGTTTGTCCTGTTTTTTACGTCCTTTAGCGAGACCAATTTGTATTTTGGCGATACCACGATCGTTAAAATACAAGGACAATGGCACCAGCGTCATGCCTTCGCGCCGGATCAACCCCAGCAATCGGTTGCGCTCGCGCACTTTCACCAAAAGCTGGCGCGGGCGACGCGGCTCATGATTGACCCGGGCCGCTTCATAGATTGGTACATTCGCATTGAACAGCATCAACCGGCCATTATCTTCTCCGGCATAGGACTCAGCAATGCTGGCACGGCCGGTGCGCAGTGACTTTACCTCACTTCCCACTAGCACCAAACCAGCTTCAACCCGGTCCTCGATCTCATATTCGTGCCGGGCTTTGCGGTTTTCTGCGACACGCCCGGTTGTGATATAGCCTTTGGCCATTTTATTTATCTCAATCCATGGCCAGAGAACGGCCAGATTATGTTCTAGCTAGGCGTCAAGCAATCCCGCGCCAACCAAGGCTGCCTTGACCTTGGCTTTACTGCTATCGGCGATTTCACATAAAGGCAATCTGGTCTCAGCTGAACAAATTCCTAAAAGCGATGCTGCGTATTTAACAGGCCCCGGGCTGGCTTCACAGAACATCGCATCATGCACCGGCAACAGCTTTTTGTGGATAGCTTGCGCCTGTGCAATATCGCCAGCCAACCAAGCCGCATGCATATCACTTAACAATTTTGGGGCAATATTGGCGGTAACAGAAATACAGCCGTGCCCACCAGCAGCAAGGTATGGCAACGCGGTTGCATCTTCACCTGACAATTGCGCAAAGCCATTGCCAAGCATATTTTGCAATTGCGTTGGCCGCACCAGATCAGCTGTGGCGTCTTTAATCCCGCGGATGGTTGCAAAATCATTGGCTAGTTTTGCCAAGGTTTCGTCATTGACCCGCACAATTGAACGCCCCGGAATATCATAGACGATCACTGGCACATCAACCGCTGCCGCAACCGCACCAAAATGTGCGTAAAGACCGGCTTGGGTTGGCTTATTATAATACGGGCTGACAATCAACACCGCGTCAGCGCCAGCCTTTGCCGCATGCTGCGCCAGCCGCACCGCTTCAGCTGTGCTGTTAGAGCCGGCGCCAGCGATAATCGGCACCCGCCCAGCGGCTTGTTTGATACATAACTCGACAACGATGTCATGTTCTTCATGTGATAAAGTTGGAGATTCGCCAGTGGTCCCAACTGGCACCAACGCCGCCGTACCGTTGTCAATCTGAAAATCAACAAGTTTGCAAAAGCTGCCTTTGTCAACGGCACCATTTTTAAAGGGCGTGACAAGCGCGGTGCATGATCCCGCGAACAACGGCTGTGGCAAATCCTGTGACATCGTTTTTCTCCTAATCCGCACTATGCGGTTGATGGTCTTGGCTCAAAATAGGCAAGCCCACACATAAATACAAGCAACTAAATTGACCGCAAAGGCATAGTAGCTTTTGCCGTATCGCAGGCTTATTGCCAGCTGGCGATAACCTGTTAAGCTTTGCCGCACTGACAGTGATTTATCCACGGAGCTTTTGTCATGGTCGCGCCCCCCTCATTCGTGAACACCCCTGAAGCGGCACAAAAAATCAATAGGCAGACAATAGAGGCCGCCGCCACGCGTATCGCGCCGCATATTATTGAAACACCGCTTCTTGAGTCGCCCCGGCTGAACGACAAATTGGGCATACGTTTGCTGGTCAAGGCTGAATGTCTACAGCACACCGGCTCATTTAAGTTACGCGGCGCCAGCAATGCAGTCTGGAGCCTTGACAGCAGCGTCACGCATGTTGTGGCTTTTTCCAGCGGCAATCATGCCCAAGGTGTGGCCCGCGCCGCGGCCAGCCGCGGGCTACAGGCCACCATCATTATGCCAAAGGACAGCCCCACGGGGAAAATCGAGGGCACCAAGGCCTATGGCGCCAGCGTTGTACTGTATGACCGTTATACCGAATCACGCGAGGATATTGGTGCTGCGGTCGCCGAAAAATACGCAGCGCATCTGATAAAACCCTATGATGATGTCAGAGTGATTGCCGGCCAGGGTACAGTTGGTCTGGAAATTGCTGCCCAGACGGCTGCCAAAAATCTGCTTCCTGATGCTATATTATGTTGTTGTGGTGGGGGGGGGCTGATCGCCGGTTTGGCGATTGCCGCCAGCGACCTTATTCCAGATGTTAAAATCTGGTCTGCCGAACCTGAATTTTACGACGACACCGCACGCTCGCTTAAAACGGGTCTCATCGAAACAGCCGACATAACCAAACCGTCTATTTGCGATGCCATTGTGACGCCGCAACCTGGCGCCCTCACCTTTCCCATCAACAAGCAAAAATTATCTGGCGGCGCGGTGATCACCGACCGGGATGCGCTGCAAGCTATTGCTACCGCCTATAAATATCTCAAAATTGTTGTAGAACCGGGCGGCGCTGCTGCCGTGGCCGCGGCATTGACCGGACAATATCCTGATGGCGCAGAAACCGTTGTTGCGGTTGCCTCTGGCGGCAATATCGATGACCATATATTTCGGCGGGCGCTTGATGAAGGCCCGGCATTTTAGTTGCTTTAGGCATTTTTGTTATTTTAGTCTGCTAAATCAGATAGTTTCAGGCCGCCACGCCTAATGCAAAAATTGTTTAGTAATCGGTTGGCGCGCCGCCTTCGGCCTTTCGGTGGGCAACGAAATCTGCCAATTCATCATGAATAGCGCTGTCCATTGGTGGCGCCTCATAGTTATTAAGCACCACTTTATATTGGGTGTTAGCGCGCTGATGTGCCCACAAGCCGCCATCTTCCGCCCAGGTTTCATAATTGCGCCAATCAGACAATAGTGGCGCATAAAAGGCGTCACGGTAACGGTCTTGGGTGTGGTCGCAGCCAAAGAAATGTCCATGCGGCCCAACTTCGGCAATCGCCTCAACGGCTAATGATGCCGCATTCACCTCAATAGGGCGTTGCGCATAGATGATTTGCTGCAACATTTCGCAATCAATGATGAATTTTTCAAAACTTGCCGACAAACCGCCTTCCATCCAACCGGCAGCATGGTAAATCAAATTTGCGCCGCCGGAACAGCTACCCTGCAGCGAAAAGGCCGACTCCCACACCGCCTGTGCATCAAGCGCATTTGCAGCATTCGCATTTGAGGCGCGCAGCGGCAGGCCATAACGCCGCGCCAATTGACCTGAAATTTGCATTGCCCGCACAAATTCTGGCGTGCCAAACGCCGGCGCGCCGGTCTTCATGTCAACATTACTGGTAAATGCTCCATAAATGACTGGCGCCCCAGCACGCACCGCCTGCAACAGCGCGATTGCTGCCAAACCCTCGGCGTTTTGCAACGTCAAAGCCCCAGCCAGCGTGACCGGCGCCATTGCCCCAGCCAGCGTAAATGGCGAGACCACCACCATCTGATTTCGCGCCGCCATGCGCATCGCCCCATCCAGCATCGGCCAATCATGCTTTAGCGGCGATGTTGAATTGATGTTGGTGAACATCCGCGGCTTAGCCTCAAATTCTGCATGCGTCAGCCCGGCCGCAATGCGCACCATTTCCATCGCATCTTCAATACGTTCAGTGCCAAGCGCATAGGCATGCACCACTTTGTCGGTGAGCGTCAGCTTGTCAAAAAGCCCGTCAAGATGCCGAATGGAAGGGTGCATATCCATTGGTTCTACCGGATAACCGCAGCTAAAATGAATACAGTTATAGGCCTGCGCCAATTTCAGAAAATTTTGGAAATCAACACGCGTACCAATGCGTCGCCCCTGATCCAAATCCATGACATTTGGCGGCGATGCAACCTGACCAAAATTAAAATAGCGTCCACCAAAAGTAATGGTGCGGGCCGGGTTACGCGGCGTTATGGTGATGTGCGACGGCGCCTTAGCAACTTGTGCCATCACCCATGCGCGGTCCATCCGGACACGTTTGCTATCCCAATCGACCCGGCAGCCTTGCTGTTCAAAAACCGTCAACGCCGTATCATTCAGGAACAAAATGCCAACCTCTTCAAGCACTTTCATGCTGGCATTATGGATGGCCTCTATATTGTCGTCAGTTAACGGGGTGATGGGCGCATCGGCATAACATGGTTGGCACCAGTCTAACTGATCATCAAGAAATGCGTGTGAGGATGCCTGCGCGGCATTACGCTTGCGTTTCGCTTGCCGTACACGTTTTGGCGCATCATTATCCATGCTCGTCCCCATTCTAAAAAAACGCTATCAGCGATTGGCTGGCTTAACGCTCCAAATCAGACTTTCGATAGCCAATTTACGCCCTAAATCTGCACCATAAATCAAAATCATAAAATGACTATGATGATGAAGCAAAATGATGCTAACAAAAGCATGGTTGAGACGCATTAATACAAGGTTCAAGATGCGACATTTGACGTTTGTCATTGGCGGGGCACGTTCCGGCAAATCACAGTTCGCCGAACAGCTGGCGCTAGACAGTTTTGCCAACACTGCAGGCGATACGGCGCGCCTACATTATCTGGCAACCGCACAGGCCTTTGACGATGAAATGCGCATACGGATTGCCCGCCATCAAGAACGGCGCAGCGGCGCTTGGCACACCACCGAGGCGGCGCTTGACGTGCCAGAACAAATCAACGCCCTTAGCCGGCAAGACGCGGTGATCTTAATTGACTGCCTGAGCGTCTGGACCACCAATTTATTAATTAATGACATCAAAATCGAAGTCGCACGAAGCCATCTTGAAACTGCCATCACCGCATCAACGGCGCGCATTATATGCGTTGCCAGCGAGACCGGC